>SAMEA3663069__coassemble_865_pt1 | contig 11644 bp, 11 predicted proteins | sample SAMEA3663069__metabat2_low_PE_007 | metagenome-assembled genome bin SAMEA3663069 (sample SAMEA3663069) | pig gut metagenome | biome: pig gut; feature: pig-associated habitat; material: faeces | place: France | collected 2012 | reverse complement strand
GTGGAGAACGATACGGCAGGCACCGCCACATCCTTGCCGGCTGAGGGCAGTGTTGTTACGAGTGATACCATAAATACTCTAAATAATAAAGTGAAAACAAAGGACCGCAAGCGCAGGAGGGGCCGTCTGAGGTTCGAGCCTGTGCTTCCGCCTCCTTATTACACCAGCGACACTGTCAAGGCAGTTACCACTTTGGACGCAGGAACCGCTCTTGCAAGCTCTGACGGGGTTGAAGATGAAAGGTTGATAGACGAGAAGACTGCCAACAAGATTATAGACAGCATGGTCGCCTCAATGGAAAAAGACGAGCAGCTGCAAATAGAACTCCTCAATATACGCAATGAGTTGAAGGGTAAACAGATATTGGCAACACTTGATGATGATATTTATTAAATAAATAAAAAGGAACAGAAGTATGAAAACAATCAGAAGAATTATGACCATAGCCGGGCTCATGGCGATAGCCGTCATGGTCCGTGCGCAGAGTGCCGTGCAGGGGGTCGACCGGGCATTTGATGAGTTCTGCAACAGGCTCTATTCCGGCAACTACATTACCTCGTCAACGCAGTCAACCTTTAAGAACGGCCTCTATAAAGCCACTTATTTTGCTATGCCGGCAAAGAACAAGAAACTGGTTGCCGACTTCAACAACGCACTCTTTGTCAGTTCGAAGGACGCCTACTCTTCTTTCATCAAGAAGGCTGGCTCTGCCGACAAGAACACAATTACCGTCGGATATATGGAGAACAACAGCCAGACCATTGAATTCGGTGCACATCCAGAGCGTAATTACAATACCCAGTTTTTCCGCGACCGGCAGGACTCCACCATGCGGTATGTATATGCGCTCGTGTGGTACTATAAGGGCGACAGCCTTATTGGAAGTGCCGACAAGATTTACGGCAAGGACCCGAAGGTCAAGAAGAGCAGAAGCTATGGTGGCTGGTCGATAACTGATGACGGCATAGTAGGTCCCGGTCTGTCGATTACCGATGACGGCATACAACTTGCCGATGGCGTAAGCCTTGGAAGTGCGCTAAAGAGCTTGTCGGAACTGAAGAAGCTTGGCAATATCGACGACATGGATAACGTCATGGTCATCGATAATGACTCTATCGATGACCCCATCCAGAAGTTCACCAACCTGCAGATAGTGTACTCCAAGCTAAACAACAAGTATAAGGACTATACGAAGTTCTCCGGGACGAAGCGCCTGGACATGCTTAACGTCAGAAGGCTGATGATTGCAACAAACAATCAAATACGCAGCCTGATAAACAGCTGGCGCCTTGGCAGGCGGCTCACGAATGACGACAAGGACTTCATGTCCGACCAGCTAAAGGAGATGTCATCGGAGTCGAAGGACAAGTGGCTTAAGAAGTCGCTCAATGAGCTTGCCGACTCGCTGAGAAAGTAGTAAAAAAATTATTTGCCAGCAAAAACATGACGGGCGGAATCCTATGCCGGGCACGTTCGGAAGGAAATAAAAAACAGGGAAATATTTTGTTTTTTCTCTGATTTCCATTACTTTTGCAAACTCATAGCGAAAGATGGAAACAAGGAAAATCGCACGAAAGATACTGAATATTGCACTGCCATTGATTCTTGGCGGTGCAATACTATATTGGATGTATCGCGACTTCGACTTCTCAAGCATCTCTGACGTGCTCATGCATCGCATGGACTGGACATGGATGATACTTTCCTTTCCCTTCGGCATTCTGGCAATGGTCTTCCGCGGACTGCGCTGGAAGCAGACACTGGAGCCCATGGGCGAGAAGCCCCGCACCTCGGTATGCGTGAACGCCATATTCCTTTCTTATGCTGTTAGCCTGGTTATTCCGCGGGTAGGAGAGTTCGCACGCTGTGGTGTGCTGGCACGCCATGAGCGGACGGATTTCGCCAAGGCTCTTGGCACGGTGGTAACAGAACGCGCCATTGACATGATTCTTATGCTGCTCATATCCGTCACCGCCATACTGTTGCAGGTGAGGGTCTTTGGCACGTTCTTCTCAAAGACGGGCACGCGCCTCGACGTTATCATTGGCAAGTTCTCTACAACGGGGTGGGTGGTAACCTTTATCTGTGGCATTGCCGCTATAATTCTCATCTTCATGGTGCTTAGGAAGTTGTCTTTCTACAACAAGATTAAGCAGACCATGCGCAATCTCGTACAGGGAATATTGTCGTTGGAGAATGTCAGCAATGTTCCGCTGTACATCTTTTATAGTCTGTCCATCTGGATTTGCTATTTCCTGCATTTCTATCTCACATTCTTCTGCTTTGGCTTCTCATCTGACTTGGGTTTCACATGCGCCCTTGTCTGCTTCGTCGTGGGCTCCATAGCTGTTATCGTTCCCACTCCCAATGGTGCAGGACCATGGCATTTCAGTGTCAAGACGATGCTTGCTTTATATGGCGTAGCAGCCAACAACGCACTTTATTTCGTGCTTATCGTCCATACGGTGCAGACACTGCTCATTGTTGTCATGGGCATCTATGCTTGGATACGTCTTGGATTCATTGGGCGCAGCCCTAAGGACGTGCTTGCCGGCAATATATAAAAATTCATCTTTGATATTATTCGAGTTTCGCAAGCTAATAACTTCCTTCTTGTCAACTATGACGCTTCGCAGGGGCCGGTCTTGGCTGAAAAGTAATTATCCTTTTGCGAAACTTGAATATTATAGCTACAATGAATGGGCGATATATGCCTGTATCGCAAACTTTACTCAAGTCTCGGATGTTAATGAATTTATTCAAGCTCTGCAAGCGACATCACATAGTGAGCTGTCAGTGTTATGTTCTTGTGCCCTCGAACCTATGTTCTTGTGGGGAAGAAGTTATGTTCTTGTGTCCTCGAAGCTATGTTCTTAATATGGTAATGCTATAGAAAAAGATTGTTCGCTAAGCAGCGAATGATTAAAACCTACGCAGCGAATGAACGTTTGTTAGGCAGCAAAATCAGAAGGTGTCGTTGAAAATGAACCACCTTCATCATGATAATTAATCGCCCATAAGATAAAACCGCATGTCTTTGGCTTTTATGCCAATGACATGCGGTTTTATGTTGTTGTATCGTGTACTTATTCTTCGATGATGAACCCTCCCATCGCTGGGATGGTAACGCGGATGTTCCCGCTGCGTGGCACCCAGACCTTGCGCAGGTGCGTGTGGCGTGCCCCATCCTCATAGTACAGTGCCACTTTCTCTCCGGCAATCATGGGCAGTGAGATTGTTTTACTCATTGCCTTTTGTGTGCCGTTTATGCCGCCAACATACCATCGTCCGGTGTTGACATCCTTGCGTGCTATGATGGCAAAGCGGGTAGGGTAGCCGTCGATAAACTTCGTGTCGCTCCAGTCCACGGGAATCCTGTGCAGGAAGTCCTTCTCAAGATAGTTCAGGTTGTCGACGACGTTGGGCGTTACAGCCACGCAGTTGACGCTGGTCTGATTTGTAATGGCTGTGGCAAGCTCGAAGAGACGGCTTGTGAAGCGGCGGTGCCGTGAGGCGTTGTCGCGGCTCATGTAGTCGTTCATGATTACACCTCCCCAGTCGAAGCTCCCCACAGCATTACGTGCGAAGGGGTGCATGCTCATCTCGAAGCCTTCCAGGCGGGCATGGCGCTCGTCGAACATGACATTCTCGCTTGCCAGTGCCGCCTCGGATGATATGTAGTTGGGGTACATTCTTTCCCATCCGCGTGGTATGGTGGCTCCGTGGAAAATCACCTCCAGGCCGTAGTCGTTGGCATCGGTGAGGATATCTTCATAAAGGCGCATCGACTCCTGCTTGTCGCCGCCGAAGAAGTCGACCTTTATTCCGCTGACTCCTATCTTCTGGAGCCATTTCATCTCCTTGCGTCTTGCCATCGGGTCGCTCATTATGTCGCGTGGAGTCTGTGGCGCGTCGTTCTCAGTACCGTTGGAGTTGTACCATAGCATGAGGCTGATGTTCTTGTATTTGGCATACCGTGCGAGCCTTTCTATGCTGTCGCGCCCTATCTTCTGGTCCCACCAGTTGTCGATAAGGACATGCTCATAGCCGAAGTAGTTGGCGAGGTCGATGAACTGTCGCTGGTCTTCGTAGTTGATGGACTCGTCCTGCCATACAAGCCAGCTCCACGTGTAGCGTCCCGGCTTGTAATCGGTAGAGGGCTCATACTTCGGCTCTACGACGGCAAACGGTATGGTTGTTTCTACTATGGGCTTGAGAGTGCTTCCTACAGTTATTGTGCGCCATGGTGTCGAGCAGGGAAGTGAGACGGCCGCATAAGGGGTGCCGTTGCCATTGTTCTCACCTGCCTGCGGATAGGCGATGGTATAGCCCCAGTCGGGCTTGTAGTCGGACAGCCGTGAGCCTACGTAGTTGCCGTCGACGCCGGTCTCGCTGACCAGTGCCCAGCCGCGCGTGCCTATATGGTACAGGCAGGGAAATGTGTATCCCACGCCGAATGCCGATGTCGTGTCCATGGGTGCGTCGGCGGTGTACTCCTCCTCGTACGAAGGCTTCGTGCGCGACCAGCCCGACATCGGCTTTGCCTGCGGACAGAGGAAAGTGGTTGTTATGGAGTCGGGGAAGTTGAAGCTGCTGGCCTCAGAGCGGATGACGGCTGCCTGTGGAGCGTTGTCCTTCTGCCGTGGCAGGGAATAGCGGTAGGCGATGTCGTTGTCGGCCACGACAAATGTGACGGTCATCTTGTTTCCGTTGCCATTCTCGACATCAATGTCGGATGCGTTGGCGTGGAAGTCGATGTGGGAACGCTTGGTGCGTGTCATGTCGAAGCTCTTCTCTACAGTGTATTCCCGTGAGCCGAGAATTCTCAGGCCTGTAGTAAGGTCGCCGAAATCGGCTGTCAGTCCCAGCCTTGAGGGCTTCAGCATTTCTTTTCCATCATAGTTGACGGTGTACGTGAGCAGTCCTGCCGAATCTTTCACCGTAACTAAAAGCTTGCCGTCGGGGGATGTTATCGTCTTGTCGGCAGCATGCGCCATGCCAGCTGCCATTATCATTGCGAGGGCAATAATACTCGTCTTTTTCATTTTATGGTTTCTTCTTTCTTTTCTTTATGTTTTTGCCAATACCTGTGTGGGGATGATGCTATGGTTGTCTATGTCCTGATGTCCTTTCTCTAAAGCTTGAACGTAGGGTCTTCCTCGTATTTCTCCTGATTGAAGCGGTAGAGCCTTGCGCCCGAGCGCGACATCGTATGGTCTATCTTGTCGGTGGGTTGTATTAAGTCTACCTGCTTGACGCTCTTGCGGAAGTTGCGCTTGTCGAGCTCCTTGCCGAGTATTGCCTCGTAGACGTGTTGGAGCTGTGTGAGCGTGAACAGCTCCGGGAGCAGGTGGAAGCTCAGAGGCTGTGTCTTGATATTGCAGCGGATATGCTCCAAGGCATCCGTAATCATGCTCCTGTGGTCGGAGTACAGTTCGGGAAGCTCGTCGAGAGTAACCCATTCGACGCCGTACTTCTCCCGAAGCTTGTCGTCATAGTCCTTTACGTTTATCAGGGTGTAGTAGGCCACTGAGATTACCCTGTCGCCCGGGTCGCGGTCTATGGCACCGTAGGCTCCCACCTGGTGCATGTAAACGTCTTCCATGCCTGTCAGGTCGTAGACCACACGGCGTGCTGCATCGTCAAGGCTTTCGCTTTCCCTTACAAATCCTCCGTATAGCGACCACTCGCCGCGACCTGGCTCCATTTTTCTCCTGCCTATCAGTACTTGCAGCTGGTTGCCTTCGAAGCCGAGTATTATGCAGTCTACTGAAACATAGAATTTTGTGTGCTGACTATAGAATTCTGTCATTGTTTTGTGTGTTATGTGAAACGGGCAGAGTGCCGTTAAGCCTTCGCCCGTCCATTCTTCTCGGGAGGCTCGCTTATTCAGCAGCAGAAGAGCATGCTCACGGTCGTGATGCCGTTCCTGTATGTTCAGACAAGTCTGGGAAACCTCCTGGCTTTATTATAGTGTAAGTTGTTTGTTTTTATAAGTTGGTGTAAAATTACACTATTAATGTCAGAAAAGCGTATAATCTTTATTTTTTTACGCTTAAATGTGTGTTTTTAACACAGCTAAAGACTTTCTGGCACCTGTCGGTGGCTGTAAGTTGGTATGTTGCAAGTTTATACGCCATCATCTGATTGATAGTGCCTTGGATGTAATAAAAGAAAAAGAGGGTGTGCCAGGATATATGAGTCTTGGCACACCCTCTTTAGGGAGTTATGTTGTCCTTAGTTTGTTTTTTTATTTGTCAGCCTTGTCGTCAGCCTTGTTGTCGCTGCCGTCAGCCTTGTTGTCGCTGTCTTCTTCAGCTTTATCCTCGAAGTCGGTAATGCCTGCCGCGATGAGGATGTTGTACCACTGTAACAGCTTCTTGATGTCGCTGTTGTGTACACGGTCTCTGTCGAAGTCAGGAACAACGCTTGCGAAGTAGTCCTGGAGCTCCTTTGCAGATGCCTTACGCCAGTTGATGGATGCCTTCTTGGCACCTTCCTTGTCGCGGACGCGTGCGAGAATTGTGCCGAGGGGAAGGTCTTCGCTCTCAGTGAACATGGTTATGTCTGCCAATGATGTAATACGGTCTGTTGCGAATGCCGGTACACGACGATGTGTCTCGTCAAGAGCTTCTACGATGAGGCTCGATTTTCCGCGGCTAACGAGTTTGTATAGTCCCGGCTTGCCGGCTATTGCTAAAATTGTCTGTTCCATTTCTTTTTTTGTATTGTATAGATGATGATTTAAAATGTGTTATTAGTCTTCGCTTGTCGTGGGGTGGGCAAGGCGTCTGAGGATGTCCTTAATCTGTTGGTCGATGTCTGTTGCGCCGTCATTGACAATTTCATAGTCGCTTCGGCTTAGAACCTCCTGCTGTGGCAGTTGGCGGTCGATCCATTCTATTGCCTTTGCTCTTGTGATAGTATCACGTTTCATGATCCTGGCGATACGTGTCTCCAAAGGGGCTGTGACGCAGATGACCTTGTCAATGCTTACGCGTTTGTTGAAGCCGCTGTCGAAGAATATGGCGCTTTCGAGCCAATGCAAGCCACTGGTAATAAAATCGCGCGCCACGGCGGGGGGGATGATGTTGTCGACTTGCTGTGCGTGATCATTGCTTTCAAGGATATATTGTGCAAGGATACGCTTTTGCAGTACATTGTCAATATAAACGTCCTCGCCTACAAGCCTTCGAAGTTCGTCCTGCAATTGCTTTGATGAGCGCATTAGGCGTTTGGCTCCGGCATCACAGTCGTAGACCTTTATGCCTAAAGCCTCAAGCCGCTTGCAAACGAACGACTTTCCACTGCCTATTCCGCCGGTGATGGCATAAAATGTCTCATCGGGAGCCTTCTGGTGGTTGGGATGCGGAATATGGGAAAAGTGCTTGATAGTAGTCATCTGCTTTGTTTTGCCATTAGGCTTGTGATTGGATATGTCCTCCGTCCTGCTGGACTTGGTGGAGATTATTATCTGCTCTCAATGAGATAGTCGACCTCGTCGGTCTCTACCTTTGCGTTGCGCACATTCGACGGCGATGCGCCTACATATATGTGGCAATGCTCGGAACCGTGCCGCTCTATCTCCTTGTAGTCGGCGTAGACCCGGAAACCGGCAGGGAGTATCTGTTTCGTTATCTCGTCCTTCGGCATGTGCTTCAGCTGGTTGACACCGACGACGAACCTTACTCCTATCTTTGGCGGGAATATTCTGAGCACCTTGTCCTTAGGCACGTTGATGGCTTCAATAGGCACCTCGACGACTTCCTCGGTAAGGATGTCAGGATAGAGGCGCATGGTCACCGATGATGGTTCGAACTTTGCTCCGCGCACCCTCTTCAGGGCTACCTTCAGTGTGCGTGGCTCGGACAGCCCGTTGATGTCCTGCTTCACCGTGTAGGCATACTGTATGCTGTTGAGCAGTTTCTGTGCGGCATAGACGGTAACGCTCTCCGGCGTGAATTGTGTCTGTGCCAGATAGTATGTGCTGCCGGGATTGACTCGTCCGAGCATCCTCACGGGCACCTTCTTCCGTTGTCCATAGTTGTAGAAGAACTCTATGTCGTCGGTCTTTACCGAGACAAGCTTGGTGGAGTTGTATAGTTGCTGGTTTATAAGCTTCTGGATATCGGCCACGGGAATAGTGCCTTGTCCTTTTCCGTCGGCGTACTGTTGGAAGTTGAGGCGCAAAGGAACAAAATGGTTGCCGTAGAGGTATGTGGCAATCATGTATCCTTTATCACGTACCACGGCATGAACGGTGTCGCTGACATCGGTCGTTATAACTATGTTCTGCGGTACGTTTGTTAGTTGCAGCCTCACTGTTATCTCCCGCTCATAAGTCTCGTTGAGGGTCGTTATGAGCCAGAATGTACTGCTTAGGAACAGAAAGAACAAAAAAATCAGAAACTCCTTGCTGATGATTCTCCGCAAGAAGTTCCTGCATGTGCTGTATGCTTCTGATAATCCGAAGCTCATGTCCTGGAATGGTTATTTGCTTGCAGCCTGTGCGCTGTCAGCGGTGCTGTTGAAAACATAGCTCTTGTCGACGGAGATGACTACGCCGCGTGCTATTTCCAGGTCTATTCTGTTGTGCTCGATGTCAATGTGCTTCACTGTTCCATAGATGCCGCCGCCGGTAACGACCTTGTCGCCTTCCTTGAGCGCATTCTGGAACTTACGTATTTCCTTTTGTTTCTTCTGTTGCGGGCGGATCATGAAGAGCCACATGATGACAAAGATTGCCACCATCATGAGAATCATTGGCCATGCGCTGCCCTGTTGCTGTGCCTGTTGGGCTGAAAGTAAGATAGCTGTATTCATTTATTTCAATTATTTAATGTTTCCGAATTTCTGATTACATTGTTTGCAGAGCCTTTAGGACGTCTTGTGTCTTATGCCCCGTGGACTTTGTGTAGTGCCTCTTAAAGAGGACGCTTGTCCTTGTTGTAGTTACGATGTCCGTTGTCGCGTTGCGGTTGCTGGCGCTGGGCCATGGGCTTGAATATCTTCCCGCTGTCGTTGAGATAGCGTGCGATGCCGTCAAGCATTCCGTTTATGAACCTGCCGCTTTTTGGCGTGGAGTATAGCTTCGCAATATCTACATATTCGTTAATGGTAACGTTGGCAGGGATATTGGGGAAGTTAATCATCTCCGCAATGGCAATCTGCATGATGATGACATCCATGTAGGCAAGGCGCGAGAAGTCCCAGTTGCGGCTTGCATCACTCATATAATGCTGGTAGGTGTCGGCGTTGAGGATCGTTGCGCGGAAGAGTTTCACGGCGAACTCGCGGTCTTCCTCATCCTTGTACTCCGGCAGGAGCTCTTCGTTGGCTCCGTTCTTCGGGTCGAAACGCTTTATGGTCTTCAGCACGAATGTGTCGACAATCTCCTTGTCATCGTTCCAGTAGAGGCTCTTGTCCTCCAGGACGGTGTCAAGGTCCTCGTTCTCCTGTATGAGTGTGCGGTAGATCTTACGCCACAGCTCCCTGTCGGCATCATAGCTGTCGTCTTCGGACGCCATGTATTCCTGATAGAACGTGCTTTTCTCAATCTGTTCGCAGAGCTTGCGTACGGCTTCGATGTCGTTGTCCCAGGTCAACTTCTTGTCCTCAAGGAAACTGTTCAGCTGCTTGTTGCTCTCAAGTTGTAATTCAAATTTGTTGTTTACAAACTTTTCCGACGGTGCGTCCTTGCCCTCTCGCACTGCCCTTTGCTTGGCAATGTCAAGCCGGTGGCGCTCCTCGTCGGTAATGGCGACGATTAGCTCTAATAAATAGTTGTAGAGGTCATAGGCTTTCGACAGGCTGAAGAGCAACTCTTTCTCTGCCTTGTCGATGTTTCCGTCGCCATTCTGATAGTAGGCATAGGTTAACTGGACTATCTTTATGCGAATTAATTCCCTGTTAATCATTTCTCTGTTGTACTGTTGTTGTATATTTTCTTGCGCTTAGAATATGCAAATGTAGAAATTTTTAGTCATTCTTGCAAGTATTATCCTCCATTTTTTAGAATTCTTATATCCTTAATGCCTTAAAAGCACAAAAACTCATGCTATTATTTGCCGTATTGCTCAAAAAAGTGTAACTTTGCACCGCTTTTTTACTTAGCACTCCAGTGTGATGGTGAATTAAGGCAAACCATTTTTCAAATCTTAATTTTAGAGTAACACAAAATGAAAGAGATTACAGTTACAGGTCAGAAGCGCACAGACCTTGGAAAGAAAGCTTCAAAGGCCCTCCGTAAGCAGGGCATGGTTCCATGCAACATCTATGGCGAGCAGAAGGATGCAAATGGCAATCCCGTTGCTGTTGCTTTTGCTTCTCCAATGAGCGAGCTCCGCAAACTCGTCTACACACCACACATCTACGTCGTAAACTTGGTCATTGACGGCGAAAGCCATCCAGCAATCCTTAAGGAGCTGCAGTTCCATCCAGTTACAGACGCTCTGCTTCACGTTGACTTCTATGAGGTTAACGACCAGAAGCCTATCACCATCGGCGTTCCTGTCAAGCTCAACGGACTGGCACAGGGTGTTCGTGATGGTGGCCGCATGAACCTCTCTATCCGTAAGATTGACGTTACAGCACCTTACCAGAACATTCCTGAGCACCTCGACATCGACGTTACCGGCCTTCGTCTCGGCAAGAGCATCAAGGTTGGCGAGCTGAGCTTCGAGGGTCTTGAGCTTGCTACTCCTAAGGAGGTTGTCGTTTGCTCTGTGAAGATGACTCGTCAGGCAGTTGACTCTTCTGCTTCTGCTGACACTGATGAGGCAGCAGCTGACACAGATGCAGCAGCTCCAGCAGCAGAGGAGAAGTAATATTAGTCGCATATAAAAAGGTAAAAAAGTAAAAGGGGTTAAGGGCATGTGCCGTGATTGTCGCGTACATGCCGATTCCCTTGTTTTGCTTTTTTACCTTTTTTGTTTTTTTATCCAAAAATAGAAGTGGACAAGTTTTTGATTTGTGGACTTGGCAACCCCGGCAGAGAGTATGAGGGCACCCGCCACAATACAGGATTTATGGTGTTGGACGCTTTTGCAAAGGCGTCCAATGCTGTTTTTGAGGACAAGCGCTATGGTTTCGTTGCCGAGACTTCCTTGAAGGGACGCAAGGTGTTTCTTCTCAAGCCGACAACTTTTATGAACCTCAGCGGCAATGCCGTACGCTATTGGCTCAACAAGGAGAATATTGACCAGAAGCGGTTGCTTGTCGTCTCTGACGATGTGGCGTTGCCGCTCGGTGAATTCCGCCTTAAGGCGAGCGGCTCCAATGGTGGGCACAATGGTCTTGGGCATATCATCCAGCTTATCGGACAGAATTTCGCTCGTCTCCGCATGGGTATTGGCAACGACTATCCGCGTGGCGGACAGATTGACTGGGTGCTCGGACACTATAGCGAAGACGATTTACGGGTATTGCAACCGGCTTTCGACACGGCTGTGGACATTATCAAGAGCTTTGTCCTCCAGGGCATTGATGAGACAATGAACCAATTCAACAGCAAGGGGAAGAAGGTTCCGCATAATAAGGAGGAGAAATAAGATGGCAGAAAAGACACTTCGCATGCCAAAGGCTGGTGAGTCGGCACGATTGGACAAATGGTTGTGGGCGGCGCGCATATTCAAGACGCGCTCCA
>SAMEA3663069__coassemble_862_pt1 | contig 11741 bp, 9 predicted proteins | sample SAMEA3663069__metabat2_low_PE_007 | metagenome-assembled genome bin SAMEA3663069 (sample SAMEA3663069) | pig gut metagenome | biome: pig gut; feature: pig-associated habitat; material: faeces | place: France | collected 2012 | reverse complement strand
GAAGACAGTCAAAGACTCGTACACTTAAAAGAAGAACTCACGATAAGGCAGTAGCACCGACACTGGCAGTATGCCCTAACTGCGGCGCTTACTATGTTTACCACACTGTATGCCCGTCTTGCGGCTACTATCGTGGCAAGGTAGCTATTGTAAAGGAGACCGTAGAGTAAGGAGTAGTTGCAATGGGTAAAATCAAGGCCGTAATCACAGGTATTGGTGGCTATGTTCCCGACTATATCCTTACCAACGAGGAACTGTCGCGCATGGTCGATACCAGTGATGAATGGATAACCACCCGAGTGGGCATAAAGGAGCGCCGCATCCTCACCGAGGAAGGTCTTGGCACTAGTTATATGGCCCGCAAGGCGGCAAAACAGCTTCTGCAGAAGACGGGTGCCGATCCTGATACCATTGACGCGCTTATTGTTGCCACTACCACCGCCGACTACAAATTCCCGTCGACCGCCAGCATCGTTGTTGGCAAGCTTGGACTTAAGAATGCTTTTGCCTTCGATCTTGAGGCAGCATGCTGTGGATTTCTCTATGCTTTCGACGTTGCAACCTCAATGATTGAGAGCGGACGTTATAAGAAGGTTATTGTCATTGGCGCCGACAAGATGTCGTCGGTTGTCGACTATACCGACCGTTCCACATGTGTGCTCTTTGGCGATGGAGCCGGAGCAGCCCTTGTAGAGGGTACAGAGGAGGAAGGCGTAGGCGTTCAGGAGTCTTTCCTTCGTACCGACGGTCAGGGACTTCCTTTCCTCCACATGAAGGCAGGAGGCTCTGTATGCCCGGCATCCCATTTCACCATCGACCATCACCTTCACTACATCTATCAGGAGGGACGTACGGTCTTCCGCTACGCCGTGACCAATATGAGTAATGACGTGATGGAGATTATGAAACGCCATAACCTCAATGCCGACAACATGGGCTGGGTGATTCCTCATGAGGCCAACCGCCGCATTATCGACGCCGTTGCCAAGCGTGCCGAGCTTCCTATCGACAAGGTGCTCATCAATATTGACCATTATGGCAATACAAGCGCCGCAACGATACCTTTGGCAATGTGGGACAACGAGGCTAAGCTCAAGAAGGGCGACAACATTATCTTTACGGCATTTGGAGCCGGCTTCGTCCACGGAGCCACTTACTATAAGTGGGCATACGATGGCGATAAGGTGCCAGAGGCAAAGAAGTGAACGCATATCTCAATAAACTAAAATAAAAAGACGCATCTTTCTGAACAGTATTTGGAGAGGTGCGTTTTTTGTCCTTAAAAGAAATGTTCAAAGCAGGATTTGTAAATATTGTTGGCAATCCGAATGTAGGGAAGAGTACGCTGATGAACCAACTCGTCGGCGAGAAGCTCTCCATTGCCACCTTCAAGGCGCAGACCACCCGTCATCGGATAATGGGTATCGTCAATGAGCCCGACTGCCAGATAGTGTTTTCTGACACTCCCGGCGTGCTCAAGCCTAACTACAAGATGCAGGAGATGATGCTCCAGTTCTCGGAGAGTGCCCTTGCCGATGCCGACATCCTTCTGTATGTCACCGATGTCGTTGAGTCGCCGGAGAAGAACACGGACTTCCTGGAGAAGGTCAGCAAGATGACCATTCCTGTCATCCTGCTTATTAATAAAATTGATGAGCTGGGGAAGGGCACCGATAATTCCGCCGGCAATCCTACAGAACAGCTTGGGAAGCTCGTCGAGCTGTGGCATAAGCTTCTGCCCAAGGCTGAGATTCTACCCATATCAGCGACAAACAAGTTCGGCACCGATGCCCTTATGAAGCGCATAAAGGAACTTCTACCGGAGGGTCCGGCATATTTCGACAAGGACCAGCTTACCGACAAGCCAGCGAAGTTCTTCGTATCAGAGATTATCCGTGAGAAGATACTTCGCTACTATGACAAGGAGATACCCTATAGCGTTGAGGTAGTCGTCGAAAGATTCAAGGATTCTGGCAGTGTCATCCATATCAACGCTGTCATCTACGTAGAGCGCGATTCTCAGAAAGGCATCATCATCGGACATCAGGGGCAGGCCCTTAAGAAGGTCTCCACGGAGGCACGCCGGAGCCTGGAGAAATTCTTTGGAAAGAAAATCTATCTTGAGACCTTTGTCAAGGTCGACAAGGACTGGCGCAACAACCAGCATGAGCTCAAGAACTTTGGCTACGACCCGGAATAGCAGAACAGGTAAATAGAATTCCTTGGCAGTTCCGGAACAGCCTTATGACACAATAAATTACAGACAATTATTTTTGGCTCTAACTGTATGCAGAGCATACTCTCCTTATTGTTAGGAGGGCCGAAGAATGTTAAACTTCAGAAATCAAACAAAAAGAAATGGCAAATTTAGTAGCTATCGTAGGACGCCCTAACGTGGGAAAGTCCACATTATTTAACAGGCTTACACAGAGCCGCCGCGCTATTGTCAGCGATACGGCAGGCACCACACGCGACCGTCAGTATGGCAAGTGCTCATGGAACGGTCGTGAGTTCTCAGTCGTCGATACCGGCGGATGGGTGGTAAAGTCGGACGACATCTTCGAGGATGCCATTCGCCAGCAGGTGCGTGTGGCAACCGATGAAGCCGATTTGGTTCTGTTCCTTGTCGACAACGAGACAGGCATCACCGACTGGGATGAAGACGTTGCAAAGATTCTGCGCCGCTCTAAGGTACCGGTTATCCTTGTGGCAAACAAGGTCGACAATAGTGGAGAGAGCTATTCCGCGGCAGAGTTCTATCGTCTCGGACTTGGCGACCCTCAGTGCATCAGTGCCGCCACGGGAGGCGGTACCGGCGACCTGCTTGACCTAATCCTTACAAAGCTCAAGGATATTCCGGAGGAAAGCCTCGAGGAAGATATTCCCCGTTTCGCTGTTGTCGGCCGTCCTAATGCCGGCAAGTCGAGCATCATCAATGCCTTTATTGGCGAGGACCGCAATATCGTTACTGAGATAGCCGGCACTACACGCGACAGTATCTATACCCGTTACACGAAGTTCGGCTTCGACTTCTATCTCGTCGACACCGCAGGCATCCGCCGCAAAAACAAGGTTACGGAGGACTTGGAGTTCTATAGTGTCATGCGTTCCATCCGTGCTATTGAGAACAGTGATGTATGCATACTTATGATTGACGCCACACGCGGCATTGAGGCTCAGGACATGAATATCTTCCAGCTCATACAGAAGAACCATAAGAGTCTTGTTGTCGTCGTCAACAAGTGGGACCTCGTTCAGGACAAGAGCCAGAAGGCCATCGACACGTTCAAAAACGCCATCTACAATCGTATGGCTCCGTTCACCGACTTCCCAATTATCTTTGCCTCGGCACTTACCAAGCAGCGCATCTTCAAGGTCTTGGAGACAGCCAAGCAGGTTTATCTGAACCGCAAGATGCACATTGGGACGACAAAGCTCAACTCTGTCATGCTGCCTATTATTGAGGCAACGCCGCCACAGTCCATTAAGGGCAAGTTCATAAAGATAAAATACTGTTCGCAGCTGCCGAACACGCAGATTCCTTCTTTCGTGTTCTATGCCAACCTGCCGCAGTATATCAAGGAACAGTACCGTCGTTTCCTTGAGAATAAAATTCGTGAGAACTGGTCGCTACATGGCTGTCCCATCAACGTGTTTATTAGACAGAAATAAAAAACTGTTTCGTAATGAAGAAATTGTTTCTCATTCTGCTGGCTTCTATGGTGCTTGTCGCCTGTAAGAAGAAGCCGGAGCCTACACCGCAGGGACAGATAGCAGGAAAGGCTGCGGTGGAATATTATGGCTATCTACAGAGACACGATTTTGCGTCCTTCGTTGATGGCATGTATTATAAGAACCCCATTCCTAAGGATTACAGGACCCTGCTGGAGAAGAACGCCAAAGTGTTCGTCCATGAGCAGGACAGCCTGCACCGCGGCATCAAGTCGGTGAAGCTCAGCAAGGCCGACGTGATGCATAAGGACACCACCCTCGCCGCCGTCTACCTCTCGCTGTCGTTTGGCGATGGTGCTACCGAGGAGGTACTCGTGCCGATGGTGAAACGCAAGGGTATGAGGTATATGAAGTGATCGCCTTCGTAGGTGAAAAATAATAAGGATGACTCTCCGGTGAATTATCATCGGAAAGTCATCCCTTCTTTTTAATTCGTATCTCTTAGAGTGGTCGTGACATTATGACCTGCGATTTCCTGCCTGTTGTCATTTCCTCATCGCAGCGTCGAAGTCGGTGTTGTTGTTGACAATACGCCTCGATGGCTTGAACTTTCGACTGATTAGGTCGCGCTCCGGCCGGTAGTAGATTGTCTTGAGCCCGGCAAGGTCGAATAGCAGGTGGCAGGTGTTGTCGGTCATAAATGGGCGGTTGAGCGATACCTTGATGCGGCGGATAATATCGGGATGCAAGGCTTTGTATTTGTCGGAGCACCATATGACGAACGGCACTTCGAACTGATATTTCAGCCAGTTCTTTTCTTGTCCTGAAGCAGCCTCAACACGACCCTTGGAGTCGCGGTAGTCGTATATCTCCTCGCCATGGTCGGAGAAATATACAACCACTGTGTTCTTGTCGCGGTAGAGATTGATGATATGGTTAATGACGTAGTCGTTATAGTAGGTAGCGTTGTCGTAGTTGGCAACGTCCTGCTTCTTGCTCTCAGTCATGTATGGAGCATTGTTTCGGATGTCCTTAGCCGAAAAACGAGAGAACTGACCATGGGGATAACGTTCTGAGGCATCTACATGCTGACCCCAGAGGTGGAAAATATGAAAGTTATATTTGGCTAAAGACTTCTTGCTCTCATAATCTTTAATTAGTTCATCGTCATATTTGAATGATTTTTTATTAGTTGCATTATAAGTGACATGCGATAATTGCTGGTTATATAGCAGAGCATCGAGCGTGTATGTATCTACCCCTTTAGTGAAATCATCCCTTTGATTATCCCAAAAGCTGACGTTAAACATGGATTTCCTTAAAATAGTTGGAAAGTATATAGCCTTATACCAGGACTCTCCCAATGCTATAGAATTACATTCTAACACATTTCTTATAACAGCTGACGTTCCTGCATAGGGAGCAATAACATTATTAAATGGGAATAGATTACCGGAATTCATTTCCTTCGTCATATTTGGTGTTGTCGGTAAGTAATATCCATAAATGGCAGCATGCTTTTTAATATATGACTCGCCTATTATTAAAATAATATTCAATGAATCTTTGTTTTCTATATAACCGGGTTTACATTTCTCTGTTAAGAGAACGGTATTCTGAATTTCATTTTTAGCTAATCTAACTGATTGGATAGAAAAGAGAGATGCTGTAAAAGAATCATAAGGCATAGGATCACCTATTCCCATTTGGTCAGTAGTACTTGTAGAAAATATAGATTTATAGATTCTAAAGTTGCAAATGCCAACGACAGATAATAATATAACAACAATATCAACTGTTTTGTATAAAAGCCGATGGCTTAGAAATTTAGAACGAAGTTGTTTCTTGTGTCTTTCAATAAAACAGATAACAATGATTGTAAAGCATATTATTGTGACTGATATGATTCCTTTCTTGTTAAATAAGAATGTTTGAAAGAATTCAGAAGCTTCTTGCTTGTTAGTCTCAATAATAGGATTAACGATAGATGGATCTATAATCTTGTGAAATACCAGCCATAGAAAAACATTCACTCCAAACAGTGTGCAGCCCAACGCATAGAACAATACTTTTACCCATTTGTTGTGGGAGTAATACACAATGCACGTAAGGAGATAACTAATGGCTATAGCACGGCACATATGGATATAAACAATGGGGTCCATGTGTCCGGCCGAGATCAACCCTCCAATGAGATATTTTATTGGAGATAATGATATTAGCAGGAAGAACAATAAGAGGAAAGGGAACTCATTCTTTATGGGGGGGGGTAAGCAGCGAAATTGCTTTATTGAAGAAATGCTTTATTTCTGACATGTATAATAAATTATTAATGTTTTATACTCAAATTACGGTTTTTGCCATCCACGATCTTCCTTACGGGCTGTTAGCCCTTCTGTGCCAGTGTTGGACCTGGCAGGCATCAGTGCCGATGCCTGGTAAACGCGTGGATGGCAGAACCCTGTTTAGTCCTTATGGTCACCTTCCAGTTCCACTTCCTTAACTTTTTTGAATAGGTCGGAGGCGAAGACGAGGTCGTTGAGTTTCTTGTTGTGCGATGAGATGACGGTGTCCTTATTGCCCTGCCATTCCTTTCGTCCGTCGGCAATGAAGATGATGTTCTCGCCAATGCCCATCACCGAGTTCATGTCGTGGGTGTTTATGATGGTTGTGGTGTTGTATTCCTTCGTGATGTCCGACAGCAGCCCGTCGATGACAAGCGATGTCTTTGGGTCCAGTCCTGAGTTTGGCTCATCGCAGAACAAGTATTTCGGGTTCATCACCACGGCACGGGCAATGGCAACACGCTTCTGCATTCCGCCTGATATCTCGCCGGGATATTTCGCTTCTGCACCTTTCAGGTTCACACGCTCAAGGCATTCCATGGCACGGTTGTTGCGCTCCCTGAATGTCATGTCGGAGAACATGTCAAGCGGAAAGCGCACGTTCTCCAGTACGGTGAGTGAGTCGAACAGTGCCGCTCCTTGGAAAATCATCCCCATCTCGCGACGCATCATTATCCTCTCCTTCTTTGACATTCCGTAGAAGTTACGGCCGTCGTAGAGCACTTCGCCCTTAGTAGGCGTCAACAGTCCTACAAGCGTACGCATCAGGACGGTCTTTCCGGCACCGCTCTGACCGATGATGAGGTTGGTCTTTCCCTCTTCGAAGACGGTACTTATGTCGTGGAGAACCTCTTTGTCCTCAAAGCTCTTGTATATGTGTCTTGCTTCAATCATTTCTGTTGTACCATTTTATGGCGTTCCTTGTCAGCGGCTGCTCTATGACAGTAGTTGCGTCAGGAATACGTCAGAGAACAGGATGAGTACGCTTGAGCATACTACTGCGTCCGTCGATGCCTTGCCCACCTCTACTGAGCCTCCTTTTACAGTATAGCCCATGTATGAGGATACGCTGGCTATGATGAATGCGAAGAATAGGCTCTTGATGATGCTCATGTACATGAACCACGAGTTGAAATCGTGCTGCAGTCCGGCGGTAAGGTCTTCGAGTGTAATGATGTGGGCTATCACCGATGTCGCATATGCTCCAATGATGCCCATCGCACTCGAGAAAATGACCAGGAAAGGCATAATGGTCATCAGTCCGGCAATCTTCGGAAGGATAAGGTAGCTGGCTGAGTTGACACCCATTATTTCCAGGGCATCAATCTGTTGCGTTACCCGCATCGTTCCCAGTTCGGAGGCGATGTTGGAACCTACCTTTCCCGACAGGATAAGGCACATGATGGAACTGGAGAACTCCAGGAGCATTATCTCGCGCGTAACATATCCTGATACCCAGTGCGGCATCCACGGACTCTGTATGTTCAGCTTTATCTGTATGCATATCACGGCACCTATGAAGAACGATATGAGCAGGACGATGCCTATGGAGTCTACGCCGAGTTGCGACATCTCCTTCACATACTTCTTTCCGAACATGCGCATTCGCTCCGGACGCGAAAAGGTGCGTCCCATGAGCTCAAGGTATCTGCCGAAAGTATTAAGCCATTTGAATATTAGCATTCTCTATTCTGTTGTGTGATAGACAAGGATCATGATGCCTTTGCTGGTCATGGTCCGTTTCTGCCTGCAAAATTAACCAAAATCCAATTAAAAACTGCAATCTTACAAAAGAGTTTTTCAAAAGTTGGCTGATATTATAGTTAATTTTGCTAATTTTGCAACTTAGAACATTGCGCACTCCTGATTATGCGTTACAGGAATGCCGCTTACACCTTTTGGTGATAGTAAATTTGAACATATAGTTGAGTATAAATGGAAGAAAAAGATAATGTTGTCGTACAGCCGATAGATGCTGAGGTGCCGTCGTCAAACACTGAGGACAAGCCTTTGGAACCGCAGGAAGGTCAGCAAGCGGATGCTGCCGGTGGCGTTGCCCCTGACGGTAATGGTCAGGCAGAGCAACACAGCGTGCTCCGTGCTGAAGGCTTAGTAAAGCGGTACGGCAAGAGAACGGTTGTCAATGACGTTAATATCAATGTCCGTCAGGGCGAGATCGTCGGATTGCTTGGACCTAATGGAGCCGGAAAGACAACGAGCTTCTATATGGTGACCGGTTTGATCGTGCCTAATGACGGACATGTGTTCATTAACGATACTGAGATTACCAAATTTCCTGTCTATAAGCGCGCGCGTGCCGGTATCGGCTATCTGCCGCAGGAGGCAAGCGTATTCCGGAAGATGAGCGTTGAGGATAATATCATGTCGGTTCTGGAGATGACAAAGCTGAACCGCCAGCAGCGCATTGACAAGATGGAGAGCCTTATCCGTGAGTTCCGTCTCGAAAAGGTAAGGAAGAACATGGGTGACAGGCTTTCGGGTGGTGAGCGCCGGCGTACTGAGATAGCACGCTGCCTGGCTATAGACCCGAAGTTTATCATGCTTGACGAGCCTTTTGCCGGCGTCGACCCTATTGCCGTTGAGGACATACAGCACATTGTCTGGAGACTGAAGTTCAGAAATATCGGAATACTTATCACCGACCATAATGTCCATGAGACCTTGAACATCACTGACCGCGCCTATCTGTTGTTCGAAGGGCGTATCCTCTTCAAGGGCACTCCGGAGGAACTGGCTGCCAACAGGGTGGTGCGTGAGAAATATCTTGGCTCCGACTTTGTGCTCCAGAAAAAGGACTTCCAGGTTATCGACGAGCGTAGGCGGCAGAAGGAAAAGGCAGAGGAGGAATGATGCCTTTCTGTCTTTAGACTGTCCGGTATCAATTGACGTGAAAAAAAGAAGGCGTTACCCGTTCTGGGTAACGCCTTCTTGAATTATATAAGAATGTGTTCTTTCGGCAATGTGTTAGTCGGTGATCTGTACGGTAGCACGGCGGTTGAATGATACAGGAGAGAGCTGCTCTACGCCACCGAGACCCTTCGTTGTGATGTTCTCAGCAGGAATACCCATCTTGACGAGTTCTTCCTTTACGATTTCAGCACGCTTTACAGACAGGCGGTTGTTGATCTCAGCAGTACCTGTTGCACTGTCGGCGTAACCGGTTACGAGAATCTTGCTGTTGTTCTCCTTAGCATACTTGGCAAGAGCGCGGACGTTGACAAGGTCCTTCTGTGATGCGACATTAGTCTTGCCGATCTCGAAGAATACAGAGACAGGTGTGGCGATAAGCTCCTTGACCGACTGTGTAACGGTTTCGGTCTTAGGCTGTGTCCTCAACTGCGTGCGGAGATTGGAGTTCTCATTCTCAGCATCACGGAGTTTGGCGTTCAGAGCGTCGAGAGCTGCCTGGTGCTCAGCGTTGATGGCATCCATGTCAGGAGTAACCTCCCATGCTGTCTTGCCCAAGCTGTAGGTAAGGCCAAGCTCTGCATAGATGTTGTTGTCGTGAGACACCCAGCCATGACCGGTTCCTGAACCTGAGCCGTCGAGGTCGCCCTCACAACGGTTCCAACCAAGCTCGACGTTGATGGCGATGGTCTTGGAAACGCGGAACTGGTTCAGGATACCTACGCGGAGCAACATACCCTCGAAGTCGGTTGACATGCAACGGCCTATACCGCCTCCTACAAATGGGATAAGGTTGTAAACGCGCTTTGGATTGTAGCCTGCAACCATGTTGCTGAGGTTGAAGAGAGCGTCACCCTCAAGAAGCCAGTATTTTGTGCCTGCCTTGTTCTCGCCCTGGGTGTTGTCGTCGTTATCAACACGACGGCCCCACAGACCCTGGCCCTTGACTCTCAGTCCAAGTCCTGGAGTGAACCACTTGCCTACAGCAATAGAAAATCCAGGAACGGAGCGGAAGCTCTTGAATGGGTTCTTAGACAAATTGTGACCGTGCTCCTGGTCTGAATACCACATGTTCCAGTCGAAGCCTGCCTGAACGAACCAGTTGTTCCAGAAAGAGTTTGTTGCAACACTACTCTTGTTGGCAATAACGCTATTGGTCTGTGCGAATGATGTCATAGAGACACCCGCAAATGCCAATGCAATTAATAATTTTTTCATAACTTTCAGTTGTTAGTTATAATATAAAGATGTATTTATTCCTTATCTTTTCTATATAAATTCCTTGATGCTCTCTCAAATCACTCTTTGAAAGGTCTTGTGAGTGGATGCGTTTGTCGTCCACGAATGCCGACTTTTCGTCTATTTGGCACAAAGGTAGTAATATTTTTTTTAACTTTTCGCATTTTTTATAAAAAAATCCGTTTTTTATCACATTTCTTTTGCAAAGGTTTGCAAATATAAAGTATTGATACCTAATTGCTTCCCATGAGTAATGCTTCAGGGCTCGTTTGTCAGCTGAGGAGACGCTCGATGTCTTGCTGGCGCATGATTGTAAGGATTTTCTTGCCGTCAGGGGTGTAATTGACGTTTCCGCAAGCGAAGAGTTGGTTTATGATGCTCTCCATCTCATCGTTGTTCAGCACCTGTCCCTGGGGAATGGCGGCGTTGCGGGCAAGGCTTACTGCGAGTGAGCGGTTTATCTCGTCGGTTACCGATGTCTCGTGAGTGCCTGCCGAGTCAATCATGTCGGTGACAAGCCGCGAGATGTCTATGCCTTCTAATCCAGAGGGTACGGCATTGACGGCATAGCTGTTGTCGCCCATGTCGGTGAGCTCAAATCCGAGGGCTGTCAGTTCTGGCATGACATGCTTTAGCGTTACTGCCTCTGATGCTGTGAAATGAACAACTTCCGGAAACAGTTCTTTTTGTGGGAGACGCTTCTTGTTTTTCAGTTGGTTGAGATAACGCTCATAAAGAATACGCACATGTGCACGGTGTTGGTCGATAATCATCAGTCCCGACTTTACGGCAGTCATGATGTAAGTGCCCTTGTACTGATAGTGCGACGGCGATTTCTCGGCGATAATGTCCTCGGATGATGTTGTGGGCTCGCTCTTGGCGAATATCTCCGCCTCTTGACTGGGCTCGCGTCTTGCTCCCTCGTAAAGACTCTCCCAATTGTTTGGTGCAGTTGCGAGGGTGGGAGCGTGCGTATGTGAGCTGAACGGGTTGAATGATGGATTGTATGTTACTTTCGGCGTGCTGGCGGAAGCTTGTGATGGATTGAAAACTGGGATGTCAGGACGCCCCTCTGTGTCGAAGTCGATTGTCGGTACTTCGCTGAACTTGCCGACTGCTTCCTTCACGGCTGCTGCGAGAATCTGCCAGATGGCCTGTTCGTTTTCAAACTTTATCTCTGTCTTAGTAGGATGTATGTTCACGTCGATATTCTCAGGGTCTACGTCGAAATAGATAAAGTAGGGTACTTGCTCGCCGGAGGGTACAAGACGCTCAAATGCCGACTGTACTGCCTTGTTGAAGTATGCATGCTTCATGTAGCGTCCGTTGACGAAAAAGAACTGACGAGCGCCTTTCTTTCTGGCTGCTTCTGGCTTGCCGACAAAACCTGTTATATTGCATAGAGTGGTCTTGACACCCAATGGCAATAGCTCTTGGTCTATCTTTCTTCCAAAGACATCTGTTATCCTTTGGTGGATGTTGCTCTTGCGGAGGTTGAACACTTCCACGTCGTTGCTGCGTAGGGTGAATGAAATTTCCGGATATACAAGCACTATC
>SAMEA3663069__coassemble_859_pt1 | contig 11787 bp, 10 predicted proteins | sample SAMEA3663069__metabat2_low_PE_007 | metagenome-assembled genome bin SAMEA3663069 (sample SAMEA3663069) | pig gut metagenome | biome: pig gut; feature: pig-associated habitat; material: faeces | place: France | collected 2012 | reverse complement strand
AAGGACTTCATCAATGGCAAGAAACAGATAAGCTTATAACGACTAAACCAGCAACAGATATGGCAAACAGCAGAAGACAGCAGGCCCAGGCTGATATGGGCATGAACTTTGAGCGTGAGGACCGGCAGCGTGAGACAGCCCTTGCGAAAGAGCAGGAGCGGCAGGCTGAGAAGGAAGCCAAACGTGAAGCGCTGATGTCAACAACATCCTATCGCATCATGGACAAGACCGCAAGATACATGGATAAATATTTCCTTGACCCAATCATCGGCTTAATTCCCGGTGGCGTCGGTGATGTATTATCCAGTTTCCTTGCCATTCCGTTCATTTACTTTGCCCTTGTGCAAGTAAAGTCCATTCCATTGACCCTTGCAGTTATCTGCAATGTCTTGAAGGATGCTTTGCTCGGCTCTATACCATTCTTCATTGGCGACATCATTGACGTGTTCAACCGCAGCTACGTTGCCAACCTCAGGCTCATCACAGGCTATGTCAACGATGACAAATCGGTAATCCATGAGGTAAACCGAAAAGCGACATGGTCTGCCATCTTCATCGTCATCCTCTGTGTCCTTATCTACTTCATAGTAAAGTGGGCAATAGAGCTCGGAAACTGGATAGTATCACTGTTTTAATGAGTAATTGATAAAGATCAAGCTAAAAATTGAGGAATCCACAAAAATAGTGCAAGCTGAAAGCAACACTCTTCCTGCCAATACCAGCCGTGGGCTTTACTATTCCAAAAATGGCGGCAGGAGCTGGGTGAGAAGATAAATTAATTTAGATAATTGGTATGAAAAAGTAGAAATATAGCAGAAGTAGCAAAAAACTTGATTGAAATGTTGGCAACTTCAAATAAAATTCGTAAGTTTGCCATTGGTTTTGATCGTATAGGTCATAGCCAGACATTGAAGATAAAGTGATTTGCATCACACTGCCATTCGATTCACGAAAATCTGGTACATTTGAAATGATCGGTAAGGTAGCAGTGAACGATGCTCGCGTATGTATATGCGTGAGCTACTTCTGCTAATCTGCCGATTCGGGTTTACCAGAGCCTTCGTGAACAGATTGGATAGGAGTCTGCTCACGTTTTTTTTCTTGCTTAAAAATAAAATTAACAAACCATTTAAAACCTATTATTATATGGAAAAGGTAAACCAGTTTATCGGTGTTATTGAGAAAGCCTTCTCAACAGCTACTCCTAACTTTAGTAATCAAGAGTCGGTTAAGAAAGCAACTACTGACAAAGATGAGCTCGAGGCTCAGTTTCGCAAGGACTCTTATATAAAAGTGCCTTTCGTCGGTGATTTCAGCGCCGGCAAGAGCTCGCTTATCAACTCTATGCTCGGCGTTGACTTCTTGCCTACCGACATTCTCCCAGAGACTGCCGTTTCTTACGAACTTTACTATAGTCCTACCGAGAAGTTGGAAGTCTGGGAAGACGACAAACTTCAGAAGAACGTAAGCCTTTCTGAGATTAAGGACTTGCAGCTCAACCCTAAGGACCTTGTCAAGGTATACATCAACAACGAGTTCATCAAGGGATTGTTCGACCGCAACATCGTCCTCGTAGACATGCCTGGTATTGACTCCGGCATCGAGGCACACAACAACGCCATCCTTCATTATATCCAGGACGGCACCTACTTCTTCCTCCTGACTGACGCAGAGGGAGGAACATTGCGTCAGTCTGCTCTCAACTTCATCGACGAGGTGAAGAAATATGGAGCAAGTGTCGCTGTTGTCATCTCCAAGATAGACAAGAAACCTGCCGAAGAGATACCTAATATCAAGGCTACAGTAGAGAAGATAACAAAACTCTATGTCGGCGCCGATGTCAAGGTAGCCACTTCTTCCGCTGTTGACAAAGACTTCAGCGAGGTTACAGACATCCTCAACAGCATCGACTCTGAGAAGATCATTGAGCAGAAATACGAGCCTTTAGTCAAGGGACTTATCAATGGTTACATTGCTGAGTTGCAACTCCTGATAAAGTTGTTGCTTCAGGACAAGAGCCACTTTGAGGAGAAGATTCAGCAGCTTAAAGACGAGAAGGCGAACGCTCTTGCAGAATTGAAGCGTAAGTCAGAGAGTGCACAGTCTGTTGAAGGCTCTGCTGACGATATACTCAACGACATCACTCAAGCGTTGAAGGCGAAGGCTAACTATCTCGCCACATTATTATATAATGGTCAAGACATGAATGTGTTCAAGGCTGAGGTGCTGACCATCATCCGTCCTGTTATCGTCAACTCTTTCAAGCGTGAGATTACGGAGTACCAGGATGTTATCGGTCAGACCGTCCAGCAATTCTCTGTCAAAGCCGACGAGATTCTCAACGACAAGGACAACAAAGTCCTTGATGGAGCCAATGACCTCATTGGCAACTTACTGGGCAGAGATGTTCTGGAAGGCTTGCTCAAGAAAGGTCTTGACAAACTCGCAGAACGCTTCGTCGGATACAAGGGCCTTAGCATGTTGTTTAAGACCCTTGGCAAGGTCATCGGTCCTGTGGTGACAATCGTCATCAATATAATCCCAGACCTTCTTCGCCTCATCTTCGGCAAGAGCAAGGAGCAGAAGATTAATGAGCTGTCAGAGAAGATTTCCACCACTGTCATCAGCAAGATTGTAGAGGCCATGCGTCCACAGATGGAGGAAATGATCCGTGAACAGCGCGGACAGGTTGATGACAATCTGAAGCAGCTCATCGAGAGCGAGACGCAAAAATATGACGACAACATCCGTGCTATTCAGCAGCAACAGCAGCTTGAGAAAGAGGCTGCGGCAAAGAAAGTCGCCGAGCTGCAGGATTGCGTGGGCAAACTCAATGCCTTGACGCAAGAATTATAAGATAAAGCGATACAATAGAACACTTTGTTCCAATTATGGCCTGCCAAATTCATTGGCAGACCATAATATTGGGACATATAATCTTACAGATAATGGGGTTAGACAATCTTAGAAAGAAGGATGCGGCAAAAGGCAAAAAGCCCAAGTCGAACATCCTAAAGGTGAACAAGTATGAGAGTCCGCAGATGGCACTCAACTTGATTGCGCATATCATGACGTCAGCAACGGACACAGCTGTTGATGATGAGTTTAAGCCTTTTTACAAATATTCCGACAATCTTTCTCAGAAGTTCTATGATGAAGTAATGAAATACGGAGAATTGGTAGAGGCAGCTAATTATGATTCCAAAGATTTCATTGACACTCATAAGAAATCTTTAGGCAATGATTTGGAATTCAATATTGCTTTTGACGCACCGACAGAGATAGAGAGAACTAATGGCAAATCATCGAGGACTATTGCGGTAGGTGGCGGCTTCAGCTCTGGTAAGTCATCGTTCCTTAACAGTCTTACAGGCATAGGCAGTATTCTGCCAACAGGAATCGAGCCTGTGTCCATGATTAATACTTATTTGAATTGCTCCAACACTACAAATAAGCTGATTGTCAAAGGGCGAAACATAAAGGGAGATTTGGTGCTTCTTGACAAGGAGGTTCTTGACTGCATTCAGCATTCATCCAAGTCTAAAGTTTATGTGGCAACGGTTTTAGACACGCTGTACATCGATATTCCGTCGGCTGGCAGCCCTAATCATATTGATGGGCTGACATTCGTGGACACTCCTGGATATAATAATTCAGAAGCGGCAAACTTGGAAAATAGTACTACGGACCGTGACACTGCTGTGGAAGCTCTGTCGTCAGCAGATGCCATTATTTGGTGTATTGATATAGAGGCTGGCACAATCACCCAACGTGACATTGAAGTTCTGAATGATGCCATTGGAGACAATGAAAAAACTTCATTGCTTATCGTTTTCACGAAGATGGACAAAAAGCCTGAGGGAGAGGTGAAAGATATTTTGGAAAGGGCAGCCAGGACGTGCGAGAAGAGCTTGGTAGTTCAGCCTGTTGACATCGTTGCCTGTTCATGCTTAGGAAAAGTGACTTCGGCTGTGTCGTTTCGGGGCAAACGCAATGGAGGACAGATGTCTTCTGTTAAATTTGCAAGCATTATCGACAATTTGAAGAAAGATATGCCACCTGCCAAAGACTTCAGCTATTGGCAAGATTCGCTGTATTCATACTTTGACCAAACATTGACAGAACTTGATGACAAGGTTAGCGAATTTGAAGAGGATCGCCAGAAACTTGTCGATGCAAAAGACAGATCATTCAGAAACTCTAACGACGAAAAAGAGGATAGAAAAGGACTGGTAGAAACCTTGGAAGATATGTTGATTACCAATTATGATGAGATTCTGGATGCAGCCAGCCAATATCAGAACGACGTAGTGGAAGTCGTTGATGAATGGGGAAATTCTTTTGATCGAGAGACAGAGTGGTCCGAAAAAGTTGGCTTTTTCAGTGATGCTTCGAATCTAACACGCCGAGCTAACAAGTCGTATAAAAAATATGAAAGTTTTCTTAAGAAAGACCCTCCTCATTATCAATATTGGAAATTAGAGGACCGTAAGGAGATGCTCGATGAAGTAAAAGCTATTTGTCAGGACCAAGAGGAGTCCGACGAGTCTAACAATGAGGATGTTTTGAACGCATACAACGAAACCGTTAGCGGAATAAAGCTGCTGAGGAAGTTTAAGGAGCTTGTCAGTAAAGAGAAAATTGACAGTTCGCTTCTTTTGAAATCCTGCTATGATCAGGCTGTGAAGGAATTGAAACGTATTAATGCGCAACTTGAGGGTATTCAACAAAATGGAGGAAGCGATGTCTTCGCCTCCATCGCAGCTGACAATACTGAGCAGTTCCTCAACTGCTTCTCCAAAGGTGTGGACCTGACAGCCTGCAACGAGCAGGGCTTCTCACCACTGACCTACATTGCCCGGTGCAGCAACAACACAATGATGAAGTTCCTCATCAATCAGGATGTAGACCTCTCGAAGAAAGACAAGCGTGGCTACAACGCTTTGGAGACTGCGGCTATGTACCACTGCCGCGACATCTGCGAAATGCTCATCGACCACGACAAAAGTCTTGTGGATGAGTCGCAGCCACTCGCAAAGCTTGCCGAAAACGATATGTTTGAAAAATGGATAGCAAAATTCTAACGATATGACGATAAACAAAGAAAACTATAGTCAAGCCATCACTGACATAGAAAACAGCCTGGCGCATGGAGAGCAAAACGAGAATGCCAAGATTCGTGAAACTTTCCTTAAACTGAAAGAAGCATTCGAAACTTATCGCAAAGGTGCTGACACCGTGCTTGGTGACAACAAGGTCTTGAAGATTGGTGTAGTCGGTCAAGTAAAGGCGGGCAAGTCGTCATTTCTCAACTCGCTGTTCTTTGATGGGGAGAACGTGTTGCCACGTGCCTCAACGCCCATGACGGCTGGCTTGACCGTGCTGGAATATGGAGAGGACAACGAATTCTCCGTAGATTATTATAATGAGCGTGAATGGCAGACTTTTGAAGGCAAGGCAAAAGAGTATGACAACGCAATATCCGATTTCAGAGCGAACAATCCAGAAGTGGCACAGGCATTTAACGACGAAGAAATAGCCAAACAGCTGGGTCTTCCCAAGGATGCGAAATCGGCTAAGGAATTGGTTAGCAACTGCAGTCCTGCTGCCCGCTCCAAGGTAAACATGAAGGCAGATACGAAGGCTTTCTCCGACATCCGTGACCTGCAGGACATCCTTGCCGACTATGTGGGAGCTGATGGTCGCTTTACTTCCGTTGTCAAGAGTCTTACCATTCATCTCAACGACGAGCGGCTGAAAGACCTCCGCATTGTGGACACCCCGGGTGTCAACGACCCTATTCAGTCGCGCGAGTACAGGACCCGTGAGTTCTTGCGCGAATGCCACGGTGTGTTCTTGCTCAGCTATTCGGGAAGATTCTTCGACAGCACCGACGTAAACTTCCTCTCAGGGCGCATCGGCTCTGAGGGCATTGGCACGGTGGTGCTGATTGCCAGCAAATTCGACTCTGTGCTGCAAGATGTTGGTACGAAGTTCCCGGATGCCCTTGCCGATGCGTGGGAAGACTGCGAGCGACAATTGAAGAAACAGTTCCGTCGCAATCTCACTACGGCAGACTACAAAGGCGAGGAGCCTCGGTTCACGGTCAGCTCGGGCATAGGTTTTTCCATTTACAAGAAGCCCCGTGACCGTTGGGATACGGTTGAGGCACATGTCGTAGAACAGATGAAACGGTTTTATCCGAGCAACTTTGGCACCGATGAGGAAATTAAGGACACGTTCTTCAACCTTGCCAACATCGACGAGATTCGCGACAAGTATCTTGATGGTGTGTTCATCAAGAACCGTGACAAAATCATACAAGACAAGATGAACGGCTATTTTGCCAATGCCACAACGAACCTTACCAAGGCTATTGACGATAAGCGACGCGCACTTGCCGACCATGTGAAGTTCCTCGACAGCACTGATGTGTCGGAGAAGAAGAAAGTTCGGGATGCCACTATGAAGATAGTGAAAACCTTCGAGGGAAGCATCGAAACACTTGCCAATGTCTGTGACCAAAAAGCCGAAGAGATGCGCAAGCGGGCCTGGAACTCTGTCTCTCTTTCTTGGAATGGCACTATACCTACAACTGACGAGGAGGTGACGGCAAAGCGTGAATCTACTTTCTGGGGACGTGATAAGTCTTTTCAGTTCTCTTACCGTAAAGTTGACGCACAGAAGCTCATCGATACGCTTGTAAAAGACTTCAAACGGTATGTTGACGAACTTTCACACTCTTGGGAACAAGACACGGAAAAGCTATTGAACTCTATCAGTGAAAAAATAGACAGCATTATTACCGATGCCGAGAAGCGCGACACGGAGGCCCATGTGGATGCCGACAGCTTAAGGAACATCCTTGCGGAAACGATTGCTGAAATGAAAAACGAGCGAACACTCGACCTTAAAGACAAAGTTGAGAGTGCGAAGAATCGGGTGATAGATGTGACACAAGGCTGCGAGATTTCTACAACAAGTTTCGGCTCAATGGAGGAAAGCGAGGCTCGCTCAAAGATGAAGGCTGAAGCCGATGAGAAGAAAGACGAGATACGTGGTAAGGTGCAGCAAATTTGCAGTGCTTTCCAAGACGACATGAAGACCATGCTTGAAGCTTCGAAGAATGGTGTTACAGATGTCTTCAAAGGCCGTAAAGAAGAATTGAAAAGAAGGTCCAGCGAGAGCGTGAAGGATTACCTCGCACAACTTGACAAGGACTTGGAAAATAAAGAGCAAGAACTGGCCCAATACAAAGAGGCTATTGCTGAGATTGACAAAATAAAGCAAAAGTTATGAGCATTATAGACAAATACAACGCAGCCCTCGACTCCAAGCGGAGCGAGCTGGATGCATTCACAAGTAATGGTGTTGGCAGAATTAGTTTGCCAAGTCCTACGCCAGTAATACAGAGTGGTAGTACCCAGTCTGCAAACGGCAAGGCAGCGACAGCCTTGATGGTTGGTGGGGCAGCTATATTGATAGGTGGTATTGCATTGAGCAAAGTTGCAATAGGTGTAATTGGCGGAGTCGTCCTTGCGGGCGGTATTGCCAAGAAGGTGGCAGGTGGAAATAAATCCACACCGGCCAACGTGTCTTCGGAGCCGAAATATTACCAGATAACCAACAGGTTGTATGCTCAACTGTCCGATATACAGAAACATCTGTTTGGCGAGTGGAAGCAGACCGTAGAGGACAACAAGGACAAGCTCAAAAGTGAGATACAGTCTCTTGATATCGATGAAGAGAAGAAGAACACAGCCATTCAGACCATTCTCACTACGTCTGTCTTGGATATCCCCATGATGACCGTATCGTCTGAACTCTCTGCTGTAGAGAAACAGAAGAGCGTTGAAGCATATCGCCAGTACCTTCAGACTTTCAAGTCACGGTGCCTTGCCGCCATTGACAAAGCCGTGGAGGAGCAAAAGACAATATATGCCAAGATTGATGGCATACTATGATAACAACGTTTAACAACAAAAAATTCACTATGAGTTACAGAACAGTTAAAAAAGCGTACAAGAACGCTTTCGGTAATGCAGTTTACGTACGCAACCGCTACACGTTGCGCGTAAAGAATTCCTCTAATGATGAGGAGGTTTATGTTGCCTCGCCATCAAGCGTCAACACTATCGAGACCTCTAAGCTAATGCTTACCGCCCTCAAGATCGGTAAGCCTTTTGATGAGGAGGATGCACAAAAGAAATGCAAAGATTATGGTGATGGCAAAGGTATCGGAATTTTCAAACGCCGTAAGCGTCGCCATAATGGCGTGAAGTACCAGCTTAGACGGGCAGGATTTCGTTTGGAAGCATAAAACAACCTGACGAAAGCTTCAGTAGATTTAAAGGGATGGAAGTGTTAGCTGCCATCCCTTTTATCTATATCATTCATATTTCCGATTCTCAACTTTCTCCAGTTATATTTCGTATTATGATTTGGACTTACATATATGCTCCATTGGTTGGAGGTGTCATCGGCTACATCACCAATGACATAGCCATCCGAATGCTGTTTCGTCCGCACACGGCGAAGCACATCATGGGATGGCGTGTACCGTTCACTCCCGGTATCCCCAAAGAGAAAGGACGTATTGCTGAGGCCGTTGGGACAGCCATCTGCGACAACGTCATAAGCCAGGAGGTGCTGGAGAAGTATCTCCTATCGATAGGGTGCGTGCGTCGGTTGAGGACTTCATTGCCACGCAGAAAGGAAACTGCGAGACGGTAGCGCAATTCTTGGAGCATTATCTATCAAGGGAAGAAGTGTCGGTGTAGGCGGACAGCACGAAAGAATGCATTTACCAGCAGAAAGAAAGTTGCCTTAATGCTTTCTTATGTCATTATATGGCACACCTATTCATTACCTTTGCACCAATAAACCATAGATAGTTATGACAGCAATCGTAGGAATTTTGAACAAGCGGGCGGCAGTGTTGGCGGCTGACAGCGCACTGACCGTTGTGAAGGGCGACAGGATGAAGATATACAATACGACGACGAAGATATTCCAGTTGTCAAAGGATAATCATGTTGCCGTGATGTTCTTTCAGAATGTCGACTTCATGGATGTGCCATGGGAGGTGATATTCAAACTGTACCATGACAAGCGTGGTGACAGGCAGTTTGATAGCATCAAGGAGTATGCCGAGGACTTCTACCAGTTCCTTCGCGACGCGAAGTTCTTTTGCAGCAGTGAACAGCAAAAGGATTATCTCGATGGAGAGCTCGCCACCTACTATAATAATGTGAAGTCTGCAGCGATTGACAATATGAAGGAGGAGATTGACGCCATGGATGATGATGACTCTTTTAACGAAGAGGATCTGTGGCGTAAACATCTAAAGGACTGCATCGCACGTGTGGATGCCATGGCAAAGGACGCTGGTGTCAATCCTGGTCTGGAGAAAATCAGCGAGAAAGAGATGCGCACTTACGGCAAGGACTCGTTGGAGACACTGAAGGATCAGGTAGAAGAGGACAGCCTGCCCAAGGATATGTTTGACGACTGGGTAAAGGGCTTCACCAACTACATCCGCTCACGGTTCTACTATAATGGCACTGGCATCGTCTTCGTAGGTTATGGCAAGAATGATATCTTTCCGACGTTGCTCCCCACCTACGTGTCGGGGGCTTTCAACAATCGGCTGCGCTATTACATCGACACCGACGGGATGAATGCAATAGGTGAAAACTCCACGGCCAGCATCACGCCCTTTGCGCAAAGCGACGTGATGATTACGCTGATGAAAGGCATCGCGCCTAATTTCTACGAGAAGGTGACGGACCTCAATGTTCAGTCACTATCGGAAGAACGAAAGAAGATTGCAGACTTATTGAAAGAAGAAGGCGTGGATGAGGCCATCGTCAAGAGAGTGAGTGACCTTGACACAACTGACATAGAGAAGAAACATTCCGAATCTATGGACGAGTATATGCAGGAGGAGTATATCGATGGCATCGTCAATGCGGTGGAGTCATTCAACGTGGAAGACATGGCGAACATGGCTGAGAACTTAGTGTCCATCACAAGCCTGCAACGCCACTTCTCCTCGTCGGACGAGACCGTCGGCGGTCCGATCGGCGTATCCGTCATCACGCGCGCCGAAGGCTTTGTATGGGTCAGACACAAGGATTTCATAAAGAACTTATAGCCTTGGCTGTTAGAATTCAAGAAAGACGTATGATCATCAGATCTTATATTATAGCCCCATTGGTTGGTGGCGTCATTGGCTACGTCACCAACGACATAGCCATCCGAATGCTGTTCCGCCCCCACACAGCGAAGCACATCATGGGGTGGCGGGTACCGTTCACTCCCGGTATCATCCCCAAGGAGAAAGGACGGATAGCGGAGGCCGTGGGCACGGCCATCAGCGACAATATAAAATGATACACAGTCGTCGCAGTTGCCATGGGAGGAAGTCATTGTAATCTCTTGCCAAGCCGCTAAGTACGCCAAGGTTTAAATTCACAAAGCAGGCAGTATAGCCATTGCTTTGCGTTCTTTGCAGCTTTGCGAGAAAATATCAGTGAAAAGCCATGTCGTCCGCAAGAGCAATAAACTCTGCAAGAATTCTCACGGAGTCAATCTTGTCTTCTCTCTCTTCTTCGAATTCGAAAACTATCCGCACAAATAATTTGCAGATATAAAAAACAATGCCTATATTTGCAAATGTAACCATCAAAATATACAAAGGCATGACAGAAAGAAGCATACGTGAGATAGAAGAAATGGGAGATGGTAAATATATCAATCCCTACACGGACTTCGGTTTTAAAAAGTTGTTCGGCACGCCTCTCAACAAGGACTTGCTGATTAGCTTTCTCAACTCTCTTTTCGAAGGCAAGGAAGTGGTGAGAGACCTTACCTATCTCAATGGTGAGAACCTCGGCAATGGTTATGGCGACCGCCGTGCTATCTTCGATGTATATTGCGAGAACGAGCAGGGCGAGACGTTCATCGTGGAGATGCAGAAGGCCGAGCAGCAGTTCTTCAAAGACAGGAGCGTATTCTACTCTACTTTCCCTATACAGAATCAGGGCAAGAAAGGAATCTGGGATTTCAGACTCAAAGGCGTCTATACGGTCGGCATCCTCGACTTCGTGTTTCCCGACAATGAATATCCTCAGGACAGTCTTCGTCACGAGGTGAAGTTAGTGGATGTGGATGACAAGCATGTGTTCTATGATAAGCTGACATTTCTCTATCTTGAGATGCCAAAGTTTACCAAGAAGGAAGATGAGTTGGAGACAATGTATGACAAATGGCTCTTTGTTCTTCATAACCTTTCCCGGCTGATGGCACGTCCGGCAGCCTTGCAGGAGCGCATCTTCACACGACTTTTTGAGCAAGCCGAGATAGCCCGCTACACCCCCGAGGAGCGTCAGGACTATGAGGACAGTTTGAAGGTCTATCGCGATATGAAGAACGTCCTTGACACTGCTGAGTTGAAAGGTGCCCTTAAAGAAAAAAGAAAGAATGCAAAAGTAATGAAAGCCTTGGGACTGCCATCGGAGACCATAGCAAAGGTTACTGGAATGTCTGTTGAGGATATTGCAAAGCTGTAGAAAATTGTTGGAAACAGCATGATAGTCCCATCCTATATCCTCGCTCCATTGGTTGGAGGTGTCATTGGCTACGTCACCAACGACATTGCCATCCGCATGTTGTTCCGCCCACACACGGCGAAGCACATCATGGGATGGCGGGTACCGTTCACTCCCGGCATCATCCCCAAGGAGAAAGGACGGATAGCGGAGGCCGTGGGCACGGCCATCAGCG
>SAMEA3663069__coassemble_857_pt1 | contig 11799 bp, 7 predicted proteins | sample SAMEA3663069__metabat2_low_PE_007 | metagenome-assembled genome bin SAMEA3663069 (sample SAMEA3663069) | pig gut metagenome | biome: pig gut; feature: pig-associated habitat; material: faeces | place: France | collected 2012 | reverse complement strand
GACTACAAATGGTCTGCCGATTCCAAGACAATATACTTCCTCGGCGAGGTGCGCGGAACCGAACCGCTATATAGTGTCGACATCAAGACTGGAAAGATAAAGGCACTCATCGCCGACAAGGCAATAAGCAGTTTCGACATCAGCCCTAAGGGCGACGTCTACTTCTCCTACTCCACCACCGGAAAGCCGACGGCGATATACCAGACATCGCTTGCGGCCATCCGTAAGGGACAGGCTCCAAAGCAATTGACACACTACAACGACGCACTGGAAGCTGAGGTCGACATCAGACCGTCAGAGCAGATGTGGGTCAGAGGTGCCGACGGCGACTCCGTGGAGGTGTTCATAGTGAAGCCGCACAACTTCGACGCATCAAAGAAATATCCTCTCGTCATCAACGTTCACGGCGGTCCGCAGATGCAGTGGATGAACTCCTACCGCGCCGACTGGCAGGTCTATCCCGGAGCAGGATACATCGTGGCATACCCCAACCCGCACGGCTCCACAGGCTACGGACAGAAGTTCTGCCGCGCCATCAGCGGCTCGTGGGGCGGAAAGCCTTACGAGGACGTGATGAAGGTTACCGACCGACTGGCACAGCTGTCGTATGTCGACTCCACACGCATGGGAGCCATGGGATGGAGCTACGGCGGCTACTTCATGAACTGGCTGCAAGGACAAACCAAACGCTTCAAGTGCCTGGCATCGATGATGGGACTCTTCGACCTGCGCTCTATGTGGGGAGGAACGGAAGAGCTGTGGTTCCCGAACTTCGACCTTGAGGGACAGCCCTGGAACTCTAGTCTGTACAAGAAATGGAGCCCATCGGAATATGTCCGGAATTTCTCCACACCGACATTGATTATCACCGGTGAGCGCGACTACCGCGTGCCCTACACACAGGCTGTACAGTACTTCTCCACACTACAGACGCTCGGCATCCCCAGCCGCCTGATAATCTTCGACAACGACGGACACTGGCCCAGCAACCTGCGCTCCATGCCACTCTACTACAACGCCCACCTCGAGTGGTTCCATAAGTATCTCGGTGGAGACCCTGCGCCTTGGAACTCCGAGGACATGGTAAAGAGGACTCCCGACTACTAACGCCGACAACTGAACTGAACGGCATGCGGACGACAAAGCCCGCCGACAACAATAACGACAAGCCCAATACAGGCAGGCACCGGGCTTGTTTGCTGTAGTCTTTCTCCTGCCGTTTTTCTTGCACCGCCGGATAATAAGTAGTACCTTTGCACAAGAGAGAAACAAGAGAAAAAATATGATAAACGTTATAGTATTCGACTTTGGCGGCGTGCTCATGAGATACGACTTCCACACCTATTTCGCCAAAGTCCTCAACAGCAGGGAGAAGGGCGAGTGGTTCATGAAGAACATCCTTACCGATGAGAATAACGACAAGCTCGACAAAGGCGACCGCCCTTTCAGCGAATATATAAAGGAGTGGAAAGAGAGATGGCCGGAATATTCCGTAGCCATCGATGCCTTCGACAAGCACTACACGGACATCTTCACCGGGGAGGTGCCCGGCATGAAGGAACTGATGAGGTCGCTGAAGTCCGATGGCTACCGTCTTTTAGGATTGTCGAACTGGTCGACAAAGGTGTTCGGGGTCATGGAGAAGTTCCCGGAGATATTCTCCCTGCTCGACGGATGCCTCATATCCCATCAGGTACACATGCTCAAGCCGCACAAGGAAATCTACGACGCGTTCTGCCGCAAGTTCAACGTTTCGCCCGAGGATTGCGTGTTCATTGACGACAAGGCCGTCAACATTGAAGGCGCGCGTGCAGCCGGAATGAACGGCATCGTGTTTACAGACGCCGACAAGCTGAAGGCTGAGCTCAGCGCATATCTGAATCGCAGGTGATTATGGTCTGATGTCAATCACCGATTACATAAACCTCGGCATTATATTTGGCGGTTCAGATTTTTATTACTATTTTTGCAAAGTTTTAATATCCTTGAAACATCCATAAAAACGGCAATAACCAAAAAAGTAAATACTAAAGACAAATGAGAAAAGTCCTCACAACCCTACTCCTATCGGCAGCCGTATTGACCGCCATGGCACAAGAGCCAAAGTGGATTAACAATGTAAAGCTCTCCGGATACGGAATGGCACAATACCAGTACGTCTCGCAGGAAGGAGCAAAGTCGAACTCATTCAACCTCAGACTGGTGCGCATCAGCCTTGACGGAAGAGTACTGAAAGACTGGTACTGGAAAGCGCAGATGCAGCTCAACGGAAACACTTCCAACCTCGGCTCCAGCCCGAAACTCGTCGACCTCTTCGTTGAGTGGCAGCACTTCGAGTGGCTCCGCGTAAAGATGGGACAGTTCAAGAACCCATTTACATATGAGAACCCCATGAACCCTATCGACCAGGGATTCATGAGCTACTCGCAGGCTGTAACGCAGTTCTCCAACTTCAACGGACGCGACGGCTCGCACTCCAGCAACGGACGCGACATCGGTCTGCAACTGCAAGGTGACTTCCTCAAGAACGCCAACGGACGCAACCTGCTCCACTATCAGGTCGGCGTGTTCAACGGACAAGGAATAAACGTAAAGGATGTCGACCAGCAGAAGAACATCATCGGCGGCGTATGGGTCATGCCGGTAAAGGGAATGCGACTCGGATGGTTCGGATGGACAGGAAGCTACGCACGAAAGGGCGAATGGACAGACCCCGACGGATCAAAGCACAACGGAAAGCGGAGCCTGCAACAACGCCGCTACGCCTTCTCGACAGAATACCTTTGGAACGACTGGACATTCCGCTCGGAGTATGTACACCAGACTGGCTACGGATTCAAGAACCGCTACCAGGATTCTGATGAGGCCTCATCAAACAATGCCGACATCAACTATAAGAACGGCGACAAGGCACAGGGTGTCTACGCTCTCGTCATCGCGCCAATCATAAAGAACAAGTTCCACGCAAAGGCACGCTACGACATGTACCAGCCATCAGGCGACGCGTCAATGCAGAAGACCAACTACGAGGTCGGACTCGACTATATGTTCACCCGCAACATCGTTCTCACCGGCGAGTACTGCTACACCCACGACCGTGGAGCGGCCGACAGAGACTACAACACGCTCGACTTCCAGGTGTCATACAGGTTCTAGTCTTCTATGAAAAGGACGACAATGATATAAAACTAATTAAGACATAATGAGAAAAATATTGATTGCCATTGCAGCTCTGTTTGCCATAACAATGCAAACGGACGCATGCACAAACTTCATCGCAGCAAAGGGAGCGACGACCGACGGCTCCGTCTTCTGCTCATACAATGCCGACGACTACGGCATGTTCACGAAGCTCTGCCACTATGCTGCCGGCACCCACAAGAAAGGCGAGATGCGTGAGATAATCGACTATGATACGCATGCCTCACACGGATTTATCCCTGAGGCACCGGTAACATACAATGTCATAGGAAACATCAACGAGTTCCAGGTCAGCATCGGCGAGACAACATACGGCGGACGTGAGGCATGTGTCGACACGACAGGCCAGATCGACTACGGTTCGCTGATGTACCTCGCACTGCAACGTGCCAAGACAGCACGCGAGGCTATAAAGGTCATGACCAGCCTGGCAGAGAAATACGGCTACAACAGTGAAGGTGAGACATTCACCATCTGCGACGCCAACGAGGCATGGATAATGGAGATGCAGGGCTGCGGAGGCGACAAGAAGCAGAAGGTCGTATGGGTAGCAGTACGCATACCCGACAACGCCATCAGCGCACACGCCAACTGCAGCCGCATAGGACGTTTTGCCGACTACGACACCGAGGTGCTCCACTCAAAGAACGTCATCTCCTTCGCTCGACAGAAGGGATGGTTCACAGGGAAAGACAAGGACTTCTCATGGAAAGGGGCCTACTCACAGATAGGCTTCGGCGATCGTCGTTGGTGCGAGGCACGCGTCTGGTCGTTCTTCAACCACTTCAAGGATATGAGCCGGTGGCTGCCATGGGCTGAGGGAAAGCAGAAAGACGCCGAGGACATGCCGCTGTGGATAATACCCAACCGCAAGCTGTCGTTGTCCGACATGGAGGCATGCATGCGCGACCATTTCGAGGGTACGCCATTCGCTCTTGACAACGACATCGCGCAGGGCGACTGGGCAATGCCCTACCGCCCCACTCCTCTCGAATACGAGGTCGACGGAAAGAAATATTTCAATGAGCGTCCCACATCGACGCAGCAGACAGGATTCTCCTATATCTCGCAGCTGCGCAACTACCTGCCACGCGAGATCGGAGGCGTTACATGGTGGGGCAACGACGATGGCAATATGATAGCATACGTGCCTATCTACTGCGGCAACACCCAACAGCCGGAATGCTTCAACACACCGGGTGCCGATGCCGTAACATTCTCCGACAAGAACGCATACTGGGTCTGCAACTGGGTGAGCAACATGGTCTACCCACGCTACTCGCAGATGTTCCCGTCGCTCAAGGCTGTCCGCGACTCCCTGGAACGCAGCTGGCAGGCTGAACAGCCCGGAATAGAGAAGCGTGCGCAGGACCTCTACGCCACCAACAAGGCGGAAGCCCTCAAGCTCCTCAACGCCTACAGCAACCAAAAGGCTGCCGACATGCTAGCACGATGGAAGCAGCTCGCCATCTATCTCATAGTAAAATACAACGACATGGCAGTCAAACCGGAGAAGGACGGTAAGTTCCAGCGCACGGCAACAGGCATCGGCGTTCCCGTCAAGCGTCCCGGATACACCGACTACATGCGCCATGAGCTCATCCGCCAGACCGGCGACCGCTTCAAGGTTCCGGAATAGCCCCGCCACCTAAGTAACATCCAAGCCCCCACCTATCAGCACAATAGGTGGGGGCTTTTATATTCCCATTATCTTCTATTTAAAACATCTCTTTTATTTTTTTCCAACATTATCTTATAATTCAAAAAAAATATAATACCTTTGCAAGCCAATTTCGAACCATTTTTACTTATTTATTATAACATTTTTACCATTTAGCTTATTTTTTTATGAGAAAAGCTTTACTCCTTATCGGCCTCCTGACCTCCGCTCTTGGATTATCAGCCCAGGAAAGCATGGTCACGGTAGGTACAAGCCTGGATTATGGCAAGCAGTTCACCATCAGTGCCGAACCTGTAGAAGGCGACACCATCATCGTCGATTTCGGTGATGGAACAAAGGTGAAGAAAAGCACCAAGACGGCGTGGGGAACAACTGCCAACGTAGAGGGCAAGCTCCTTGGAAACACCGTTAAGATATACGGTGCCCTGAAAAGTCTGGAGGTCAACAAAGACTCCGTAACATCGCTGTCCTTCACCGGGCAGAAAACGCTGAAGCGGTTGACGGCATCGAACAACCTCCTCACCTACGAAAACACAGACCTCTCAGGACTGGACAGCCTGACATCACTCACGCTTAACAACAACAAGATTGTGATGCTCAACCTCATGGCGTTCAAGCAGCTGGAATCGCTCTACATTAGCGACAACCCCACATTGTCCACTGTGGTCTTCGCCGATGACAACCAGCTGACGTCTATAGAAATGAACAATTGCGACATCGTCCATTTCTACGAGAAGAGCATGCCGAAGCTGCAATACCTGAGCATTGAGAACGGCTCGCTCCAGGATATCGTTATCGGCAACTATTATCCGAAGCTGTACTCACTTGACCTCGACGGCAACAGAGACATCAGCGAGATTAATGTTTCCGAGTGTCCGGAACTGGAGGTGCTGCGGCTCACCAACACCAAGGTCTCTGATCTGAACCTCGTCAACAACCCCTCACTGCGTACACTGGCCGTCGCTCACACGGCACTGAGCAAGTTGTCGCTCGACAACAACAAGCTCATACAGGATCTCAACGTCAGCAACACAGCAATAAAGAAGCTTGACGTCAGCAAACTGTCAAGACTGCGCAACATCACCATCGACAGCACGGAGATAGCACGGCTGGACCTCACTGGCAAAATATATCTCGCAAACGTCAGCGCGAAGAATACCAACATCGAGTTCCTCGACATGCACGACGAGATTGGCTACAACGGACTGAAGAGCCTGGACCTGCGCAACAACCTGATGATGACGCCACAGACCCTCAACTTCACATTCGCAGCAATGCCAGCGCACAATGGTGAGTCAAGATGGACGAACGTGCAAATCAACGGAATACCTGGAGCGGAGACTTCAAACACGGCACTCATCGCTGATGACTACAGCAACTACTACAAGGTAGACGTTGAGGGCGACAACAGCGCATCAATGTCTCCCGTTACCCTGACCCAGGAGAGCGCCGACAATGGAACGGTAACTCTCACACAGATGGGGACAGACCTTAACACCTGGTCGCCGGTAACAGCAACCGTAGTGCCGGGCTATCCTGTCTCTGTCAGCGCGCAGCCTGCCGAGGGCTTCAAGTATGCCGGTATAAGTGTCAACGGACGCCTCGTTGAGGATACAATCTTCGTCGTATCGGCTGCCGCTACAGTAAAGCCGGTCTTCGTCTCCGCCATCGAGCCAACCATCACGCTCACAGTATCAAAGGGTGCTGAGCAGCAGTACTTCCTCGCTGCCGACAACGACAACACTAACATCACCGTTGACTGGGGCGACGGACAGCCCGTCAGCTACACCATAGGAAAGGGAAAGAAGAGCATCGCCAAGGAAGACGGAACGGCAGGAACAACCGTAACCATCAAGGGGAAGGTTACCTATGCCGACTTCTCCAGCTACCCTGGCTTCGGCGTTGACAATGGCATCACCGCCATCGACATAACTAAGAACGACAGCCTCAGAGGGCTGAAGACTTACATGAACGAGATAAGCACGCTCAACGTTGGCAACGAGCCAAATCTGGAAAACCTCGACTGCTCATACAGCGAACTCGACGAACTCGACCTCACACACAACCCGAAGCTCAAGGAACTCAGTGCTTACGGCAACTATATTGAGGTGCTCGACCTCTCTAATCAGAAGGATCTCGTCAATGTGGACTTGAAAGGCAATTCGCTATCCGGCATCAACTTCGGTGGCACAGCCAACATCGAGAGCCTCACGCTCAACAATAACGACATCACCGACATCGACGTAACGGGAATGCCCAAGCTCGTGAAGTTGAACGTCGATGGCAACGATATCACGAGCCTTGATGTTACAAACAACAAGGAACTGGAGGAGCTCTCTGCTTCCAACAACAAGCTCACAAGCCTGAACCTCGCAAACAACGCCAAGCTCACAAGTCTTAACGTAAAGAACAACAAGCTCGAAGGCCTCGACCTCAGCAACCAGAAGTCCCTGTCGATGATTTATGTTGGCGGAAACGGATGGGACGCTTGCACGCTCAACGATTTCTACTATTCACTGAATGAATGGAAAGAGTTCCAGTCTGCTTACGGAGGAACAGGCAACACCCTATGGGTGACAGAGAACGGTTCAAAGAACGAGAACGATGCCGAGCATGCAGAGAGCGACATTGCCGTAGCTAAGGGCTGGAAGGTGAACACCACCGGCGACGGCTCAGGCTGCGACCAGGCATATATCACCATTCTCCCGACCGACAACGGAACTGTGACTCTCTATGATGCCGACAACAACGAGGTCAAGAGTGGAAGCAAGGTCAAGAAGAACTCAACGGTGCGTCTCGTCGCAACACCTGCCGAGGGTTACAACATAGCATCTGCAAAGGCTAACGGAAAGGACATCACCAACAACCAGTTCACCGTAACTAAGGCTACTGACGTCGCCGTGAAATTCACCGTTGCAACATCTATCAACGGCACACAGGCAGAAACCGTTACCGTTGAAGGCGGCTCTCACGAGCTCATCTTCACAGCAGGTCGCGCTACAGCAGCAACCGTCTGCACCATCAACGGCACCGTAGCCTTCAATGGCATCATTGACGGCACGCAGGCTATCAGCGTTCCAGCTGGCATATACATCGTAACCGTCAACGGCACTACTCAGAAAGTGCTCGTTCGATAACCTGTCGCCTTACCTTAGGCTCCGGCTACACAAGGAGGGTGGAACCACCGTTCCATCCTCCTTTTTCCATCTCCTTTTACAGCTAAAAGTTCAAGGTATAAAAAAGTGGAGAGCCGTAACAAGACTATCGTATCGTATCTTATCAGTACCATACAAGCGAACAAGGATATATAACGGGAAACTTCTATAATACAATAAAGCCAAGCTATTAAAGATGTCAGCTACATTGTCAGTAGCCTCACGGACCATTTATCGTGATCTTGCCAAATTACAAAAAGACAATATAGTAAGGCATGAAGGCAAGAATAATTCAGGAATTTGGGTAATACTAGAATGATAAATTGTTAAGTGTGCAAAAGTATCATGACATATTGTGTCATATACTTGTCATAAACAATGTCATATACTTGTCATAAACAATGTCACTAGTTTGTCACCAGTTGTCATAAATAGCACATGAATTACATCGCACAACTCACTAATGCCATTAGTACCGCCATTCCTCTATTACAAAAGATAGCGGATGGGCAAAGCTTGTCTTTCGACGAAGCGTGGTCACTGGTTACTATATATAAGAGGCATTTTGACAAAATATTCTATCGTATATTTTCCCTATAATTATTTAGGAAAAACATTCTGCTTTTTAGGGAATTCCCTAACACTGATACGATAATAATCAGTAATTTTGCATTAAATATTAAAAGCAGTCCAATTATGAAAGCAGAAAAAATACTCACTATGATTCTAATGCTTTTTGCATTTACCATTAGCAGCGCTGATGCAGAAGCAAAAAATAAGGCTTCTATTGAAAGAGGAATGACAAAGCAACAGGTCACGGCAATATTAGGAACCCCAGACAATACGAGTTTTGACCAATATGGAGAAGAATGGGAATATTACAAGACTGGTCTTTATCCTTTTTATAGGAGCAAACGCATTATAGTTGGCTTCGATGCGAATGGACTCGTGGTGACATACCATTCATATTATTTGGATGATAATGATCACCAAAATGATGCCGAAGACTCTCCGAAATCCGTTGTCGTTCCAGTGCCAGTTTACCAAGATGATGTATATTGTATTAGCGACAAGGACCTTGCTATTATATGTAATGCCATAAAGAATGCAAGTTTCAAGAATGATAAGTATGCCCTAATCGAGGTCGCAAGCCTCGGCTGTTATTACAGTTGTAATCAATGTGCTACAATAATGATGCTATTCGACTTCAATGATGAGAAGAAGAAAGCTCTTCAATATATGGCACCTCGTATAGTAGACCCACAGAATGCTAATGTCATCTGCAATCTATTCGATTTCAGTGATGACAAAAATGAAGTATTAAGGCTAATACAAGGTCGGTAAAATATGCGCATGTCCTTTTCACAAACACGTTAAACATAGATGGTGGAAAGAAATAAATTGAACAGAATGAAACCAACGGTAAGTTTGTCTTACTGCAAAACTACCATTATCAAACTAAACACGGGAATTTAACAGGGAAATCCCTTAACGCAATAAAGCCAAGTAACTGATAAACAATTACTTGGCTTTATTATCTGTGTCGACACTTGGATTCGGACCAAGGACCCCCACCATGTCAAGGTGATACTCTAACCAACTGAGCTATGCCGACGCTCTACCTGAAAAGCGGTGCAAAGGTACGGTATTTATATTACATTATGAAACAAACGCCTTATATATTAAGTTATATTAACAATTTAATAACATTCCCCTGCTGCGCAACAAAAAAGGTTGAGTTTTTACGCCTTCCGATAACACGAGGCAGTCTATGATCATCATAGCGGCAGAATTCCTCCGACAGAGGGTCGCTTGGTGTCATTTGTTAGTCATTTGACAGTCGGCGAATAACAATTGTTACCGTCTCACAACTTCTTTTCGCCAAATATGATAGTGGTCTCGTATTTGCTGTTCTCTTAGTGAAGCCAAACAGAAAAGGCTTGACAAGGAAAAATTAATAATAAAAAAAAGATATGATTATGAACAGCAAACTGACAAAAGACATGACTGTAGGCTCAATGGTAGCCGAGGACTTCAACCGCGCACAGGTTCTTGAGCGACTGGGAATTGATTATTGCTGCCACGGCTCCGACACCCTGGAGGCAGCCTGCCAAAAGAAGGGCCTCAACGCCGATGACGTGCTGGACCAGCTGGACGGAAGGGAGGTGAAGGGCAACGCTCCAGACTTTGCCAGCTGGCCGCTGGACCTGCTCGTCGACTATGTACTGAAGGTGCATCACCGCAACTTCCACCTTCACCACGAAGAGCTGATGCAGCTCGTCGACAAGGTAGCAAGGGTGCATGGCCCACATCATCCCGAGCTGTTGGAAGTGAGACAGGCGGTAGCCGAATCGTTTGAGGAGCTGGACAGCCATTTTGCGAAAGAGGAGAATGTGCTCTTCCCACAACTCTATGAGATCTATCAGTCGCATGAAGAAGGACGGCCGGCAGCCCCGTTCCATTGCGGAACCATAAGCCACCCCATCCGGCAGATGATGTTGGAGCACGACCAGACTGGCGAGATGTGGCAGCACATCTCCGACCTCACACATGAGTTCACGACACCGGCTGACGGCTGCGCCTCCTACAGGCTCATGAGCCAGCAACTGAAGCAGTTCTTCCTGGACCTCAAGGAGCATATCTCACTGGAGAACAATCTCATCTTCCCAGGTTTTATCAAAATGGAGGAGCAGGGCTGCTAACGGATGAGCCAAAGGCTTCACCTGCCATCAACAACAAGTATCACAGTAAAAAAAAAGAAAAAATATGAAGAAGACAATAGTTATTTACGGTTCAAGCACCGGCACCTGCCAGGAGTATGCTGAGGAGATAGCACAGAAGCTCGGCGTGAGCGATGTGAAGAACGTTACAGAAATGGATGCCGAAACACTGGCAGAATACGACAACCTTCTGCTCGGCACGTCAACATGGGGATCCGGCGATGTGCAGGACGACTGGTACGACGGTGTAGAGACGCTGAAAGGCGCCGACCTCAAGGGCAAGACCATCGCCCTCTTTGGCTGCGGCGATGCCACCGACTATAGCGATACCTTCTGCGGTGGCATGTCGGTCATCTATGACGCCGTGAAAGACAAGGGCGCCGAGATTATCGGTCAGGTATCAGCCGACAGCTACACCTATGACGATTCCGAGTCAGTCGTCGACGGCAAGTTCGTAGGTTTGGCAATAGACTGCTCCGAGGACGAGGACGAAACCCAGAAGCGTATCACCGCATGGGTGGACAGCATCAAGGACAAGCTCTAAGCCCGACGCCTACCCCGAAGACAACACACATCAACAATTGTTGACTTTCTCATTCACGAGTCCCCCAGTCTGTACGCGCATAGCCCGCGCAGACTGGGGTTTTTCATTCTTCCCCCCTCCAATAGAGGGATAACGCCAGTTCTCTATGTAATGGCCTTCCACTATAGTGTTATTCCAACCTGACGAATCCAGTGTAGGGATGGGGGTTATCCCCTTCCTGACACCCACATACAACCATACAAAACAATATATTCAAGTTCCGCAAGCTGATGATTACTCTCCAGCCAAGTCTGCCGAACGCAGGGGCCGGTCTTGTGCCGGCCCTCAAATAATGTCCCAACCTCTTTAAAAATATGTCGAACATTACCTGTGGGCCGGCACAAGACCGGCCTCTGCGAAGCGTCAGTAATTTGCGCAACTTGAATCAAGGAAAATTGTCATTGCCAATGACGAAAATTGCCTTGCATAAAATTGCGCCGAAGCGCATAAAATAAAAAT
>SAMEA3663069__coassemble_851_pt1 | contig 11878 bp, 9 predicted proteins | sample SAMEA3663069__metabat2_low_PE_007 | metagenome-assembled genome bin SAMEA3663069 (sample SAMEA3663069) | pig gut metagenome | biome: pig gut; feature: pig-associated habitat; material: faeces | place: France | collected 2012 | reverse complement strand
CTACTTCATTACCAAGTGGTTGAAAATGTAAATACTTTTTGCGCTAAAGTCAGGAGGTGGGCAGGCAGCGCAATCGCCGCACTCAGATTATCATCACCCCGAAGCTCGACCAGTTCATGGAGCTCATCGACAAAGCTCCGGAAGAGCAGAAGCAGTAGTCTGAGCGTATGAGTGTGGAGAGGAAGCATTTAGAATGCCTCTGACCCACAGTATGATATTCAAGAAACGACAACAGTGCAATTGCGTAGCACCAGACTACGCAATTGCCACGTAACGACATGAAAAATCCCGAGGATAACACCCCGGGATTTTTTTGCCCTATCCATGGTTTTCTTCACTTTTATTGCAAGCACTAAATCCATTAAGCGAAGAGAATAGTTTCCACCACAAAGAAACTGAATTCTACAGAAAGAAATATTTCTTCAAGTATTTGTATAACCTGATAAAATTACCTACTTTTGCATTATAAACACTTCTCTTTAATTTATTGACACAATATTATGCGCTGCAAACCGATAATTATTGAGAATCTGTTTTATCCGCATTTTATGAAAGTGAGAAACCGTTTTGATTATATGAGGAGATCGTTAATATTGCTAATATCGTTCGGCATAACATTCAACTTATGGGCTCAGTCAGTTAAAAGAAATGATCATGACACTCATAAAGAGTTGGTTAAGGCTGAAAAATACATCCCGGGATTTGTCAAGGATTCTGTGAAGGCATGCTTTCCCATATACCGTGTGCTTGTCAAGAAAGAATATCGGAATATGAAATTCGGTGCAGTACCAAAATATAAGCGAATAGAAACATATCTCGATTTCGATCATGCCACTTTAGATGAAGTCATCGCAACCACATCAAATTGGGACTACAGATTATATGGCAAATACTCAAACTATAATTCTTACTGCTATTCTAAATCGAAAGATAATCCCTTGCTTTCATTCATCGATAGCATTAAGCCGGATAAATTATATTTTTTATTTGGTCAATCCGATTTTCTGCTTATAGAAAAATCTGCAGGACGTTTCCTCGTACAATATGCAGATCACAAATGGAAGAGATGTGATTTACCGGAACTCACAAATGACCTTAACGAATTCAACACCTTCCTATTCCCGTACAAAGAGAAGAAAAAGTTAGTATATTCTAAGTAAAACTATTCAAGTTTCGCAAACTGACAATTACTTTCCAGCCAAGTCTGCCGAACGCAGGGGCCGGTCTTGTGCCGGCCTCAGAAAATGTTCGACATATTTTTAAAAGAGGTTGGGACATTATTTTAGGGCCGGAACAAGACCGGCCCCTGCGAAGCGTCAGTAACTTGCGAAACTTGAATAAAACTATAATCCGCAAGAAGAGCCGATAATGCCCGTTTGGACTCGATTTTAATTTCCTTGTACATTTTGTAGTCAGAAGTGCATCAAATCCACATAATAGGCATTATTGGCATTCACATCCCAGCCAGGCAAAGCTTATAGTAGCCACCGCTATTAAATACAATATGGAAAACAGCAGACATCTGGCTACCATGCCACATGGGCGCGGCATCATTCCCTATTGTTCAGCTTAGGATACTGTATTCGCGTGTGATAGATGGATTTCAGGCGCTCTATAAGCGTCTGCTTTGCCACGGTGATATCGCGGAAGGTGATAGGACAGTCGCGGAAGTAGTTCTCGGATACTTGCCTGTCGATGAGCGTATTGACCAGCTTGCTGATATTCTCCTCCGTGTATTCCTTCAAAGAGCGCGAGGCAGCCTCAACGGTGTCGCACATCATGAGGACGGCCTGCTCGCGCGTGAACGGGTTTGGACCAGGATAACGGAAAGGCTCCGGGTCGACATCCTCGTCGGGATGCGCGTTCTTATACTTCACATAGAAGTACATCGTCAGTCCCTCGCCATGGTGGGTGGATATGAAGTCGCTGATGACACGCGGGAGGTTGTACTTCTCCGCCATCTTCAGTCCCTCGGTAACATGGCTGATGATGATGGCGGCGCTCTCCTTCTCCGTGAGTTTCTCATGGGGGTTCACACCAGCCTGGTTTTCCGTGAAGAACGCCGGATTAGTCATTTTTCCTATGTCATGGTATAGGGCTCCGGTACGCACCAGCTGTGCCTTGGCTCCAATCTTGTTTGCCACCTCGGCGGCAAGGTTTCCTACTGTGATGCTGTGCTGGAATGTTCCCGGCGCCACCTGGCTGAGACGGCGCAGCAGCTCGTTATTGGTGTTGCTGAGCTCAAAGAGTGTTACCGTGGACACGAAGCCGAAGGTCTTCTCCACGACGAGCATCAGCGGATAGGCGAAAAGGAGGAAGAAACCGCTGATGGCAAGATGGTAATACATCGTACTGTCGAGCTTCGTCACACTGTCGACCTGTATGAGCTGCAAGCCCAGGTAGACCGCCGCCTCCCCAATGACGACGAGTATTGCCGTGAGGAATATCTGGCTTCTCTTCGACAGCTCGCGAAGAGAATAGATGGCTATGAGACCGCCGACGAGCTGCACGACAATGAACTCATACTGATATTTGACGGCTATTGCCGAGATAAGAATGGTGGTAACATGGGTGACGCCCGCCGTCCGTGAGTCCATGAACACCCTTATGAATATCGGAGCCATGGCAAACGGTATGAGGTAAACAGAGAATTTGTTGTATCGCATGAGCAATGACGTCAAAATAGGGAAAATGACTATCATGACGTAGAGCATTGTGATATTGCGCGGCTTGACGAAATAGTCCTTTCTGAAGAGTGCCAGGTAAAGGGTAAAGAGCAAGACAAGTATCGAGACGATGATGACCTGCCCAATGAACGTACTCGTTATCTCACTTTCGCCGGCATTATGCTCCGCAAGTGCCTTCTCATAGCTGCTCAGCACGCGTGCCTTATACTCGTCGACGACGGAGCCATTGTCGATAATCCGCTCGCCCTGCTGCACCAGTCCGCTCGCCGGGGTGACGGTATTGAGGAGGTCATCCTCCTCGGTGAGGTTGCGGTCCTTGTCGTACACCAGGTTGGCCTCGATATATTCATTGAGGTTGCACGACTGAAGCAGAGTGCGGTTAGGACCCAGCCGAGGGTCCATGAACAGCCTCTCGTAAGCATTTATGGTCGTGAGGATGCTGTCGCGCGACGTGCTTACGGCCTCCTTCCCGACAACGATCCTGACATTGGTCTCACCCTTGTTCTCCAACTGAGTCTCAACGGTAGGGTCGATTATGCCAAGGGCATAGAGATATTGCAGGCGCTTGGCAATGTAGTCCACCCATCCGGCACCCTTGAGACCGGGAATGCCGTTCTTGAAGTTCTCACGGAAGCGGGCAATCTGCTGTTCCTCAATCTCATCGTTGTAATTGAAATAAGGCTGATAATGGCGGACGACAGAGTCGCGCTCTGCCTTTACAGCCTCATCGGTCTTGAAGACAGGGAAGTCGAACTGGGCGTTTAGTGCCGGATAGCGCCATACCTGCCCCACCTCATAGTTGAAAAGCTTGCTCTGGCTCCGGGGAAGCAAGGCGACGATCACCGCTATGGTAATAATTGTCAGAATGGTACGAGTGGCTATATTCCGCCAGTAATTATCTTCGATTTTATTGAACTTGCTCATGAGAATGTATCGTTAAAATGCTATCACTGTGCGAAAATACAAAAAAAACGTGTCATACTCAAAAAAAAATAGTAAATTTGCACGAAAAATAGCACCATACCCGTTCGTGAAGCACACACAACGTGCAGGGAGCGTGCTGTTTTGTTATAAAATATTATCTGATTATCTTATACTAAAGATGCAAGAAAGAGAAGTTAGGGTGCGCTTCGCACCTAGCCCCACAGGCCCGTTGCACATTGGAGGTGTACGGACAGCACTTTATAACTATCTGTTTGCCCGCCAGCACGGAGGCAAGCTGATTTTCCGTATTGAGGACACCGACTCCCATCGTTTCGTACCGGGAGCCGAAGAGTATATCCTGGAGAGCTTCAAGTGGCTCGGAATAAAGTTTGATGAGGGCGTTAGCTTCGGCGGCGACTGCGGTCCTTACAGGCAGAGTGAGCGCCGCGAGATATACAAGAAATATGTCAAGCAGCTGCTGGATGCCGGAAAGGCATACTATGCCTTCGACACTCCAGAGGAGCTGCAGAAGAAGCGCGACGAGGTGAAGAACTTCCAGTACGATGCCCATACGCGCCTGGAGATGCGCAATTCGCTGACACTTCCAGCCGAGGAGGTGGATAGGCTTCTTGCCGATGACGAGCAGTACACCGTCCGCTTCAAGATAGAGCCGGGGCAGGAGATTACCGTTCACGACCTCATCCGCGGCGACGTGACGGTGAAGAGCGACATTCTTGACGACAAGGTGCTCTACAAGAGCAGCGACGAGCTGCCTACCTACCATCTGGCTAACATCGTGGACGACCATCTCATGGGCGTCACCCATGTCATCCGCGGTGAGGAGTGGCTGCCAAGCGCACCGCTGCACGTGCTGCTATATAAGGCTTTCGGATGGGAAGACACCATGCCGCAGTTCGCACATCTGCCGCTGCTGCTGAAGCCAGAGGGCAAGGGCAAGCTATCGAAGCGTGACGGCGACCGTCTGGGGTTCCCGGTGTTCCCACTGGAATGGCACGACCCAAAGACCGGCGAGGTGTCGTCGGGATACCGCGAGAGCGGTTATTTCCCGGAGGCCGTGGTCAACTTCCTGGCATTGCTGGGATGGAACCCAGGTACTGAGCAGGAGGTGTTCTCCCTCGACGAGCTTGTCAAGGCTTTCGACATAACGAAGTGCTCCAAGAGCGGCGCGAAGTTCGACTACAAGAAGGGCATCTGGTTCAATCATGAGTACATCCTCCGCAAGAGCGATGACGAGATAGCGCGCCTCTTCGCACCTATAGTAGCCAATAACGGAATAGACGTCTCCCTCGACAGGGTGCGCCAGGTGGTCCACATGATGAAAGACCGTGTCGACTTCGTTAAGGAGTTGTGGCCTCTGTGCTCTTTCTTCTTCATCGCGCCGACAAGCTACGACGAGAAGACCGTCAAGAAACGCTGGAAGGAATACAGCAAGGAGCAGATGACAGAGCTCGCCGGCGTGCTTGAGGGCATCGACGACTTCTCGGTGGAAGGACAGGAGAAGGTCGTCATGCAATGGGTGGAGGACAAAGGTTACAAGCTCGGCGACGTGATGAACGCGTTCCGCCTCGCCCTTGTAGGCATAGGCAAAGGTCCCGGCATGTTCGACATATCGGCGTTCCTGGGCAAGAAGGAGACCATCAGCCGTCTGAAAAAAGCTATTGAAGTGTTAGGCTAACCAGAGCCCCCATGCGGCCGCCACGGACAAAGGGGCCGGCAGGAGCAGGTTTGATATTATATTCATGTACAACTTATTAATGGGTCTGTATGAGCTGGGCGTTGCCATCTACAGCCTCTTCAACGAAAAGGTGAGGAAGATGTGGAAGGGCGAGCGCGATGCCGTCCGTATTCTCAGAGAGAAGATGGACCCGGATGCCAAATACATCTGGTTCCATGCCGCCTCGTTAGGAGAGTTCGAACAGGGACGCCCGCTCATCGAACAGATACGGAAAGACCATCCGGACTACAAGATACTGCTTACATTCTTCTCACCCTCAGGCTATGAGGTCAGGAAGAATTATGAGGGTGCCGACATCGTCACCTATCTGCCGATAGACACGGTGGTCAACGCGCGGCGCTTCCTGCGCACCATCCGTCCGGTGATGGCTTTCTTCATCAAATATGAGTTCTGGTACAACTACCTGCACATCCTCCGTCACCGCCACGTGCCGGTCTACAGTGTCTCCAGCATCTTCCGTCCTTCGCAGGTCTTCTTCCAGTGGTACGGAAGGGAGTACGGGCACGTTCTGAAATGCTTCACACGGTTCTACGTACAGAACGACGAGAGCCGTCGACTGCTGAACAAGATTGGCATAAAGGATGTAGAGGTCGTTGGCGACACACGCTTCGACCGTGTCGTTCAGATACAACATGCTGCAAAGAAGCTGCCTATTGTGGAGGCGTTCAGAGGCAACGGAACCTCCACACGCGGTGCACGACGCCCCACAACCGGTGTTTTTGTCGCTGGAAGCTCATGGCCACCCGACGAGGAGATATTCATCGACTACTTCAACAAACGCAACGACTGGAAGATGATAATAGCCCCGCACGTGGTCAGCGAGAATCACCTGAGCCAGATTATATCTCTCATAAAGAACAAAAAGGTGGTGAGGTACACTCAGACCAACGAGCAGGAGGCCGCCGATGCCGACGTACTGATAATCGACTGTTACGGGCTCCTCTCCAGCATCTACAACTACGGAGACGTGGCATATGTCGGCGGCGGCTTCGGGGTAGGTATTCACAATGTTTTGGAGGCTGCGGTATGGAACATCCCCGTAATCTTCGGGCCAAACAACAAAAGGTTTGACGAGGCCCAGGGGTTGCTTGCCTGCAAGGGTGGCTTCGAGATATCCACCGCTGATGACTTCGATGACATAATGACACGACTCGACGGCGACCGCGCAATGATAAAGAGCAGCGGAGAGGCTGCCGGAGCGTATGTCAGGCAGCTTGCCGGTGCCACAAAGAAGGTCCTGGCATCTATAAACTCTAAAGAAAACGAACGTCTATGAAATACCAGATTACATGTGCCAACTGCAACAAGCGTTTCCTTGTCGAAGGCAAGGGCGGACAGACCATCGAATGCACTTGTCCGGGCTGTGGCGGTAAAATGAGGGTTGACCTCCCGAAATCAAAGAAAGGTGATTCCGACGACGAGGAAGACCCCAATGAGATTTACCAGCAGGGATATGTCCCCGGCGACAACGGGAATACGGACTATGGCGGCGATGGCGATGATGACAACGGCGGCAAAGGCAAGCGCCGCCGCTCCCTGGCATTGGGATGTGCGTTCTTCATTGTCGTGGCGGCAGCAGCCATAGTAGCGTTCATGGCTCTCAACCATACGACCAAGAAGCCTATCGAGGATCCTTATGAATATGTGGAGCCCGATACGGCAAGCGCCGACACCGTCCCCGAGGACACGGAGGAGGTGCAAGTCGACACCGTGCAGGTACACCAGGAGGCTCCGAAGGTGGAGGCCGCTCCTGTTGACACCGCCAGCGAAGCTCCCGCAACGGACAATGCCGAAGCAACAGAACAGACAGAGCCTTCTGCCGACGCTGCCACTGACGGCACGCCAAAGGCATCATCCAGGGCATCGGCTAAGGAGCGCCACGGCAGCAATGCCGACCAGCCTGCAAAGGAGGGCAAGGCGGCAAAGGCGTCAAAGAAGGCTGACGCGGCATCCACGGCCAATGAATAAATCTCGCGGGAAGCAACTCTCCCAGCAAGACCAACAAGAAAACAACTAAACAAAACTATGGTAAAAACAATATTAACGGGCGACCGCCCGACAGGCAAACTTCATTTGGGCCACTACATTGGCAGCCTACGCCGCCGTGTGGAGCTTCAGAACCAAGGCGACTATGACCGCATGTTCGTCTTCATGGCAGACGTGCAGGCCCTCACCGACAATGCCGACAATCCGGAGAAAATAAGACAGAACATCATTGAGGTGGCTCTCGACTACCTGTCTGTAGGACTGGATCCGCAGAAGTGCACACTATACATACAAAGCCGCATCCCTGAGCTTGCTGAGCTGACGGTATATCTTATGAACCTGGTATCGGTTAGCCGCGTGCAGCGCAACCCTACCGTGAAAACGGAGATAAAGATGCGCAACTTCGAAGCCAACATTCCTCTGGGCTTCTTCTGCTACCCTGTCTCACAAGCTGCTGACATCACTCTGTTCAAGGCTACCACAGTCCCGGCAGGCGAAGACCAGGAGCCGATGCTGGAGCTCACGCGCGAACTGGTACGGCGCTTCAACCAGACCTACGCGCCGGTACTGGTGGAGCCGGAGATAATGCTGCCTGAGAACGCTACGGCACGACGTCTTCCTGGCACCGACGGCAAGGAGAAGATGTCGAAGAGCCTTGGAAACTGCATATATCTCTCCGACGACAAGGACACCGTATGGCAGAAGGTCAAGGGCATGTACACCGACCCGACACACCTGAACGTCTCTGATCCGGGACATGTGGAGGGCAATGCCGTGTTCACATACCTTGACGCCTTCTCCACTGAGCAGGACTTTGCAGACTTCTGGCCGGAATACAAGAACCTCGACGAGCTCAAGGCGGCATACACTAAGGGCGGCGTCGGCGACATGAAGTGCAAGAAGCTCCTCAACAACGTGCTGAACCGCATTCTGGAACCTATACGCGAACGCCGTGCCGAGTTCGAGAAGGACATTCCTGAGATATTCAACATCCTAAAGAAGGGTTCTGACGCAGCACGCGAGGTGGGAGCCCAGACCATGGACGAGGTGCGCCGGGCTATGCGCATCGACTACTTCGAAGATGCCGACCTCATAAAGCAGCAGGCTGAGAAGTTCAAATAAAAAGATACAAGACAAAGGGTAAGGAATCAAAGGATGACAGAAAAAAAGCCATAAAGGCGGAAATAATCCATCAACCTTTGCTTCCTTACCCTTTTTAGTTTTCCACCCCCATATACACATCCCATGCAACGCCGTTTCTTTTTCAATCATAACGAGGAGTTATGGAACTCATGGAGCCATTTCGCGGGAATAGTCATCGGAGCCATTGCCGCCGTGGTCCTGCTTGGACTATGCCATGACATTGGCGACAGTCTGACAACATTCTCCGTAATACTATATATTATAGGCATGCTCCTATGCCTCACTTCGTCTACTGTCTACCATGCCCTCTCCGGCTGGTCGCCATGGAAGGAAAGGCTCAGGAAGATGGATCATGCCGCCATCTATTGGCACATAGCAGGAAGCTACTCGCCAATGACCCTTGTGGCACTACGCGACGACGGCTATTGGGGCTGGGGACTGTTCATATTCGTCTGGACATGCGCGCTGACTGGGACAGCCTCGAGCTTTCACAAACTAAAAGCCCACAGCAATCTGGAGACTCTAGTCTTCCTTGCCATGGGCCTGAGTATTCTTGTAGCCATAAAGCCACTATATGATAATGTAGGAGCCGAAGCCTTCGCATTCATCATAGCCGAAGGAGCAAGCTATATCCTCGGCACCCTCTTCTATACGCTTCACAAGCGGCGTTTCCTACACACCGTTTTTCACTTTTTTGTCCTCTCAGGAACCATCTGTCATATCGTAGCCGTGTTCCTGATACTGAAGGAATGCCTTTAAAAGTCAATGTCCAGACCGACGCCGAGCACCTTGTTTGAACGCGTGAAGGCATCAGTGTTATGTGTCTCAACGCTCTGCCCGGCCGCACTGATGGTCTGGTCGTACTCCTTATGGAAAGTATCATAGTTGGTCCAGAAGTAAGCCACGTTGAGGTTCATGTTTCTGGCAATCCTCATCTTCGCGCCAAAGCCAACGCTATAGCTGCTGGTAACAAATGACATGTCGGAGAGATACGTTCCGTCGCCAAGACCATACCTCGTGCGCTGTCCGCCGGCACTGACCGTCAGGTTCTTGGTTATATCCCATTCCACACCTGCAAGGTACTCCTGAGTGTTGGACGAGAGGGCTTTCTGCTTGCCGTGGTCCATCCGCGCGTCCTTGTCGAAATAATAATGCCACGACACCATTGCCCTTAGGTTCTTGAGGATCTCGTATTGCGCGCCGACAGCCAGTATTCCGGGTATGTCGTTATGGGTGTTCACGCCATCACCATAGAGTCCCGTGTTGTCGACCTTGGTGTCGTTCTCAATGTTGAACTTGGTTGTAAACTCATACCGCGCTCCAAAATTCCAACGGCCCGTCTTGTAGTCGATACCTATGATTGGGGTGATGCCCCACCCCGCCTGGTTGCAGTCGAGGTATTTGTCGGCAAAAATATCCTTCGCCTGGTTCATCTTGTCGGCTCCCGCCTGCGCCTTCTGGGCTGCGGCGTCATACTTTGCCTTCGATACCTCATCGGTCATCTCCGAAGAGCGCATCTTATAGTAGAATGCCATCTGCTCATAGGTCTGAGCCTGCGTTCCGAAATAATCATAGAGGTTGACATTATCACCGTTGATATTGGCTGAGATATTGGTTATGTTACCCTTGTACTTATTATAGATATAATTGAAGCGTGCGCCGCCATAGACAGCCAGATGGTCGTTAATCTTGTAGGAGACGCCGAGCTGGAAGCCAAAGTCATACTGCTGCCCGCGGATGTTGCTGCTGACGCTGTATGACGGTGTCGTGGTTGTCAGTCCCTGACTGTACAGTAGTGCCGGGACAAGGGCTATCTGCCGCTCGAAAGTGGGAAGTCCGCTATTGAATACAGCCTTGCCACCACCTCCGGTAAGTCCGAAGCCTGCCTGCACGGTCCACTTGTCATAGACGATGGCTGCCTGAAAGGATGGAAGGACAGGCACGGACGCCTTGCCACGGAAGAACTTCTCGCCCTGCTCATTGCCGCCATTAAGGCGGAAAGGCTGATAATATGGTGTTCCCTCAAGTGAAGGAACGGTTATCGAGGAGGTAATATCGCGGGTCTGATAAACATTCTGGACATTCACCGACAGATGGAAGCCCTTGGGCATGAACGCCACTCCAGCCGGATTGAAATATACTCCGTCGATGGCTATTGCACCCTCACGGGCGAAGTTTCGACAAAACGCTATACTCTGATTGGTGTTTGTAAGCAAACCACCAGCATGAGCCGTACCAAAGAAAAGGCTCATAAGCAGCATCACTGCTGTTTTCCTATTAGACATGCTTGAACTTTTACTTTTCTTAAACTACTTACTTTTTGTTAAATTCGGACGCAAAGGTACAAAAGATTGTTGAAAACAGCTAATAGATTGCTCAGAATTTCTCTATTTGTGCAGAAATTGTTTGATTATTCTTATCGCAAGCAGCAACTATCCCCTACTATTAAACACCAACATTAGAAAAGAACAAGCCAACCGAAACGAAAAAAGGGACGTATCAGGACTTGCCTGAAACATCCCCATGAAAACTAAAAGAGATTATAACGGCCGATGTGCCGCAAAATCATTGATATTTATCAATCATCAGGAAGCTCCAACAGGAGCCCCTAATGCCAATTCGAATTTAGAAATAGTATGCCAATCCAACCTGCCATGAGCTGTTGCGGCTCTTGCTCTTCACCGATGTGCCAGCAACATTCTGGACAGTCTTCAGAACAGTGGCGTCGGCAGTCTTGCCACAAGCAATATTATAGTTGCCTGTAATCTCGAAATGCTTTGCAACGGACACGCCGAGACCTACGTTGACACTGAAGTTGGACTTCTTCAGTGCGTAGTTGCTGGTGTCAGTCCACTTGAAGTTCTTGTCGCCGACATTGAATCCTATCTGCGGACCGGCATGAAAGATAATGCTTGCCAGACTGCCGAGTCCGATGCCATATCGGAGGTTCACCGGCACATTGATACTCTGCTGCTTTATTTTAATATCCTCATTGGAAGGGTCGGTAACCTTTGCAGAGCGGTAGTCATAAAGGGCTGCAATATCAACGCCAAGCCCGGTTACAAGAAGGCTTACCTTCACGGTCGGACCGATATACCATCCTGCCTGGTTCGACTTGTCGAACACCTCGCTGCTGAGGTGCATGTCTGTAACATTGAGTCCGCCCTTGACACCGAACTTCACCTGTGCGTCGGCAGGAGCTGCAACGAGCAAGCCTATCGCCAACAGAGCCAGAGTTAAAATCTTCTTCATAATAGTCTAATCAAGCCTTCCCAAAGCACATCTGTCAGGATTGGTGCCGAGGGAAGGAAGTTGCTAATAAAATGATTAATTAGTGTTTACTGAATAAATTATAATTCATTGATTTACAATAAATTAGTTG
>SAMEA3663069__coassemble_838_pt1 | contig 12048 bp, 5 predicted proteins | sample SAMEA3663069__metabat2_low_PE_007 | metagenome-assembled genome bin SAMEA3663069 (sample SAMEA3663069) | pig gut metagenome | biome: pig gut; feature: pig-associated habitat; material: faeces | place: France | collected 2012 | reverse complement strand
GTGGCATCGACAATCTGGATGTTGTCGAGGGCTGCTCCTAAGCCTTCATCATCGCTGTTGCCGATGAACTTGAGGACGGCGTAGTCGAGGCCCTTGAGAAGGCTGAGGTCCACGGTGTAGGTCTTCCATTGTCTGTTGCGCTGCTCGGCATAGCTTACGTTGATGAGCTGTACCTTGGAGCCGTCGGGTTTCACGGCATAGACGTTCATCTCGTCGCTTTCGTAATACGGCTGGAAGGCGAAGGACAGACGGGGGTTAACGACATTTTTGAAGTCGATCTTGCCGCTGTTGAAATTGGATGAATTATATCCGTCATCATAGAACAAAACGTAGCCTTCAGTACTGTACTTTGGCATACTGGTGCCATTACCCTCACGCCACCAGATATGTCCGTCGTCATCGGTCCAGTTGTCATAGAAATTTTTGAAATGACTGCTGAAGGACGAGCCGAAATCCTGGATAACTGGCATCGTGTAGGGCTTGCCGAGCAGCAGGTTGTTGGATGCCACCTTCTTGCCCTCGCCCCCGGCGTTCACTGCCGAGACATAGAAACCGGAGACGCGCTGATCGCCGTCATTGCCGTCGATGGCAACAGCCGTTTCCGTAATGCCGGACTTATAGAGTCTTCCAGCCTGGTAATCGCCGGCATAGTAGACATTGTACGTGCAGTGCGAGGCATCGAAGTAGCCACTGTTGTCACCTTGCTTCGGAGCATCCCAGTGCAGGACAATCTTTCCGCCCTCATCGCTGAGCACCACGTTGCTGACAGCACCGGGCTTGTCCTCGCCGGCATAGACCTCCACGGTGGCTGGGATACCGGCACCTTCGTCGTTGTAGGCTATGACCGTGTAGGTGTTCGTGCCGTTCGAGGCTTCCGTATCGGTATAGTTCTGACTACGGTTCACGGCGGGGCCGTCGATGGTACTGATGAGTGTTCCGTTGCGATAGATTTCTACCTTGGAGATTGACGACAGGCTGCCGCCACCGGCAGTGCGGAAGGGTGTGCGGAACACCAGCGTTACGGCATTGGTGCCGTCATCGGCTGCCGTTCCACGCAGTGCGCCGACAGCCGCCGGAGCATTGACGCTGGCAACATCGGCAATGACGATGTCGTCAAGGCTGACACCGAACTGCAACGCGTCGCTGACGGCATGGAAGCCTACGCGGTAGTTGCCGTCGGCAGTACAGACTATATTGTTTGTGAAGTCGCTGCCGGAATGGTCGATGAGCGTCCGGGGCTGCAAGGTGGTATAGGATGCAACGGCGGTGCCGGAGCCCCAACCTGTTGCAAAATGCTCCCGATAGCCCAGGCCGTCACCATAGACATGGTAGGATACGCTGTAGACGCGACCTGCCTTGAGCGACTGTTCCGGCGTGAGAAGCCAGTCGTCGGAACTAAGCGACTGACCGGAATAGAGGCAGCGCGCGTCATGGCTGTCCTTGTCCCATGCCCATGTTGAGCCGTCACTGTTTGAGTCGACAGTCTTGAACTTGTCGAACGCCTCCTGAGTGTCGAAGTGCTCGACGAAGATGGTATCACCACCAAACGCTGTCAGTGAGGACAGTGTTGCAAGCAGGAGTAATGAAGTAAATCTTTTATTCATAGGAAACCCAGTTTTGTTTCTTTATCAGAAAGTTAAAACGCAGAATAAATAATAAATCGCAAGTATAATGCGCACAAAGATACAATATTTTTTGGATAATGATATGTTTTTGTGATGGTTTTTGGTTTATTAACAGTCAAATGGCAATAGAACACACAAATAAGCAATAGTACATGGGAAATAAGCGCTATAGGATAAACTTGCAGCATGTTTCTGAGCGACGAAAGGGTTATTGCCTGACATAGGGTATCATACATACGCAAACGGCTGGCGCAGGAACTGCACCAGCCGTATAGGTCGGAAAATATAAGGTGGTTGAGGTGTTGCTACCCACCAAAAGAGTTTCGTACGCTAACCGACAAGCTTTCACACGCTAACGGATGAGCTTGCGGACGGTGGCATTGCCGCTTGCGTCAACGGTGCGGCGGATGACCAGTCCCTTGTAAGCACTATCAACACGACGGCCGGTCATATCGAAATATTCCTCACGGACAACGCCCGTAGCACCTGTCTTGATGCCCCTGATGCCAGTGGACTCCTTCGGGAAGTTGATGGTGAAAGAGGTGATGGTCTCAGGATACTGGTAATAATAATATGTTCCGTCCTGTTTAAGATAGTCATACAACTTGTAGCTATCTTCCTTCGGCGTAAATGTCAACTGCGTAGAATCGTTGTTGAACTTACCAACATACGTAATGGTATCACTCGACGGAAGCGAGAAAACAACGGCAAGATAATCATTCGGTATGTAAGACGCACCTGACATGTGGAGCAAAGGTGCATCACCGTCTTCATCCTCATCAAGTTCAAACCTCTGCCAGTCGCCAAAATCAGCGGCAGCATACGACAAGCCGCGGACATAGACGTTTGTCACATCATTGCCTTCATCATCCTGGGATGACATTATGATGGCATCAATGCTCTTAGAGTCTGTCTTAGAGACACCATTCTCGGTATAGGTTAGCGTGCGGGTTCCGCTATATGATGTGAAATCGTCGACCAATCCTACAGTAGAGAAGTACATGCGGTAGCAAGTGTCAATAGGTTCAGTGGCATCATCGCCCGCATAGACGCCCCAGGCAGCATCGCCATTGCTTACTATAGTGCCCGACTCGGGATCATAATAAGCTGAGATAGGGTCATCGTTCTTAGTGAAGATCACGGCTCTGGATAGCACCTTAGGCGTTGCACCATAAATAGCAAGTTTTGTACCGTCCTTTAGGCTGCCTACGACCTGACCCGGAGCGAAGACCAGAGAGTCAACTCCCTCAATGCTTGACGGGAGTATCTTGGCGCCAATAAATCCCAATCCCTTGGAAAGAAGGTCTACGAAGATAGAATCCTTGGATGCCTTGGAATAAACGATGGTAGTGTCAAGGGGTACAGTGGTTAAACCGACACCATCGATGTACTCATAGCTCGTGCTGAACGCATAAGAGAATTTCCCGTCCTGGTATGCATTCGCACGCTTGGCTTTTTGGACGTTAAGCCGAGGCGTGGCACTGATACGGCGCGAAAATGCTGATGTCGTTCTGGGCTCTGCCTTCTGAAGGCTGGACAACTGGCTGACCTTTGCGGCACGCTGTGCACGCAGTTGAGAGAAAAGGGCTTTTGCCGACTCATTCTGCGCGAATGAAGCAACTGAAGCAATAACTGCTAAGAATAACAAAGTAAATCTTTTCATAAGCTCTCAAATTTAATTAGTTTAAAATATTCCCAGGTTTATGTTTGCAAAATTAATGCTTTTTGGTGATATAAACAAACAAATAGTAAGTTATTTGTTCAGATGCCGGAATAAATGAAAGAAAAAGGCGCGGTGCAGTGGGATTACTGCATCGCGCCTTTAATTATTACGTACTACGCAAGATTACTTGCGGACATTGATGTTCAACATATTCATATAGTTGAATGTAGACTGAGCACTGAAACGGGCAGAAGTGTTAAGCTTCATAGCCCCCGTAGAGTGTGCGCCACCGGCAGCCTTCACGGACTTGATAGCCTGTAGCTGCTTCGAAAGGTTGCTCATCATCTCAGACTCGTTGCCCGGACGGCGGCCAATAGGCAGCATAGCCGGTTTAGAGCCTGTAGTAGCCTGCTTGCCCAGAAGCATCGGGTAAGCGAAGAGGTTAAGTGAGCCCATATAATAGCTCAAATTTTCAATCTGCAGCTGACCATCGGAAGAGATCCAGTCTTTGAGCATATGGGTGAACGCGTATACACCAAGGATACTACCGTCATAAGATGTCAGGTTGCTGAACAGCTGGCCCATCCAGTTCTTCAGGTTATTCGGGTTCGACTTGAAGAGAGAGAAGTTACCCACACCAGGGTCGCTGCCCCATAGGCCAAGCATTGACATGTAGTCGGAAGCCATCAGGGCTGGATATGTATCGTCAGACTTAGCAAGCGATACATACACCTGCGGGTCTACGATAGCGGTATAGAGATAGTACCTGTTGCCGTAAGTGCCCATTCGGATACCACCCGGAACGATGGAGATGAGGTTCTCCTCGTTAAACTCGAACTGTACTAACCAGTTCTCGTCAGGGAAGTAGATGTAAGGAATGACGTAGGTCTTCCCACCATACGGAATGGTATCGGCAGCAACGGTAACGTCATAGCTTACCAAATAATCTCTAATATTATTTGACTGTTTGTTTTGACCGAGGTCATAAGCGACGAAGGAATATTCCTTGTTGATAACATCCTTCAGCTCGCCCTGTACCACCTGGATGGTGTCGGTATAAGGGCCATCGTGCAGATAGATGTCGCTGGTACGGATAGAACCCGTGGTGTTCTCTGAGAGAGTGAGGTTCAGCGTGCTGTCGTTAACGGTAGCCGTGATGCCCTCAGGAGTCTCCGTCGACATTATACCACCCTCGTTGGTCAGCGGCAATGAAATGGTGCGTGCCGAGTCGTTGAAGAGATAGTAGCTGTCGCCCAGGTACTTGTAAGCCATACCCTGCTGCTGGATGGTAACGTTCGTGGAGTCCTCACCAGCCTTGATGGTCAGAAGTGCCGAGCGTCCTTCCAGATTAGGGTTGCTGTCTACCGACACGCGGACGGTATCGCCGTCGACATCAGCCTTCGCCCATGATGTGTTGACGATAGCCGTAGCCGTTGTCCCGGCAGGCGCAGAGAAGACAACGCTGCCCTTGCTTGCCTTTGCCGTGAAGGTAACCGTTGACGACGTGATGCTCACCTGCGACTGACGCAGGTACTCGCTTCCGGCATCATCATCACTGCAGGCAACGAGACCTGCAGCAACGATTGCCAGTGCGAAAAGACTATATATTTTCTTTAAAGTCATAACCGTACTGTGTTATTTGATTAACTTGAAACCTTGTGAAGAGAGGGAGCGGAAAGGCTTCTTGACCTTTGTTTCCCTGCCGTTGGTAACCGGGATTACAGTGTTGCCCTTGGCACCGCCGGCAGACTTCTTGATGAGCGTGCATTTCGTCCCCTCGTCGATGAGCCCTGCCATGTCGTCAGCCGACTGCGGCTGCTGAGCCGTGGCGAAGTAGAGCAGGATGCCAGAGAAGTCGTAAGAGCCCGGCAGCAGACTACCGGAAACAGTTCCGAGAGTAGCGTACGTGCCTACCTTGGCATTGTGTGCGAACGGCATGTAACCATAGAAGCTGTCGAAGTAGTTTGTCTGATAGTTGCCGCCGTTGAAGCTCAGACCCGACATAATCCATCCGTTGACCTTTTTGCCGGCACTGGTCAGCGTGAGCTCGTCAGGATAGATGACCTGTCCGGACTGAATGGCGAGAGCGCCGTTAGCCTGGCTGAACTTACATGGGAAGGTGAGTTCGAAATCATTACCTAACAGCTCTGTGGACACGGTGAGCGTCAGCGCGTTCTTGCTGCTGGTGATAGTAGCAGAAGCCTTATGCTGGGCACCGTCGTAGTCGAGGTAATTGAAGGTGTAGTCGCCGAGGATGTCGGACTGGTTCATCTGCGAAACGGTGAACGAGTCGTAGACCTGGCGGGTGAGCTTGCTGACAACGTATACAGTTGTAGAGCGGAGTTCGCCGGTGGTGTTGGCGGTGCCGTTGACGGTAAGCGTTGAACCGTTGGCTGTAACCGTGCACCAGTCGTCGTCAGCGACGAAGTTGAACTGGTCGAGATGCGGCAGGTTCTTGAACTTACGCGAGAAGGCGTTGTCGTCAGCACCTATGCTACCGATAGCGGTAGTGATGATCGACGGGTCGAAGATACCGGAGAGCTGTGTGCCGTTGTCGCTGGTGAGCGACAGGTCAGCATCGTTGTAGTTAATCTCGTCGACGGTGACGCCCTCGGCATTAACAGGCTCATAGAGCTTGATGCCCTTGTCGGTGTAGTTGTAAGCCGATTCGAAGTAGGTCGTGTCGACGGCAACCTTCACCTGACGGTTGCTGCGGTCGAAAACCATCTGAGCCTCCTGACCGCCAACGGTGCCCACGGCAGCATAGAGTCCGAAGCTGTCGCCCATGCTGATGACCTTGTTCATGTAGTCGGCAGCGGGCTCGTTGAGACGGCGGAAGTACATCGTGTTGAGCGAGCGCTTGCCATGAACCTTCACGGCGTCGTGGCCAATGCTGTCGACGACGAACTCGAAGTCGCCCTCATAGCCGTTGTTAAGGTCGCCGGACGGAGTGGCGAAGAAGTGAATCATCGAGTTGTAAGTATCGAATGAGAGTACCGGTCCGTCGTCGGACTTCATAGAGTAGAGACTGGTCTCGCTCTTTCCCGGCTGGTTCTCGAAGTAAACGGTAGCCTGGTCCTTGTCGAACTTCACCGCATAGGTGTATCCGCCATAAGACTGGCTGCTCTGTGGATAGTAGTCGAGAATCCATCCGTAGGTGGAGCCCATGAGCGTGTCCTGTGCTGCAGTGAGATACTCCTGCGCACGGGCAGAGCTCGACTCCGGGAACTTATCCTCATCGTCCTTCAGACATGACTGCAGGAGTAATGCCGGAAGAGCAATCAATAAGTATGCAAAAACTTTATATGATTTCATATTTGTTTCTTCTTTAATTATTTAACAGTCACATCTGTAAGATTAACGTATCCGTTGAGCACATCACCCTCACGGCGCAGAATCTCAGTACGCAGCTCATCGATGTCGATGCCGAAGTTCTGCTTCATGTAGGTGCGTACAATCTCCAGCTTCTGCTGGATGGCTGCTGCACCTGTAAGCTCAGAGGTGCTGCCGCTTGCTACGCCGGTACCAGCCTCTGTGAGCCACTCGTTCCACTGCTCCGGGGTATTTGTGATATACGTCGAGAGCATCTCGGCGAAGTCCTCGGTGTAGGAGTGGCGGGAGTAGGCAGTGATATATCCATGAGTGAGAGGATCCTCCTTTGTAGTGCTCCAGCTGTCAGAGATATACGTAGAACCCGTTACCTGACGGAAGTCAGTAGGAATATCCTTTGTCTGGTTCAGGATATGCGTGAACTCGTGGTGGATGGTCTTGAGGTAGTACTCATTCAGATAATAACGGCGCGAGTCGAGGTCAGAGACGGACGAAGCGCTAATAATATTATCACCCTCTCCTGAAATAACGGCGTCGAGGTGGTTGGTACCAGCGAGGAAGATTTTCTTTCCGCCCTCAGCAGTACCAAGAATCATCGTACCGTTGTTCTCATACTCGAACTCACCGGTAGCGTACAGCATCTTCGGGAAGTAAGTGCGCGTGAAGTCGATGCCGGCAACGCGGTCGTATGCCTCCATGCAGCAGTACTTGACGATATGAGCCAGCTCCACTGCCTGGTTGTAGTCGGCAGGGATGTTGTAGTACTTCATGTCGGTCTCATTGTGGTTATAGCGCCACAGGAACTGAATGTTATACGGCTCGACATAGTTGCTCAGCAGCCACTTGTCGAAAGGAGTCTCCGTGGTAGTGTTGCTCACGATGATGCTCTTGTCGTCGAGGTCATCATCCGAGCAGGACGCGAACATTAATCCTGCTGCAGCAAACACAAGTGAATATAAAAATATCTTTTTCATTCTTATTTGTCTATTTTGTTAGGATTAACGTCTGACATTAACTTCTCAGAGCCGTTCGGCGTGCCGACACGTGGGTTAGGAACGGTACCTGCTTCACGCGACTGCTGTGGGATCTGGATGGCGCGGCGCGGATCCTTTACCTTCAGAACATCGAGCAGACGCTCCGGAGTACCGTTCTGTCCAATCTCGCGGCGTACGATTTCCATGCCATAGCGCTTTACATCCCACCAGCGGAGTCCATCGTGCATGGTGGCGATACGCTTGGCGTTGAGCACGCACTGGAGCATTGTCTCCTGGACGGAGCCCTCGGCGTCGATGGTGAAGCCCGGGTGCAGGTGCTTCTTCACCGTAGAGAGCATGTGGTCAGGATCATCATAGCAGTAGCCTACGCTGTTGTAGAACTTCTGGACAGCCTCCGGGGTGATGGTCATCGTAGACGATGAGATGCTGTGCAGCCATGTTGTCAGGTCGGCAGCAGCCTTGTCGTACTGCTTGAGCATGACGTAAGCCTCGGCACGGTTGAGGAGTGTCTCGTCGGTAGAGAAGAGCACGTCGACAGTGTGCGGAAAACCGGTTCTGGCCACAGGGTCCTTGTACTCGAACATGTATGGAGTCTTCCAGTACTGGCAGTAGTTGACGTTCGACCTGTTGTAGACCTCCGGCTTGAAGTAGAAGCTGGAGCTGGTGCCCCATACCTGCTCGGCAGAGATATCCTCGTTGTTGCCGAGGTATGTGCCATGTGAGTAGCGCTTATAATAGCTGTACGGTCCGAAAGCAACGCCATCCACCGATACTGCCGTAGAGAGCAGCAGGTTGCAGTTCAGGTCGGCGCTTATCCAGTGCTGTGAGTAAGCGTCCGGGTCGCGAGTGAGCTTGCTCATGGCAGCCCAGTCGCGGAGGTCTGCTGACGGGTTGCTGCCGAGAACGCGGTTTGCGCACTCCACGGCCTTGTCCCACTTCTCGTAGAAGAGATAGAAACGGGTGGCGAAGGCATAGGCAGCCTTGGTGTTGAAGTGATATTTTGGAACACTGTAGTTGTCGCCGACCATCGGAAGGGCTTCTTCGATGTCCTTCTCGATATTGGCGTACACATCGCCGATCTTCATGCGGTCGAAGTGCTCGGTGATAGGAACAACCCTGTCGACGTAAGGAACACCCAGTGAGTCTTTCGTAGACTCGCTATATCCGAGGGAGAACTCATTGACGAGTACGAAGTGTGCAAAGGCGCGGCACAGAAGGGCCTCCGCCTTGTCCTGGCGCAGCTCCGTGGTCGTAGCACCGCCAAGCTCGTCAATGCTCTGAAGGGCCTGATTACAGTTGGCGATGGCGAGGTAATACTGCATCCACAGCATTTCAGGCGACTCGTTGTTGGACTCCGTAACATCCTGCCATGCCCAGAGCTGGTCGGCGAAACGGTCGCCGTAAGGGTTCGACATGCCGTAGGAGTCGGAGTTGTCGGACATATACTCGTTAGTAAGGCGGTAGCTGACGGTAGGGTATGCGGAAACCAACAGATTGGCAACCTTCTCCGGAGTGTCGAGAGTTGTACGGTTGTCGGGCATCTCGTCGAGGAAGTCGTTGCAAGAGGTGAGCGACAGTGCGGCGAGACCCAGAACTGCTACTGTATATTTTAATGATTTCATCTTTTCGTGATTACTTAATTACATTATATATATAATACTTCATCCATTCACTGGCATCAGAGTCCCAGACGCAGGGTCATAGTGAACTGCTTAGCCATAGGCGATGCCACACCACCGGTGTTGAAGAACTCCGGATCCTGTCCGTTGAGCTTCTTGTCGGCGTAGATGAGGAAGAGGTTTGTAGCCTGGAGCTTCAGCGAGAGTGTGTTGATGCCGATGGCAGAAACCCACTTGTGCGGGAAGTCATAGCCGAGGGATATTTCCTTCATGCGGATGAAGTCGCCCTTGGCGATGCGCTCAGAGCTGTAGTTGTAGGCATTGTATGCGTACGAGAGGTTGGTGTTGTTCTTGTTCTGCACGGCACTGGCGATGACAGGAATATTGGTCTTGTTCTCGTCGCCAGGCACTGTCCAGCGGTTCTTAAACTCCTTAGGCATTGAGCTCAGGTCGTCGTACTCGTTGGAGAATACCGGGTCGAGGCGAACAACGTTTCCAAAGCTGTAGGTAACGAAGATGTTCAGAGTCCAGTTCTTCCATGTCAGCACGTTGCCCAGAGAACCGGTCGTGGTCGGGTCGGTAGGACCCTCGTACTTCAGGAAGCTGGTGTTGTTGCGCTCCTGGAAGTAGATGCCGGTGGAGGTGATGTTGCCGTCCTGGTCGAGGAACAGAGGAAGACCCTCCTTGTCGAGGCCCTTGAACGGAATAGAGAATACCGAGCGCACAGGATAGCCCTCGAGAGGATAACCGGTACCCTGGACGAGGTCGATGATACGTGCGCGGGAATACAGGTCGGTAATCTTGTTCTTCGAGTAAGAGAAGATGAGGTTCGTTGTCCAGTTGAAGTCCTTCGTCTTGATGTTGTGAGTGGTGAGCGAAGCCTCGAAACCATGCGAGCGCATGGCGGCTACGTTGGCGAGCTGGTACTGTCCGAAGAGCTGCGTGTTGGCATAGCCGATAAGGTCGCTGTTGCGACGCCAGTAGGCATCCATGGTGAGGTTGATGCGGTTGTCGAGGAATCCGAGGTCCAGACCCACGTTGAACTCGCGTTTCTTCTCGTATGTAAGGTCAGAGTTTCCGAGCTCCTGCTGGTCGAGTCCTGTCTCCTGTACTCCGGCGAACGGACGCCACGGTGTGTTGGCAACGATGACAGGCAGGGAGTTGGTAACAGGTGGGCGGTCGCCGGTGAGCGAGTAGCTCAGACGGAGTGTGGCATTGGTCCATGCGGAACCGAAAGCGTCGCCCCACCATTTCTCGTTGTGTGCGTTCCACGCACCGGAGACGTTCCAGGTCGGAAGCCAGCGTGCAGAGGTAGCCTTGCCGAGGTAGTTGGTACCCTCATAGCGGAATGTTCCGGTGAGAGAGTAGCGCTGCTTGTAGGAGTAGGTGCCGGTAGCGAACCAAGCGACAGAACGTATGTGTGTGTTCTCCATGGTGTAGTAAGGACTGTTGTCCTCCTGTCCTTTCTTGAACACCTGGTATGCGTACAGAGGGGTCTCACCCTTGGAGTACTGCATGCCCCATCCGCGGAACCATGTGGAGTGGCGGTCTACTGAGTTGGTCTCCATACCACCGTAGAGGTTCACGATGTGTGCGTCGTTGAATGTGTTGTTGTATGCTACTGAGAATCGTGTGTCCCAACCGAAGAAGCTGTTGTCTGTGCGCTCGTAGATACCGCCGTATGGAAGTACGGAGATAGGGAGTGCGTAGATGTTGTCAGGGTCGGTGTACAGGAACGGGTTGTTCTTGCGGATTGTAGAGGTACCCATGGCACGGTAAGCCTGTGCCTGGTTAGAGTTGTCGAGGATGTTGTGCTCCTGTGATGTCGAGGAACCCTTTGCAGATCCGAGGAGCGTGATGCGCACCTGGCGGATAGGCTTGTAGGTCAGGGAGCCCGAGATACGGAAGTCGTGGACGTTGAGGTCCATGTAGTTGTTTGCCAGCTCGTCCTTGATGTTGAACGGGGCGTAGTTGCGCTGGTAGAACTCGTTGGCGTCGAGGGCACGGGAGGTGTTCAGGGCGTAGGAGTACGGGTTGATGTCGAAGTCGCGCTTCACAGCACCCGTTACAGGGTCTACCTCACGGCTCAGTGAGCCCGGGGCTTTCTGCTTACGGTAGCTGGCGTTGCCGATGAGGTTTACGTCGAGCCACTTGTTGATGTTGTATGTGGTGTTGACGTTTGCGGTGTAGCGCTGTACCTTTGAGTCGAGATACCATCCCGGGTCGTACATTGCGGAGAGCGATGCGTAGTACTGCGACTTCTCCGTACCGCCGGAGATGCTCACGGAGTGGTTGTGCATGATGGAGCTTGAGAAGAGCTCGTCGAACCAGTTGGTGTTGCGGAACTCAGCGGCACGCAGGTAAGCGGTCTTGGCAGCGTCGGTGTTGGCAAGTCCGAACTGGCCTGTCGTCGGGTCGTACTGGCTCAGCAGCTGGTACATCTTTCCGTAGACACCGCTGTTGGATGCGTTGGCGGTCTCGGCGAAGTTGAGGTAACCCTTCTGCTGGAGCTCCTGGTAGATGCCCATCTGCTCCTGGGAGTTCATGATGTTGAAGTTGCTGTAGCTGGGCTTCAGACGCATCGTGTACTCACCGGTGTAGTTGATGTGTGCCTGTCCGGCACGGCCTTTCTTGGTGGTTACGACAATGACACCTGCCATTGCGCGCGCACCATATATAGATGTAGCGGAACCGTCCTTAAGAATCTGGAAGCTCTCGATATCGTCCGAGTTCAGTCCGGCGATGGCTGATGATATCAGCGTGTTGGCATCACCCGACGAGAGGTCGTCGGCGCTGACGTCGACAACATCCTCCAT
>SAMEA3663069__coassemble_821_pt1 | contig 12325 bp, 5 predicted proteins | sample SAMEA3663069__metabat2_low_PE_007 | metagenome-assembled genome bin SAMEA3663069 (sample SAMEA3663069) | pig gut metagenome | biome: pig gut; feature: pig-associated habitat; material: faeces | place: France | collected 2012 | reverse complement strand
CAATGGTGTATATCCCAGTAACGGCACTTGTGCTCTTGCTCTCCGATATGTCTTTGATGCCATCGGTAATGCTGACCTTTCCCTTCGCGCTCAGTCCGCCGTATTCATTGGCGGCCTGCACGCTATAGTTCCCCGATGATGCTGTGGTGAACTGCGTATCGGTTGTAAATCCCTCGACGACATCGTCCTTTGTTATTACATAACAGATGGCAAAGGGCACTGCCTCCCAGCTGATGGTGGTTCCGACGGCCACAGGCCTCGGGGCATCGCAGGGCTCGCAGATCGTTTCGGGGCTCCATGCGTCATCGCCGCCGCATACGTTCTTTACAGTGTATTGCGAGGCCTGCTCGGAGGTGAGCACGGCCGTCTCGCTATTGCCGCGTATAGTATCGGTGGTGTTGCCGGCGGCATCCTTTACGGTGTAATAGTAATCGGTGCGGCGGTGCGACAGGTCAGTGGGATTGCCGTTGCCGTCCATGGTGTTATATTCTGCCCATAATGACGGGAGGCCACCCATCGTGGGGTACCAGCCTGTAGCCGGTATGGTAACCTCTGCCTTTGTGTTTATGAAGACAGTCTTCGGAGCGTTGTGCCATGGACGTCCTAACCATACGCTCGTCTCCGACGGCACGCCTGGGGCTGTGATGACATTGTCAAGGAAGACGTAACCCCATTTCGTGCCCTGGGGATGGTTGGGAGCTACTATGTAGCCGCCATCTTTGCGCACGATATTGATGGTGTCGTTATATATCATTATGTCGCCCTGACCGTAGAAGAAATCGACGGCGCCTTCTATCCAGCTGTTGGTGACGAAGGCACGGTGGCTCATTCCGCCGCCCGTGTACCATGTGTCCTGATACGAGCGCAGCTTCATGTTGTTCATCACAAGCTTGTCGCCGTTGGAGCAGAGGGCAAGAGCCTGGGGACCGTTGTTTTGCTCCACGCCATAGCTGTTTTGCAGGTCCACGCCTTCAATGTAGTTGTTGTCTGACTCTATGTCCATCGTCGCGCCATCGGCGATGCCGTAGGCATTATCGCCGCCGGAACGTCTGTTGTCGGCTATGGTTACAAGGTCCTTGTCCTGACCGATGATGTGTATGTAGGGCTTGGCAGCAGGAATGGTGACGTGCCCGGCATACTTGCCCTTCTTTACGAATATCAGCCATGGAGAGGTGCGTCCTTCCGGGGCTGCTGCTATGGCGCCCTGAATGGTTCTGTAGTCGCCTTCGCCGTTGGCGTCGACCACTGCATCGTAGAGGCGTGCTGACGGTTGTGTGCGCTCCATGGTGGTAAAGGTTATGGATGTTCCTTCGAACGGATTGCCATTGCGGTCGGTGATGGCTCCGGCAGGGAGCGTGAATGTGTAGGCAGTGGCGTATCTCAGGCCGCTGTACTTGTAAACGGCGGTCTTGCCACTGATGATGGGCTTTAGGACCTCACCGTCGAGGGTGGCGTCGCCGGTGCCTGCCTTTACTTTCTCGTCAAAGGTGAGCACGATGGCCCCATTGGCGCTGGCTCCGGTGGAATTGCTTTCTGGGTTCGAGCTTACCAGGAGGGGTGGTGTGGTGTCGTCGCCTGTCATGCTCTCGCCGAGAACATATATCTCAGCGATGGACAGTCCGTCGTTGTCGGATGTTACGCCCGTGAGCGCTGATGTGTAGTCGGGCAGCCAGCGAACGTAGACCTTATCCCTGTTGGCGAAAGAGTCGGGCAGCTCGATGTCCTGGTTGCCTGACCAGCCGCGGTTGGGTAGGGTGAAGGTGCCTATGGTGACGTAGTCCTTGCCGTTTGCCGATGCCTGCTCGTAGTAGGTGGTGTAAGAGTTGTAGTCGTTGCCAAGGTCGTTGCTCACAACGATGTTCGTCTTGCCTTTGGTGGAGAAGCTGATCTCGAAGTAGTACTTGCCGGCCAGCGGATGCCATATACGTGCCGCATACTTGCCGTGCTCCTGCCCGTTGCCGGCTCCTCGGCTGAGCCATGATGATGTGTTCCCGTTTGAATCGCGCAGGCTGAGCAACCCTGCGTTCTCGCTGTCGCTCTTATAGTCGGCGGCACGCTCACTCTTGGGATTGTCGTCGTAGAGGTCCCAGCCGACGATGTAGTCGGCAGGACTGTAGTTGGCTGTGATGTCCTTGTTGGCATCCATGGTTATGGTGCGTACGGCATCGGTGGAATTGTCTTCCCATCCGGTGAAGGTCATGATTTTGTTGTTCTGTGCCGTGAGCTTCACCTGGGTGCCTGTCTCATATTGGCGGACGTTGCCGTTGAGGTGGCCTTCGGGCTCCACCTTAACCAGATTCTTGCGTGCTCCTTCGGTGAGGCTGATGCTCAAGTCGTAGACGGTGGCCTTCTCGTAGACGGCTTTCATCGTCATGTCGTGGTCTATTTTGAAGGTGAACGGGTTGCGCTCGGAGACGTAGTTGCCTTCTGGGTCCTCCCATCCTAAGAAATGGTAGCTGAAGTTCTCGGTTGTAGAGAGGGTTATCTCCGTGCCGTCGTCGAAGACGGTGCCCTCCGGACTGATGGTGATTGTTCCTGCCTCGGGATTATCGCTGCTGATGTTGAGCTTGTACGATTTCACTTCTGTGGCCTTCCCGGAGAAATTGCCGGTCAGGACAATGTCGCGGAACCCATACTGCTTGTTCGTACCAAGCGATTTGACAAATATCTTTATTGTAACAGGTGAACCAGTGGACAGCAGGTTGTTGATGTCGAAACTGTAGTCGCTGTAATGGCCGCCGCTCTTGGCGTTGTTGCGGTTCGGCGTGATATTCTCTGCAAGCGTTACGCTATTGCCCTCAGACTCTGCCACGATGTCAATCTTTCCGCCGTTGGTGCCGAAACGGGCTGCTTTCATGGTGAGCTTGGTGGGGATGAAGGTGAGCCCCTTCTTGGGTATCACGGTGTATGTGATGGCGTTTGCGTCGTCGTTGGCGTCGGCTGTTACTGTCGGCTGTACTCTGTAGAATGATATGCCGTCGATCGACTGGGGCTGCGCAACGCTGAGGTTGCTGCCTACGCTCATGGAAGCGACGGAGGTAAGGCCTTGTACCGACATCTCGCCCGCCATCGGGCTCTCAGTGCCCTTGTCCAACGTCCATGTCGCCGTAACTCCGTTCTGGGATTCTCCCGGCGTAATCTTCATTACCTTGCATCCCACTGGTATGGATTTCGTATTGCCGCCCTGGCTGATGGTGATTTGTCCTTCAATATCGGCATCGTCGCTTACGATGTCGGCTTTCACATAGAATGTCGATACCACCATCCCGGCGTCGTAGTGCAGTGTCGCCGTACTTCCCCATGTGTTCTTGTCTGTTGACACATCAATGCCTTTAGTGGTGGTGATGGTTATGTCGCCACTTTCGGGACTGAGCTCAAAGCCTTTTATTACGGCCTGCTTTGTAAGGCTCTGCCCTTTGTAGCCTGTTCCTAAGCCGATGGAATCGGGCAAAACGGTGAGCTCGCTGCTCAGGTTGACATACTCGGCGAGTATTCCCTGCTTCTTCATCTCCTGGGCACACATGCGTGCCACAATGGTGGCCCCGGTCTCGTTAAGGTGTGTAGAGCCGTTGCCGTCAAAGAAGAGCGTGTTGGTCTGCGTGTCGCCGTATTTCTCGTAAAGGTTCTTGGTGGCTGTGGTAAGGTCTATGAACGGCACGCCCATGGAGTCTGCTACCAGTTTCATCTGATAGGAATAATCCATCGTGTGGTCGCTCTCCGGAACGCTCTGGTTGGTGAGCACTCCATTGGCTGTGAGCTTGGAGAAGTTGTCGCCGAGGTCATGGCGTCCGTTGCGACGGATGGTAGAGCCGTTGAAGTATTTCCGGCAAATGGGGCTGACGAGAACGGGCGTGCACCCTGCCTCGCGCGTCTCGTTGACATATCTAATAAGGTATTGCTTATAGTTGCCAGTGGGGGTGGTGCCGCGGTTGTCGGTCTTGTCAGCCATGTCGCTCTGCCCCGTGCGGGCGTAGTAAGCCTTCAGGGAGTCGCCGTCCATGCCTTGGTTCTTCTCGTCGTTGTGGGCGAACTGGATGAGGACGTAGTCGCCGGCGGTCATCTGGCTTTTCACACTTTGCCAGTATTGGCTTCCTTGGTAGAAGCTTCGTGTCGAGGCTCCTCCTTTTCCACGGTTGTTGACTGTTATTCCGTTTAGGAATTGCTGCAGGTACATGCCCCATCCTCGTGTTACCGTTGAGTTGGGGTCGTACTGTGCCATTGTCGAGTCGCCGATGGTGTGCACCTTTATGGCTTGCGCCGTGGCAAGTCCGATAGTGAGCATGACCGTCAGCAATGACAGACATAGGTTCTTTTTCATGTTGCTTTGAAAATTAGTTTTTATTAGTCTTTTGTTAGGAAATTCTCTGACTGCAAAGTTACGGCTTCCGTGCAGCAGTTATGGGGTGAAAAAGAACCAAAAAGTATGCGAAAACAAGTCAATCTCTATTTTCTTGCCTTGTATTCCGATGGCGAGACGCCCACCGACTGCTTGAAAACCCTTGAGAAGTATTTCGGGTCAGCAAATCCACAACGATATGCGACGGCGGCTACTGATGCCCCGGACTCGGAAAGCAGTTGCTGGGCCCGTTTGATGCGGGCCTCGCGAAGGAAGTCGGCGGGGGTGAGCCCAACGAGCGACTTCATCTTCCTGTTGAGGCTTGACCGCGACATTGCCGATGCTGATGCCATGTCGTCGACTCCTACTTCGCTATCGGTGATATGCTCTTCCACGAAGGCCATGATGCGGCTCATGAATACTTCGTCATCTTCCGACAATGCTTGCGACGGCGGAATGACATGCTCTGATTCCTTCTTCGACTCTTCCAACAGTGAGAGATAGGCTTCGAGGGTCTCCTTCTGCTTGGCTTTCATACGGCGTATGAACCTCGTCGTAAAGAATACAGCCAATATGATGGCTATAATTATTATGACTATGATAAGCCTGAACCAAACAGTCTCAATGAACTTTGGCTCCACCACTATGCTTAGTGTCCTTGTCTTGGGGTTCCATGTTCCCATGGCATTCGTCGCCTTGAGGTCTAAAAGGTAATCGCCTGGGGAGAGTTCGGCGAGCCTGACGTGGTTGTCGTTGCCAAGGTAGTGCCAGTCGGCATCTCCTCTTACACGATAAGCATAGCGGATGTTGGTGGCATTGCGGTAGTCGAGCACAGCAAAGCTTATGTCCACGGTGCGCTCGTCGGCACTGAGGTGTATATCGTTGAGCCCGTTGACCATATATTCTGTTGGTCTGCTCTCTATGGCCAGCGAGGTAAGGACTATCGGAAACATGCTGCTGTCTGGATTGAGGACGTTGTTGTCAACGGTAGCTATTCCGTCGTAGAGTCCAATTATCCATTTGTTGCCTTTGCTGTCGAACACTGGTCTTGCATCACTGAATGACAACGGCATGCCGAAGAACGTGTCGTCGAACTCGCGGCTCTCGCCTGTACGCTCGTTGATGACAATCAGCGACTTGTTGGTAACGGCAAGGATGCATGGACCTGACGGCGATGAAAACGGTGCCAACGACAATACTACATCGGTGCCCAGTCCGCTCCTGCTGTCATAGTGCCGGAAGGTCAATGACTGCGAGCTGAGATTATCTCCTGTCATGTTGATACCGCCGCTCTCTGTAGCGACATACCATTTTCCCGCTGTTCCTGCAATGTCCATGCATGCGTTGTTGCTCAGGCTGCTTGCCCTATTGGGCTGGCGCCTGTGGAGGCACCAGTGGTTGTTGTGCCCGGGGGTGATGTCAACGGTGAGCAGGCCTTCTGTCGTAACGGCGGCAAGGGTGTTGGTGGTGGGGAAGGCTATGCGCCTGACCTTGTTCTCGTGCCCGAAGTGGATGGCGGTGTAACGTCCGCGGTCTATGCATACGAGGCCGTTGTCCATTGTTGCCACCCACAGGTGTCCACGGCTGTCAGTGGCAATGTCGTAGACATCATTCATGCTGAAGGCGGCGGGTGCTTCAATATGACGGATGTCAAAGTCCTTGCCGTGCCGGCGGAGACGGTAGAGGCCGCCAGGCTTGCTCCCAAGCCAGATGTCGCCAGTGCGCGTGTCGCCATAAATGCAATATATTGGCGACGGGAATGTGGTGGGAATAATGCTGATGGTTCCGTTGGCGGTGAGATAGCCAACGGAGCCTTTGTCGTAGATTCTTACCTTCCCGTCCTTTGTGGCTACCCATATTCGTCCGATGAAATCGGCAAAAATGCTTTTGACTTCTGACGGACTGTCCCAGCGTGTTATGTTCAACGTGGCATTGTCGGGAATTGTAACGCTGACGCCATCGTCAAGCACGCTCCATAGCAGTCCTTGTCTGTCGGTGAGGATGAACCGGCCGGCACTGTCGCCTTTTGCGGCTTTGCCGAAGCCATGTCCGGGGTTTGCCGAGAGGGCTTTGCCCTCATTGGCTCCAACGGGAGAGAACCTGCCGGTAAGAAGTGAGAAGCGGAACCAGCTGTCGTCAATGCGGCAGTTAATGATATTGTCGTCGTTATTGTCTATTGCAATCTTGCGGATACGGTCGGAAGGCATGTTGATGCCGTCTCCCGGCCGCGACTTGAATGTAACGAACTCCCGTCCGTCAAACCGGTCTAGCCCGTTCCATGTCGATAGCCAGATAAAGCCGTACTTGTCCTGAAGGATTTGCGTGACATGCCGGTGGGAGAGCCCGTCGTGCTCCCCGTAGACGGTCGTCCTCTTGGGCTGTCCCCCGCAGAGGATTATCGATATAAGACATATGCATACAGTTGCGAGCGTTCGTTTCATTCCGTTAGATTCTTCTTTGCTACATTTGCGGCAAAGGTAAAAATAAAAAACGAGAATGGGTGGAAAATGTATAAGAAGAATAAAAATATCACCTTTTTCTTTGCTGTTACGAAAAAATCGATTAACTTTGCATCGCAATTTGAGAAAAGGCGCACGACATTCCGATGTTTTTCGGTCTGTCAGCACTGTCTCCACAGTCTTTCATCAGTCTTTTCCCTTGCTTTTAATGACTCGCTAGCTCAGTTGGTAGAGCACAACACTTTTAATGTTGGGGTCATGGGTTCGAACCCCATGCGAGTCACTTTAAATCTCTTTATAGCTTATTGGTCTTCAGACATTTGTAATTTTTTAAGTGACCATAAAGTGGGCACAACCTTTATGTGTTCATTTCTCATATTCTTTCTCATAGATTTCTTCATATTTTAATAATTGACTATTTATCAATAGCTTAATGTTTGCTGGAGGAATCGTAAAGTCTCTGGCAGAGTTTGTCCTTAAGCTTGTCAAGGAGGGAAGAGACAATATTCCATTTGCAGGGGTCGTGCCCTGTGCGGCCCTCAAAAAATGTTCGACAACTTTTTTTACAGTGGTTGGGACTTTCTTTTATGGCCGGCACAAGGCACGGCACTGCAAAAGGATGGTAATCTATGAATAATCTATGCCAAAATCCTCTTATCATTGTGCTATGCAAGAAAATAAAGCGGCTGGTGACGGTTACCACGCTTGACGAGCCGCCCGTCTTCAACAAACTTAGCGAGCCATTTCTTTGCCATATAAGCACTGAGGCCGAATTCTAAGGACATGATGCGGCAGGTGATATAGCCATTTTCAGTGATATGTTCAGCAACCTTTGCCCATAATTCGCCGTCAGTGTACTGTTTCGAGATGGTCGTCCCGTCGTCCTTCTTGAAGCGGGCGTTCTGTTTTATCTCGTCGAGCAATTGCGATTCGGGACGGAAGTTTATCCCACGGACTGAAATGTCCTTAGCCGTTATCTTTCCGCCGCCCCTCTCTTTCGCAGGCGTGCAGCCTATGGAGAGCGACAGATAGCCAATCTCCGGCAGATGGAACCGCCGCCCTGCCGACAACTCGCGGCCGATGAAGTGGCGTAGCTGCGCCAAAACCGCACGCACGTCGGCGGCGTTGACGGTGCACGATTCCTCAATCTGCCGCTCCAACTCTTTTGATGTCATCGACGGCTCCTCACGCAACTGTATGTACTTCCGTTCCTTACCGCTGCCCGACGCATTGTCAATCTTGTGCACTTCGTATCTTATTGCCATAGATTTTCCCTCCAATAGTTTATTTTGTTAATAGTAAATGTATTCTGTTTCGCATTGTTTCATGCTCAATGCAAAGGTACAACATAATTCAAGGAATTCCAAATTATACCCCAAAAAGGTGTGTTTTTAGAACTGATGACAATTGTCAAAGCTATAGATGTAAATTGTAATTTGTTGCTATGTCAATTGTCAAAGAAACAAATGTCAATTGCCATTAATTCATAAAAAGAAGCCATTTTGAATTAAAATAAAGTCCAAATGTTCAAGGAAAAAGTTGCGCAACACAAGGCAGATGCTATCACAAGTCATCTCAAATATGACGACATGAAGGCCTACCTAAGCTATGCTAAGGACAAGGACAACATCAACAATGTCAAATTATTCGTCAGTCAGCATCGCCAACTCATGCAAGGGCTTGCCAAAGTCCTCTCCGTCAATGTCGTCGATGGCTTCAACCGTGAGTACGAGGTGGGTGACAGACGTAATCGATGGGATGATATTGAAGATGAACGTCGGTTCAGAGGTGGATTGTCAATGTAATAATGATAAGTATATTGTCAATGCCATCTTGCAGCTCTACCTTGACGAACATAAGACAGAGATTTTAAAGGCATTAAAGCCGTAAAAATACTTGAAAAACGAGTGATCGCATATCGCCGGAATCACTGACCGCATATCGAACGGAATTTGTATTCAAGTATAATATAACAACCTTAGCGACCTATAAGGCTCTACACTCATCAATAAATTCCTTTATTTTACTTACTGAATCATATAGTTTTTTGTCATCTTCGCCTTCTTTCATAAGCTCGTTTATTCTCTTTGTCCCATTTTCCAAAGAGTCAAATGCATATGACAGAAGATGTTCTTTACCTGTAAGGAGAAATTCTTCGTTAAGTTTACGACCATATTCTAGAATGTAGCGTAATACTTCTGCCAGAACATGGATAAAATATGGGCTTTCACTTTTGGCTGCTGCATATTGGTCAAACTCTCCTAAGAATTTGATCATATCTTTGTAAAGCCATATCTCTCGAGTATTACAGATCCAACAAACATCATGATACACTTTTACGAACTGACTTTCCCAGTTTGGTATCTTCTCATCTAATTCGAAACTAAGGGATCTTAGTGGGATGCTTGAATTAAGAATAGATTCCTCATCTTCTAAATATGTTTTTAGACGAGATATTGGTGACAAGTACGTGCCTGTTTTGTGTAAGATGAATACTTCTATATACAGAATATCATCATACTGATATGTTCCATCGATCTTCCATCCATTCTTCGTATTAAACTTAATATACTTAACAGGAGCTCCGTCTATTTTTACTTCCTGGTTATGGAAACTATGATTGCTAAATGTCTGAATCTTATCCAATATTAATTCAGATGAAGCAAAGTCGTTCGTAGAATATCTCTCGTTTACTCTGTCGTAATAAAGTGCCATATTCCTTCGTTTTTATGATTACGATTGCAAAGATACATCTTAGATGTGAACTTTATGTTCGTAATAAATTAATTTTTATTCATATTGATGTTTTTCTTAAAAAATTCATCATATTTCTTATTACCAAGGTTTAAAATGAATATATTACATTTAGCCCTTGTTAAAGCAGTATAAATAAGTGCCGCATTATTTGTATGTTCTTTGACAGAATAAAGTTCTTGCTCATTTTGCTCGTTCTGTTCATCTTGTAAAACCAAGATTATACTTTTCGATTCCCATCCCTTAAAACTATGAATAGTTGAAAACTTTAGTTCAGGGCTATCTGTAGTAAAATGAGTTTTCGCTGCTCTTCGAATATCTTCCAGATCTCTTCTCTTATTCTTGTCATCTACGTTTTGTCGCATTACCGCTATAAACTCCTCTGAACTTTCAAAGTTGATCATAGACTTTCTCTTGACCATTTGTCTATATTCATATTCTACATCCCGCAAGAGTCTAATTGAAAGTCCAATAACGGCAGTGTCTTTACATTCAATCCTAAAGTTCTGAATTATCCATAAAATATTACTCGCCAACGTCTTGGATGAAACATTAGCACCTACATTCCAATATCTTATAAAAAACTTTTCAAATTGGAATTCGTTCTGTATTAATATTGGATTCGCTTCTTCAGACAGAAAGCACTTTGCGAATTTAGTAGAAAGATTTGCTATATCCTGATTTAAAATCCGCATTGATATTCTATCACTCATCTCATTCCATCTTCCTTGAAATGTCGGTATAGACGGCATTTTTGTATCCTTTTCTATTATTCTATCATATATATTCTGTTCCCCGTCGCCGAAAACTGTCATATATCCATCATCATCAAGAAAGTATTTTATTAATGTTGTCAACCATTCTGTCTTAAAATCCTGTACTTCATCAATGATAATACTTTTGTATTTTGTTATTATTTTCTTGTATCCTTCAAAGTAATTTGTGCTGTCATAGGCTGTTATAGGAATACGTCTCTGAGCACTAGGGATATACATCTTAGCCATTGATTTAAAAAATTGATGATAATTGGTTATCTCAAATTTATTTGTACAGAAATCCGCAGGCACTTGATTGATACGCATCTTTATATATTGTATCAAAGAAATGTTGAAAGTAATTATTAAAACTTTTTCCCCAGTTTTCAACTGTTGCTCAACAGCGCGATTAGCAACAACTTGTGTTTTGCCACAACCTGCCACACCCTTTATACGGATTCGCTTATTATCGCTATTTACGATTGCTTTTTGTCTATCGCTAAGATGAATATTCAAATCTCCTTCAGAATATGAGTGCCAATGTCCAATAATTATTTTTATGAGTTCGTCATAGTATTCATACTTGAAGGATTTTGATGTATTTTTCTCAATTATGTTTGCAATGTCATCAGATGGAAATAAAGGAATCAATGAATTAAACTCTTTCTTAATGTCATATGAATTTTGATTATTTTCTTCGCTTTCTTCGTTATCTTTTATCAGTGAGTTTAATTCTTCTTCATATTCTTCCTTATTATTGTTAGGGAAAAACAAGCAAGTCTTTATAACATAGAATAATCTGTGACTTGTAACAGAATCAATCTTAATTGATTTTAGGTGCAAGTCATATATATTTTTCTTTATAGCATCTACTTTATTATTTGCTTCTCTAAGCTGAGAAATTTCATTGCAAATATTTATAACGTAAATTCCTTTGTTTGAGCTGGCTAAAACGATATCTGGAACGTCTGTATTGATTGAAGGTCTAAGAAAAACATCGAAAGATAGTCCACATTCCCTTCTTAGTTTATTAAAAAGGTCTATTGTTTGGTCATCTATGATACCGCGCATACATTCTGCGGCATAATCATAATCATCTGCATAAGTATAGAAAGTATTGGCCTTCTCTCTGTATTTCTCATTTAGTGACAACCCTTTCTTATGTACGAAGCATCTTGTTTCGCAACCAAAAGCATGGTGCGTTTTTGTTGTATAAGCATAGGGATATGTGTCAATATGTGAGAAAAACTCTTTAGGAGCAAAGTAACCGCAGAAATCGTCGATTCGTGTATTCCCTGAATATTTGGGTCCAACACAAATTATATAGTTTTGTCGTGCCAATGAGGAAACTTTATGGGCTAGCCAAGACAGGCTCAAAGTTCTTATATCAAGTATATTTGAGAATAAATTTATACTCTTATCAGAAGAACATGTTACGTTCTCTATATTACCTTCATCAGAATCAGGAATAAAATCATTCACGCTTATAACGCTAATTCCAGGTCCTACTGATTGTTTAACCCAGGAAGTGGCTCTATCCAACGCTATTTTTGATGGCTCAATTAATGTAATTTTCTTGAGCAAAGACAATAAATGTCTTTCACGCAACATCTCTAATAATGTCAATGTTGCAATTCCTTGACCGCATCCCCAATCGAAAATTTCGAATGCATAATTTTTTAAGTCCTCAAAAGGAAAATTCTGAAGTGCTGCGCGACATTTTATTATATGAATCTCGCCATAAGCAGCAAGGTATGCATTAAGTTGATCTCCTGTTTTTAGAACATCTCGACCATGATTAGTTGCCTCCCAAGGCCGCCTTTGAAGCTTAAAAGGCAACTTCGAGTAACATTCATCGACAAAAGATGCAACGTCAATCATATAATGGTTTCTTTGTTCGGGTTATCTTTATGAGACTTATAATTCCTTAGAGCAGCGTCCTTGCTAGTGTTAGCATAGCAGTATTCGCATAAATGTGGACAAGTGTTGTATTGGCCGATGTCTTTACTTATAATGCAACC
>SAMEA3663069__coassemble_814_pt1 | contig 12479 bp, 10 predicted proteins | sample SAMEA3663069__metabat2_low_PE_007 | metagenome-assembled genome bin SAMEA3663069 (sample SAMEA3663069) | pig gut metagenome | biome: pig gut; feature: pig-associated habitat; material: faeces | place: France | collected 2012 | reverse complement strand
AAGAGACTCACAGTTCTCTAACACAAGTCTTGAACTGTTCGCCCCTATCCTCCATGTTCTTGAACAGATCGAAGCTTGCGCAACACGGGCTAAGCAACACCGTATCGCCAGGCTCTGCCAACTCGTAGCAAGCCTTGACACAGTCCTTCATGTTATGAGTATCGCGCACGGGCAATCCGAACTTGTCGAAGTTGTCATGGAGCTTCTTGTTGTCGGCACCGAGATAAACGATGGCCTTGCACTTCTGTCTCACGAGGTCGAAGATATGGCTGTAGTCGTTACCTTTGTCCTTTCCCCCGAGGATAAGTATGGTCGGAGTCGTCATGCTTTCAAGGGCATACCAGCACGCGTCGACGTTCGTTGCCTTTGAGTCGTTGACATACTGCACGCCACGTACCTTGCAGACCTTCTCCAGACGGTGCTCAACACCCGGGAAGTCGCCGAGGCTCTTGCGGATGTTTTCCTTCCTTATGCCGGCGATATTGGAGGCGATGCCCGCCGCCAGGCTGTTGTAGAGGTTGTGCTTTCCTGTCAGGCTGAGCTCCTCCTGTTCCATATTGAACGGTGTAGGCTTCTCGATGGTGTACTTGCCCTCCTCTATATAAGCGATGCTTCCTGTCTCCTTGAGTTCCGAGAACGGATAGACAGTGGCATGAATATCAAACTTCTTGAGTTCCTTCTTTATAACCGGGTCGTCATTCCAGTAGATGAACGCATCGTCGGGTGTCTGGTTCTGAGTGATGCGCATCTTTGCGTCAGCGTAGTTCTCGAACTTGAAGTCGTAACGGTCCAAGTGGTCGGGAGTGATATTAAGCAGTATGGCAATGTTGGCACGGAAGTCATACATATTGTCGAGCTGGAAGGAGCTCAGCTCTATGACGTAGTATTCGTGCGGGTCCTCTGCAACCTGCAACGCAAGGCTCCTTCCGATGTTTCCAGCGAGTCCCGTGTCGTAGCCAGCACTCTTGAAGATGTGATAGATAAGGCTCGTAGTGGTTGTCTTGCCATTGGAACCAGTAATGCATATCATCTTCGAATTGGTGTATCTTCCCGCAAACTCTATCTCGCTGATGATATGAGTGCCCTGCTTGATGAGCTTCTGTATCATTGGAGCCTCCTTAGGAATGCCCGGACTCTTTATGACTTCATCGGCATTGAGGATTTTCTCCTCGGTGTGATGGCCTTCCTCCCACTCGATATTGTGGCTGTCGAGCAGTTCCTTGTATTTGTCCTTTATCTTCGACGTGTCGGAGACAAAAACATCAAAACCTTCTTTCTTTGCCAGCACGGCGGCACCTGCTCCGCTCTCGCCGGCCCCTAAAACTACTATTCTTTTCATAAGGCCTAAGACCTCCTCCAGACCTCTGCCAAGGAGGGCTGAAGGAGTTACTATGTTAAACTTTTCCTATTATATTCTTTTAATCCCAACGATGAGAGAAAGGCATCACCATCCTGCCCACTCAGAACGGGCAGTGGCACGTCATGCCTCTTATCTCATCTTCAATGTTATTATCGTCAGAGCCGCCAGAATGATGGTAATGATCCAGAACCTGACAGTAATCTTGCTCTCATGCACGGCAGTGTGCGGAACCTTTATGACATACTTGCAGTCAGGGTCGAGCTGAGAGTCGAGCACACGGAAGTTGTCATGGATAGGAGTGCGCTTGAAGATGCGTTGCTTCACGCCATGACGCTTGCCGAGCTTATAGTACCACACTTGGAATATGACGCTCAAGCTCTCCACGAAGAATATTCCGCAGAGTATTGGCAGAAGCAATTCCTTATGTATGATGATGGCACCCACGGCAATGATGCCGCCGATTGTCAGACTACCGGTATCGCCCATGAACACTTGTGCCGGATAGGCGTTGTACCACAGGAATCCAATCAGCGCGCCAACGAAGGCACAGAAGAAGACCACCAGCTCCTCGGAACCTGGGATATACATTATATTAAGGTAGGCGGCAAACTGGATATGACTGCTGACATAAGCCAGGATGCCCAGTGCCACACCTATTATCGCAGAGTTGCCGGCGCACATCCCGTCCATACCGTCATTGAGGTTGGCACCGTTGGAGACTGCCGTCACCACGAAGATGGTCATGATGACGAAGAGAATCCAGCCTGCCGCAACCTTGTACTTGCCGCAGAAGCCCATAATCTTCGAATAGTCGAGGTTGTGGCTCTTCACAAACGGGATGGTGGTCTTCAAGGTCTTCACGGCATTCTTCTCGTGCTTGATGACCACCTCCTGTCCGTCTTTCTGCTGGACTTCAAGGTTTAAGTTTGCCTTAACATCGGGCGACGCCCACAGGACGAGCCCGACGATGAAGCCAATGGTAACCTGTCCCACTATCTTATACTTGCCCTTCAGTCCTTCCTTGTTGTGCCTGAAGTCCTTTATGTAGTCGTCCAAACCACCCAGGAAGCCCAACCAGAGGGTCGTTATAATCATCAGAATAAGATAGATATTGCGCAGACGTCCAAGAAGCAGTACCGGGATGAGCAGTGCAATGATGATAATGATGCCGCCCATGGAGGGCACTCCAACCTTATTGACACCGAAAGGGTCTATTTTTGCATCACGCTGGGTCTCCGTAATCTGCTTTTTTTTCAGCAGCTTGATGAACTTCTCACCGAACCATGCAGAGATGACGAGGGCCAGGACCATGGCAAGGATGGCGCGGAACGATATGTAGCCCCACATGTGGGAACCGCTGATACCGAACTGGTCGAGCCATCTGAAGATATAGTATAGCATTTGTCTTCTTGTTTTTTATTTTGTTTTCTTTTTAAGCGATAATAGGCGATGATAGGCGATGATAGGCGATGATAGGAAATTAAGAGCCTAAAAAGCCTGTTAGGACACATCAAGAGCCTATTAAGGCTCAACGGACTACTTAATGCCGAAGATGTCGCGGAGGACCTCGTGGTCGTCGAAGTGATGCTTCACGCCGTTTATCTCCTGGTAGGTCTCATGTCCCTTACCGGCAACGAGGATTACGTCGCCCTTCTGCGCCATCATGCAGGCAGTGCGGATAGCCTCCTTACGGTCAACGATGGTGACGACCTTCTTCTTTTGCGCCGTGTTGAGTCCAGCCATCATGTCGTCGATGATAGCCTGCGGCTCCTCGTCGCGCGGGTTGTCGCTGGTAAGGATGACCTTGTCGCTCTGCTTCACCGCTTCCTGCGCCATCAGCGGGCGCTTTCCTTTGTCACGGTGTCCGCCGGCACCACAAACAGTGATGACATGTCCGCCTTTCGGGTCGAGGACGTCATGGATGGCCTTCAGCACATTCTCCAAGGCATCAGGCGTATGGGCATAATCGACGATAGCCGTATAGCCGTCGGGCGACTGGATTGGTTCCAGGCGGCCGTTGACACTCTTCAGCGTGCTCAACACGACAAGTATGTCCTCCGGCTTCTGTCCCAGCATTACGGCGGCACCGTACACGGCAAGCAGGTTGCTGACATTGAAGCGGCCTATGAACCTGACGAAGACCTCCCTGCCGTCAATCTCCAGGAGCATTCCGTCGAAGTGTTCCTCAAGGATTTTAGCCGTGAAGTCAGCCATGCGCTGAGTGCTGTATGTCTTCACTGTCGCCTTTGTGTTCTGGACCATAATCATACCGTTCTTGTCGTCAAGGTTCGTTATGGCGAAGGCTTCCTTGGGAAGGTCGTCGAAGAACATCTTCTTGGCATTGCGGTAGTTCTCGAAGGTCTTGTGGTAGTCGAGATGGTCGCGGGTCAGATTAGTGAACAGGGCGCCGACATAACGCAGTCCGCCTATGCGGTGCTGGTGTATGGCGTGACTTGAGCATTCCATAAAGGCATACTCGCAACCGGCGTCAACCATCTTTGAAAGCAGCTCGTTGAGCTCTATCGGGTCCGGGGTCGTATGGTCGGCAGGTACAGGCTCGCCGTCGATATAGTTGCAGACGGTGGACATCAGTCCTGCCTTATAGCCGAACTTGCGGAACATATTATATAATAATGTGGCGATGGTAGTCTTTCCGTTTGTGCCGGTTACGCCGACAAGCTTCAGCTTCCGCGACGGATCGCCATAGAAAAGAGTGGCCACAGGACCCACGGCTTTCTCCGTGGACTCCACCTGTACGTAGGTCACTCCATCCTTCTTGTCTTCGGGTACATCCTCACAGAGTATGGATGTGGCACCCAGTTCGAGGGCTTTCGGTATGAACCTATGTCCGTCGACCTGTGTTCCTTTCATTGCTACGAAGAGGTTTCCCGGCTTAACCTTGCGTGAGTCAATGTTCACTCCGGTTACCTCTACCTCTGCATTTCCTATGACCTGCAGTGGCTTTACGTTTTTGAGCAATTCTGATAATTTCATAGTTTTATCTAGTTGTTGTTATTATTGTCTTTGTTTTGTCGCAATATATTGCGACACACGGAACGGGATGGGGCGCAACGTGCGGCTAGGTATTGCGACACACGGGACGGGATGGGGTAAATGGGTCAACCAAGCCTCAGTGTGCAGACCATTCCCGGACGTACCTTCTCCCCTGCGCCTATGCTCTGTTGCAGCACACGACCGCAGCCTTCCAACTTCACCCTTATGCCACGTTTCTCCATAATGAAGACCGCATCACGGGCTCCCATGTTGTGAACGTCCGGAACCTGCCCGGCTGGAGTGCCATTGTCCTTCTGTATAGACAGCTTCCCAGCCTTGTCGTCGACGATTCCCCAGACAGGATCGCCTGAAGCGAACGCTCCTCCCCATCCGCCAAGCGGATTGAATCCAAGGGAGTTGAGGACGTAATCGGCAGCATGCATATCGCCGGAGAGCACCGAAGGGACGAGCACGGCACCAGAGTCGCGGGCATCAATAGCCTCAAGTTTCAGGTTCTGCGCCATGATACCCTCGGCAATATTATGGAATACGACACCACTCATGCCGCCACCTGATGCCGGAAGTCCGTGCTTCTGTATGCAGACGATACAACTGTAGCGCGGCTGATCGGCAGGGAAATAGCCGGCGAAACTCAGATAATAATCGGTACCGCCAGTCTTGTAGCCCAACGCACCTTTCGACATCTGTGCCGTTCCGGTCTTTCCCGCCACCAGGAACTTGTCGGAGCCTGCCTTCTTGCCCAGTCCCTGACTGACGACATGCTCCAGGATGGTCTGTATCTTCTTAATGACTTCAGGCTTGGCTATCTGCTTCTTTACCACAACGGTAGGAAACTCCTCCAGGACCTGTCCGTCCTTGACAATCTCCTTGACGAACCGCGGCTGCACCATACAGCCGTTGTTTGCTATGGCATTATAGAAGGTAAGAATGGATATAGGAGGACACTGGGTCTCATAGCCTATACTCATCCATGGAAGCGACGTCTTCGCCCAGTTGGTATACTGTCCGTTCTTGTTCTTATGGGGCATGCGGATGCGGGCTGGGGTGTATCCCGGTATCGGCACGTGCAAGTTGGCATTCAGTCCGAAGTTGTATATGTCTTGGACAAACCTCTCCGGCTGGTCATGATAGTACTTGTCGATGATGCGGCTGACACCAATATTCGAGCTGACGAGCAGGGTCTTTGGCAGATACATGCCTCCATAGCCGCCACGACGCCAGTTATGGTCCTTCATGTCGCGCCCGTACATGTTCCATACGCCGCCTCCAGTCTCCACATATTCAGTAGTATCGCACAGCCCGTCGTTAAGAACAGCCATGATACTTGCCGTCTTGAATACCGAGCCTGGCTCCAGGAGGTCACTGACAGCATGATTTCTGATTTCACGGTATTCGCCATCGAAGCATTTCTCCATATTTACGATAGCCTTGATATCGCCCGTCTTTACGTCCATCACCATTGCCACGCCAACACGTCCGTCTATCTTCTTCAGCTCATCGACGACAGCCCTCTCGGCAATGTCCTGCATCTGGACATCAATAGTGGTTACTATGTCAGCCCCGTCAACGGGTTCCGTATCCGTGATGTCCAGATACTTGCTCCTTACCTTACGGCGATGGATAATACCATTAGTACCCCGGAGAATAGAGTCATAGCTGAGTTCCAGTCCGCATCGTGCCGTATCCTTTGCACCGAACATATCGCCCACGGTCCGCTGTGCCAGAGAGCCAAACGGACGGCGGCGCGCATTGAACTCCTCCCAATGGAATCCGCTCTTGAACTTCGACAGATTGAACACCGGCAGGGCCTTCACCTCCGTGAAAGTGCTATAGTCTATGCGGTCATCCCATATAGGCCAGTGCTTGCTCACCTTGTTATATCCCTCTTGAAGGTGCGCCTTGAAATCAGCGGCTGAGCAAGTGGGGAAGATATGGTTCAAGCCTTGCGCGATGGAGTCAAGCTTCACGTTCCAAAGAGAATCGTTGCCGGCTTCCTTCAGCGCGTTGAAGTCCATATATATCTTGAATTCCGGAAGCGACGACGCCATGAGCTGTCCGTCGCAGCTGAGGATATTGCCGCGGACAGGCTTCACCTGCACGCTGTCCTTCTTTTGCCTAGATGCGACCTGCATCCAGTAGTCCCGTCCGGCGGTCATGATATATAACGCCTTGGCAATGACGCACACGCCGACAAATGCCATACAAACAGCCAGCAGGCTGTATCTTGGAATTATATTTTTATCGTTGAACTTACTGCTCATTAAATTCTAACTACTAACTTCAAAACTACAAAATCACAAATCAATGACGGCGCAAAGTTCTCTTCTACCTGCAAACGCCGGACGCCAAGGAGCGTTGCTGAGAGCCAATGGTGCAAATGCCCACACGCCAGCGTCTAATTGTCGGGCACCTCTATAATATAAGGTGGCCGGTCGGACATCTTCAACGAGCTGTCCGGTCCCTGGCTGAGGGTCTCCAAGACATGGCTCTCGCGGCTTTTCTCCGTAAGATTGCTGGAACTGGACAGAGCCCTGTACTTGGCATCGTCGAGCTCGGCCTTAAGCCTGTCGAGTTCTATAAGGTCCTTCTGCACTTGATAGCGGTTTGTTATGTAAATGACGGCGAAGAAAACGACAAGGACTATAAGCCAGATGTTGTTTCTCAGCATTTGTGCCGTCAGGATGTCGCCACCCAGAATCTTCCTGAGCGTGAAGTTGCTGGACTGCGGGCGCTCGTCCTCACGAGCCTGCTCAGCAATGGCTTTCTTGATATGGCGTTCCGTCTCACTCTCATGATACTCCTGACCTTCATCGTCAGGCCGCTTGTCCGAATTCATTCCCTTCCTGACAGCATTAGTCTTGCCGCCATTATCCTTCTTTATCTTCTTCTCTGACGGTTTCGTCGTCGTCTCATCCTCCACAGGCCGGACAACGACAGGCTTGTCCGTATCCACCTGAGATACGGTTCCTTCGTCATTAATCATCTTTTTGTCGTCGTCCATAATTGTCTATATCTTTTCTGCAATCCTAAGTTTCGCACTTCTGCTCCGTGGGTTCCGCTCCTGCTCCTCGGCATCTGGAGTTATCACCTTATTGTTGACAAGCCTGAAAGGAGACTCTATCCGACCATAGAAATCCTGGCTGATGCGTCCCTCTGCATTGCCGCTGCGCATGACATTCTTCACAAGCCGGTCCTCAAGCGAGTGATATGTGATGACACTAAGCCGTCCTCCCTTGCCCAAGAGCTCCGTGGCCGCAATGAGCATGTCGCGCAGTGCGCCCATCTCATTGTTCACCTCTATTCTCAGGGCCTGGAAGACACGCGCCATATCCTTCTTCTCGCGTTCCCGCTTGAGCAGCGGGCTGACGGCGTTGACAAGGTCCTGTGTCGTGGCAAAGGGTTTTTCCAGGCGTGCCTTTGCCACTGCCGAAGCAAGCCGGCGTGAGTTTTTCATCTCACCATAAAGAAAGAACACGTCAGCAAGTCTCTGCTCGTCGTACTCATTGAGTATATCAGCCGCCGTCTTCTGTGCCTTATGGTTCATACGCATGTCCAAAGGTGCATCGAACCGGAACGAAAATCCCCGGTCGGCAACGTCGAACTGATGGCTCGACACGCCAAGGTCGGCAAGCAATCCGTCGATATGCTCAACGCCATAGTAGCGCATCCAGTTCTTCAGGTAGCGGAAGTTGCTGAGGACGAATGTAAAGTTCCCGGGCATAGTGCCGTTGTCTTCCGCCGAAAGTCTCCCGGCAGCGTCGGCATCCTGGTCAAAGCTGTAGAGATGTCCCGTAGAGCCAAGGCGCCGGAGTATCTCTCTCGAATGGCCACCACCGCCAAAGGTAACATCGACATAGACGCCACCGTCATGGACATTTAACCCGTCGATGCTCTCATGGAGCAGGACGGGAACATGATATGACGGAGCCGTCGTTACGGCCATTGCCTTGTTATGGTCATCAGTAATACTTTCCATCAGTCATCTCCGAGTTTTGGGTTGTCGCCCATTACATCCTCAAGGGCTTTCGAGAACTCCTCCGCCGACATCTCAGCCTCGTCATTACCGGTACTCCATATCTCTATACAGTCGTCCATGCCTATAAAACTCACCTGCTGGTCGTCGATCCCGGCCCATTCCAAGTATTGGCGGGGAATGAGGAAACGCCCGTTGCCGTCAAGGGTTATGCTGACAAGATTGCTTACGAACTGCCGGAATATCTGCTGGTCGCGCTTGTTCCATCGGTTCAACCGCTGATGCAGGTTGTCTACCATCTCATCCCATACAGACAAAGGATAGAGCACAAGGCAGTGCTGGAACACATCCTTGCGCATGATAAGCGTGTCCTCGCCCGACGTTTGCAACGCCTTGCGGAAGACTGACGGAAGGAAAGCGCGTCCCTTGGCATCGATCTTTGCCTCTATGTTTCCGATAAATCTCAACAGATAGTGTTCTTGAAAGTCTATTTTGGGCTCAAAGTTACGGAATTTTCCCCACATAGCTCCACTTTTCCCCACAATATTTACGAAAAAAATTCTTTTTTACCAAAATTAACTGCAAATGCATTCAAAGGCTCAACCAGAGGGAAATACACATAAAGCCATCTGGCTCCAATAACCCAATATATCCCATATCGCTACAGATTACAGAAATAAAGGACAAAATACGGGCGACAATGTATAGAAACGCCTCTCAAAAAAGTGATTAATGCTACGAATTTACTAAAAAGGGGTTATTTTTTTATATAAAAATAACGTTTTTTGAAAACTAATGTGTATTTTTGCAAATTGAAAGCATAGAACCAATCATGAACGAACATAAAGAGAAGATTATTGACATAGACAATATACTTCAAAGCAAGATGGGAGCAAAGGCACGCTACGTACCCGGTTTCCTTGTCCGCTGGCTCAAGCATATCGTCCATGAAGACCAGGTAAACGCGTTCCTTTGGGAGCACCGCAACCAGGAGGGCACCGAATGGCTTGAGGAATGTGTCAAGTATCTTGACATGACCATCAACATTGAGGGCAAGGAGAACCTTCCCGACAAGAATGACGGCAAGCTCTACACGTTCGTCTCAAACCATCCGTTAGGCGGCGAGGACGGTGTTGCACTTGGCGCAATCATCGGACGACATTACGACGGGCGTTTCCGGTATCTCGTCAATGACCTGTTGCTCAACCTCCCCGGACTGCGTCCGGTGTCGATAGGCATCAACAAGACCGGGAAGCAGAGCCGCGACTTTCCAATGATGGTAGAAGCTGGATTCCAGAGCGACAACCACATGCTCATGTTCCCCGCCGGTCTGAACTCGAGGAAGATAAACGGCAAGATACACGACCTGCCTTGGAAGAAGACGTTCATATCAAAGAGCGTGGAGTATCACCGCGACGTAGTGCCGATTTATTTCAGCGGACGCAATTCCGAGCGTTTCTACCACATCGCCAACTGGCAGAGCAAGCTGCACCTGAAAGTCAATATCGCAATGCTTTTCCTGGTCGACGAGATGTACAGGAACGTACATAAGACTTTCACCATAAAGATCGGGAAGCCCATACCATGGCAGACGTTCGACCATAGCCGCAAGCCTGCCGAATGGGCAAAGTGGGTAGAGGACAAAGTTTACGAATTATAAAAAACAAAGGTGACAAGTGCCGGGCAATGGGTGTTAATGACATAAGCTGGCTAACGGCGAGCCATTACCACCCATCACCCTGCACCCAACAACAAAATAAGCACATGGAAGAAGAAATCATCCAACCCATTCCAAGAGACATTCTAAAAGGTGAGCTGACGAAGGACCGTCTGCTCCGGACAACCAACAAAAGCCATAACGAGATATATGTCGTAACGGCACACAATGCCCCGAACGTAATGAAGGAAATAGGGCGGTTGCGAGAGATTGCTTTCCGAACGGCAGGCGGAGGCACAGGGAAGAGCATGGACATCGATGAGTTCGACACCATGGACGACCCGTGCCGCCAGCTCATTGTATGGAATCCGGAGGACGAGGAGATTATAGGCGGATACAGGTACCTCTTCGGCAACGAATGGAAATACGACAGCAATGGCCAGCCCATACTCGCCACAAGCCACATGTTCCACTTCTCGGACAAGTTCCTCAAGGAATACGCACCATACACAGTGGAATTGGGACGGTCGTTTGTCTCGCTCGAATACCAGAACGTAAGGAAGAACACAAAGTCCATCTTCGCTCTTGACAACCTGTGGGACGGTCTTGGGGCACTGACAGTCATAAACCCGAACTGCAAGTACTTCTTCGGCAAGATGACCATGTACCCCTCTTATATCCGCCGCGGACGCGATATGATTCTCTACTTCCTCAAAAAGCACTTCGACGACAAGGAGAATCTCATCACGCCTATAAAGCCACTGAAGATAGAGACTCCTGAGGCAGAACTCGCCGCCATCTTCACGGGCAAGACCTTCAAGGACGACTACCGCATCCTGAACCACAATATCCGCGAGCTTGGCTACAACATCCCGCCACTCATCAACGCCTACATGAACCTCTCGCCGACAATGAAGCTCTTCGGAACGGCCATCAACTATGGCTTTGGCGATGTAGAGGAGACCGGAATACTAATTGCCGTCGACGAGATATTCGAGGAAAAGCGCATCAGGCATATAGAGTCGTTCGCAAAAAACAACCCGGAGGCACTCCATTTCACCTCTGGCGTGAACAACATCATATATAAGGAAAAGAAATAAATCACAATCACATAAAGTTTGTCAAACGCCAATTGACATTGACCATCAAAAGAGGAAGCCCCTGCAATCCGGTCGTCATACAACCGGTATGCAGGGGCTTCATTATTTGTTTAAGGCCCTTGATTGGGTTTTACTGTCTGTTAATCGGCAGCGAGTGAGAAGCGCTTGTAAGAGACAATCTTCAGATCCTTGTCCTGCTTCTTAAGCCAGTCCTGAACAGAAATCTTTCCGTCAGCCTCATCAGCGAACTGGAACTCCTGGTCTACAAGGCAGTTCTCCTTGAAGAACTTGTTCATACGGCCCTTGGCAATGTTCTGAATCATGTTCTCATTGAGCTTGCCGGCAGCCTCTTCCTGAGTCTTGGCAATGATGTCCTTAGCCTTGTCAGCGTCTTCCTGCGTAAGCCAGTTCTTTGCAACGTTCGACTCGATATGCTCCGGAGAGTCAACGAGGTTAGGATTGATGCCAGCCTTCTTCAGCGCACCGTTGACCTGGCGCTGAACCTGCTCCTCCTTAGTCTTCTCAATGGCAACCTTAAGCTCCTCATCCTTTACAGCCTGTGGAACCGAAGCCTCATCGAGAGCTACAGGCTTCATTGCTGCAACCTGCATAGCCACCTTGTGGGCAGCGTCTTCGTTCTCCTTGTTGAGCTGAACCATTGTTGCGAGAGTGTGCTTGCCCATGTGGTCGTAGATAGAGACATTATCGCCCTCGATGAAGTTATATCCGTCGAGCTCCATCTTCTCACCAGTGATACCAGAGCGGCGCTTTACAGCAGTCTCTGCATCATCACCATTAGCGAGCACCAGAGCCTTGACCTCATCAAGAGTCTTTGGACGCTTCTCGATTATTGTATCGAGGATTTCCTGTACCATGGCAATGAAGTCCTTGCCGGCAGCCACGAAGTCGGTCTCACACTTTACTGCAACCATTGCTGCGAATCCCGGAACCTTCTTAACCAGGACGACACCATTACTGGTCTCACGGTCAGAACGCTTGGCAGCGATGGCCAGTCCACGCTCACGGAGGAGCTCCTGGGCCTTCGGGAAATCGCCGTCAGCCTCGGTGAGGGCCTTCTTAACGTCAGCAAGGCCAGCACCTGTCATTGCACGCAGTTTCTTGATATCTGCAATTGTAACAGCCATTTTTTGTTTTCCTTTCTTGTTGATAAAAATTAAAATAGGCCTAATAAGCTCAGAGTGGGCATATTAGGCCAAATATGCTATTGTAATTCTAATTACTTACTCTGCCTTAGGAGCCTCTGCCTCTTCAGCCTTAGGAGCCTCTGCGGCCTCCTCAGCCTTAGGAGCCTCAGCAGCCTCGTCAGACTTGCGTGCACGGCGTGCGGCACGGCGTGGCTTGTCGCCAGCCTCC
>SAMEA3663069__coassemble_811_pt1 | contig 12584 bp, 9 predicted proteins | sample SAMEA3663069__metabat2_low_PE_007 | metagenome-assembled genome bin SAMEA3663069 (sample SAMEA3663069) | pig gut metagenome | biome: pig gut; feature: pig-associated habitat; material: faeces | place: France | collected 2012 | reverse complement strand
AGAGCACGTGATTTGTAATCTCGGGGTCGTTGGTTCGAATCCGACAAGAGGCTCTAAAAAATGTACGAGAATAAGGAAAGAGATGAACCGCAGGCGGCTCATCTCTTTTTTTATTTCTCCCCCAATACCTTGAGGGTCATTCGGTTGATAGTCTCAGTGGCAGCGTTAAGATATCAATATCCATCAGAAAGTTTACTCTTGAAATAAATATTGAGAAAAGAGCACTGGTGGGTTACCTGTTAGTTGCACATCAAATTTTAGACTATGTACAAGTTTTGTCTCTGCATTATGAAGTCTGAAAGAGACAGACCATCCTCCATCAAGTATCATAACTAAGGTTGTTGTACTATCCTTCTTGAATTCGAATTCTACAATTCTTGTTGGTAGATTTATTTTTTCGACCTTATATCTTGACTTAACTCCATTTACAGACTTGTTTAGTTTTCCACCTATATTGAAAGCTTTGACAACAACAAGATTTGCAGAGTCATTCTTGATAATTTTGTAGAAAGGTTTATTACCTATCAGATATGATATGAGTTTTGCAGGTATAGAATTGTTCTCTTTGTTTATCTTAAGGAGCTCTTTGCGAAAAGCCGACAGAACAGGTTTATATATAAGTTCATCCTTATCTGTGCCTAGATCTTTCCACTCTGCATTTTTGTTCTCTGCAATTTTGTCGTCAATGTATTTAAATATCGGTTTAATGTCATTCCAATATTCCTGTGAGCAATGAACTCCAAGCCACTGCTGACCGAAATCCAATACTTCACTAAGGCGGGAATGTTTGACGGCTTCATTGTTGTTCTTTGCAGAGAATCCCATTTCCCATTTTGAAGAAGGTCTTGTAAATATAATATCTCGGACGTCTCCACTTTGGCCCTCACTATCTTTAGCAAGCCTTATAGTAAGTTTGTCTTTTTCATCTTGTTGTGAGGTTAGACCAGGTTCAATCTTCAACATAGTATCAATTGTACCTATAGCAGCAGAATTGAAACGCTTCTGTTCTTCTAACGGGAATTCGTTATAGAATCCCTTATCAACCTGTAATGATGAATCTTCTATAAGTTCGACATTAAGCCCCATAGAACTTAATTTCTTATAATACTCATTGGCTAGAGCGAATTCAAATGCTTTGCCATTTTTTACTTGACTTCCCTTTGCCATAAGTTATGCTATTTTATATAGGGTAAAATTGATCTTGCTACAATGTATGCTAAATTTACAGGGACAGCATTTCCTACCATCTTATATCCAGCATTAATATTGTTATATTTAAAAATGAAGTTATCAGGGAACGTTTGAATACGAGCGGCTTCCCTTACTGAAAGTCTTCTATAAAGTTTCTCTTTCCCAGGTACAAATATCCTATGTTCACTGTCTACCTTAATCATATCTGGAGCTTGAGGATGAAGAGGTGCTTGTCTACCACTAGCCTGAATGGTGAAAGACACTTGATCCCAATGCCTAATACGATTTCTAGATAGAAAAATTGACGAAAAGCCTCCTGTCATATATTCATGATTTGGAATCTCTTCGTTCCATTTTCCTGTAGTGTTTATACCATTAGGAAAACCAAGCGGTTTTTTATCTGCAAGATCTCCTATTGCATCTTTTAATGTAAGATGTTTGTTATTTGGAGTCGTTGGCTGTGGAAAAGAATATTTTATTTGAAAATCTTTCTGAAAACCTACGAACAAAACACGTTGTCTATCTTCGGGTACACCATAGTCAGCGGCGTTTACTAATTTAAAAGTAACGTCATATCCATCACCAGCATTACTAAATGCTTCAATAAAATCAGTTAAAGCTGTTCCATATCTTTCAAGGAGCATGCCACGAACATTCTCAACGACGAAGAATTTTGGTTTCTTCTCGTTGATCATTCTTATATAATCCCAAAACAGTTGCCCACGCTTGTCATCAAGACCACGTTTTGATCCACCAATACTCCAAGATTGGCAAGGAGGTCCTCCGATCATTCCGTCACAATTAGGAACTTCAGAGGCATCTATTTCTGTTATTGAACGAGTGTCAAGTACTGTTTCTTTATGATTAAATTTATATGTAGCCCAAATATCCTTGTCAAATTCATTGGCCCATAGAATATTGTATCCTGCTTTTTCAAACCCAAGGTCCAGTCCTCCACAACCAGAAAAGAAGGACACAATATTAGGTTTGGACGTGGAATATTTCACATCCTTGCTTAAATCGAACAATGATAAAAGCCTTGCTTTTTTCTGTATTTCTTTCTTTTCTTGTTTCAATTGTGTTTCCGACTTTGAAAATGGTCTTTTCTTTAAATTTGCAAATGTACAACATTATTTTGACTTATAGAAAAAATTATCAAAAAATAAATTGCAATTTTACAACCACATAAATTTACTTTATTCTTTACAATGGCGCAAGGCGAAGGCTTCTTGTCAGTTATAGTCGTGAATTCAGCCAATATACTCCTATTCACGGTTGATGTTCGGCATACTTAAAAATAGTTCTAGAAGATTTTTGGCGTAGTATCGACAGAAATTGTACTACTCTGTTGGAGAGGATATTATCCGCGCCGTATCCTGCAATGGTTTATTTACACGAATGCCACGATGTCCTACGGACAGCATGATTCCTCGCTTGCCATCGTGATATTCGTTCAACACCGCAGGTGCATCGTGTAATTAAGATAGTAGAATCGTTAAATTCGCGTTATTCGTGCAAAAAATATACCTCACGGAAACAACGGAGATTGCAAGAGCTTATTCCGATATATTCTTCTTTTCTCCTACGAAGGGGGGGGCGGGGGAGGTCTTAGAAATCAGGGAGGCCTCAGACCATGGTCGAGGCCTCAAGTTGCATCGTTCCTACATGTGGTGCTCAGGCACTACGGCGAAGTAGACGAGGTCGTGGTCGGTGAGGTTCTCCATGTAGTGTGAGTGCCCTTCCGGACAGTAATGGCATTGTCCGGCACGCACCGTCTCCACGGTATCGTCGTAGTGGAAGGTCGCGGTGCCGCTGATGACGAGGATTATCTCGCAGTTGCCCTCATGGGTGTGGAGTCCCGTCGACGCACCCGGGCGCAGCGTGGAATACATTATCTTTGCCTTGTCATCGACGAAGTTGCGTGTGTCAAGGCGTCCCTGTCCTCCCTTGAAGCCATCGATGTGGGCTTCGGTAATTTTTTCGAAATCTATAACCATAATGCTATAAAAATTAAAAAGAAGCCTGACACGCCCATGGGGTATGACAGGCTTCTTGCCGTTATAAAATATTGTTTCTGTTTAGAACGTGTACTTCAGTCCTATCTGTCCACGCCAGCGGCTGTAGATGTCGCTGTAGTCGCGATTGGCATATCCGCCGGTGAACTGGTAGACGCCGTTGCCGCGGTAGGTTACCGGGCTGTAGTAGACGCCGAATCCGTCGCCATAGGTATGGCCCCAGTCCTTATTCAGGAGGTTGCCGACGTTGAGGATGTCGAACGTGAGCTCAACGGAGTTGACCTGTCCAGCTACCTTGAAGGAGAACTTCTGTCCGAAGTGGACGTCGAAGTGCTGCTCGAAGGCGAGGTTGTCGGCATAGCGCTTGTAGTACTGTCCGCGGTGCTTGCTGAGATAGGAGTCGCCATCAATCCATGCCTCCATGAGCTGGCGCTGCATGGCTGCCGTGAGGGTCTTAGGATATGCGTTGCCGTTGGCAGTCCAGGAGTCGGTGCCCGGTCCGAAGAGGCTGCGGGTAAGGGCGTTGTTGTTGAACGATGTCTCCTCGAACTGCATGGCGTTGATCTGGTCGCTCGTAGGTATGTAGAGCAGGTCGTTGCCGTTGGCACCATCGCCGTTCATGTCGCCGTAATAATAGAGTGTGTACGGTGAGCCGCTCTTTGCGGTGTAGATGACGCCGACAGTTGTCTCCCACTGCTTCTGTGCGCCGTACTTGATGTGGTAGTAAGCGCTTGCCTGTATGCGGTGAGGAACATTGTATGCCGAGTTGCCGAGCTCCGGGTCGTTAGGATTGAGGTAAGTGTAGTTGTAACGCCAGTTGCTCTCTGCGACAGAGCTGCCGCCGTTGTTCACGCTCTTCGACTTTGTCCATGTGTAGCTTGCCATGAGGTCGAGTCCGAAGTCGAAATGCTTCTCAGCCTTCAACGACAGGTTGACGGTATAGCCCTTGCTGGTGTTGTAGAGCGCGTAGATATTTGAGAACGGTGTTCCGCCGGTGACCTTCTCCAGCATCGGACGGTTGTCGAACGCCATATCGGTGCCGTTGTAGTAGGTCTGTCCGTAGGTTACGCCTGTCTCCTCGACGGCAAGGTTCTTATAGAGGATATCGTTGAGGGTCTTGGAGTAGATGGCCTCAGCGGTCCAGTCGATGCCGAGAGCCTTGAAGTCGAAGCCGAGGTTGAAGCGCAGGTTCTGCGCGAACTTGAAGTCCTTGTCATAGACGTTGACGGTCTGGCTGCCCGATGCCGACGCTGTGGCGACATTGGCTTCCTGTCCGTTCGGATCGAGGATGACGTTGATGCCCTTAGGCTTGTTCAGATAGTACTGCGACATCTGGATGCCGGTGTTGGAGAAGTTGTTGGAAATCCATACGAACGGTATGCGTCCTGTGAAGACGCCGGCACCACCACGAAGGATGTAACGACGGTCGCCGTTGATGTCCCAGCGGAAGCCTACGCGCGGGCTCCACAGCGGTGTGCTGGAGAGTCTCTGGTCGGTGCGTACGTTCCATCCCTTCTGTGCGGCGTACTCGTTGAACGGGGTGTTGGCTGCCGGCTTGTCGTAGAAGATTGGAATGTCGATGCGCAGGCCGTAGGTGAGCTGGAAGTTGCGTGTGGCGTCCCACTTGTCCTGTGCGTAGAAGCCGAGCTGTGCGGCACCGAAGGATGCCTCCCAGCGCGGGTCGCCGGTAACGTCGACATTGGCATGGCCGTAACGGTAATAGTTCAGATAGCTCTTCTTAGGATCGAGCTTGCCGTCGTCCATGTAGTCGGCATAGTAGGAGTTGAAGTCGTCAGGGGTCTGGAAGCTGTATGTTCCGTAGAGGTCCTGGATGAAGAGGTTGGAGAAGTTGTAGAACTCGTTGTGGGTACCAAACGTAAGGGTGTGGTTACCGTTATACCATGTGAGGTTGTCTTCAATGGTCCAGATGTCCTGGTCCAGGGAGTTGGCCATCGACGAGCGTTCGTTACCGAGGTTGACGGTACCGCCGCCGACACCGGCAACGGAGATTGACGGGAACGGTGCTCCCACGTCGCGCTTGTCCCTTACGCCGACATAGCTCACGCGCGCCTCATTGCTGACGGTCGGCGAGATGCGGCTCTGCAGCTCGGCGATGACGGAGTTGGTGACGCTCTTGAACGGATAGCTGTAGAGGTTATCGTTGAGGGAGGTACGGCTGCCGCCGTTGTTGAGCTGCTTGGCGTTGACAAGGCTCCAGCGCACGGTGAACTTGTTCGCCTCATTGATGTTCCAGTCGATTTTCACGCCTGCCTTCTGGCTCTTGGTGTATATGTCCTCGGTAGAGAACGAGCCGGGATAGGTAACGCCCTGCTTAGCTGCCATGTCCTGGATTTTCTTTACGATATCGGAGGCTACGTCCATGTCGACACGCGACTGGTCGGAGCCGTAGGCATAGAGGTTAGGATATGACTTGTCGTTCATCTCGTAGTTGGCGAAGAAGAAGAGCTTGTCCTTGATGATAGGACCGCCGAGGGTGATGCCCCAGTTGTAGTCCTTCTCCTTGTTGTACTTAGGAGCGTAGCCGGAACCGTCGGCGAGCTTGTAATGGTGTCCCATGAGGTTCTGGTTGTAGCCGTAACCGTAGACGCTGCCGTGGAACTGGTTGGTACCGCTCTTGGTGATGGCGTTGATGGAACCGCCGGTGAATCCGCTCTGACGTACGTCGAACGGTGCCACGTTGACCTGTATCTGATCGATGGTCTCCAGCGATACCGGCTGTGTGCCTGCCTGTCCGCCGTTGGAACCGGTGCTCGACAGTCCGAACACGTCGTTATTGGCGGCTCCGTCGATGAGAAGCTGGTTGTAACGGTTGTTGGTGCCGGCGAACGACATCACACCGCTATTGGTCGTCGTGAGCTGCGGGTTCAGACGTGCCACGTCGGCAATGCTGTGGGTGATGGTAGGCATGTCGTTGATCTGCTGCGCGTTCATGCTCTGAGCCGCGCCGGTCTTAGTGGCGTTGAGTCCGGCACTGCCGGTAACGACCACCTCCTGGAGCTCGCGCGAGTCGGACTGCAGGGAGCAGGAGATGTCCTCAGTCTCACCGAGCCTGAGGCTTACGTTATTGAACACTTTTGGCTTATTACCAATATAGGAAATCTCGACTTTGTAAGGACCGCCCACACGCATACCCTGTATGGTGTATCGTCCGTCGATATTGGTAACGGCACGGTAAACAGTACCGGAGGGCTGGTGGGTGGCGGTAACGGTAGCTCCGATTACCGACTCGCCGTCGCTGGTTACCAGTCCGGAGATGCCGGACGTTGTTACCTGTGCCATGGCTGCTGATGCCATCATCAGGAATAATGTCATCAAGAAGAATAGCTTTCTTTGCATAACAAGCATAGAATTAATTGTGTGATAAAAAACGTTTCTTTATTTTGCTGCAAAATTAGCTAAAATTATTTAAACTGTTGTTAGAAATCATGAAAATATCAACGCGAAAAGAAAAATATTATCTTTAGTTATAGGCACTATAGTTTTCTATAGCTACTATAGTCACTATAGCCACTATAGTCACTATAGCTTCTATAGCCACTATAACCACTATAGCTACTATAGCTACTATAGCTTCTATAGCCACTATAGCTTCTATAACCACTATAGCTACTATAGCTACTATAGCTTCTATAGCTACTATAGCCACTATAGCCACTATAGCCAGAAAACAAAAAAGGCTGTGCCGAAACCAATAATCACGATTTCGGGCACAGCCTTTGTTTTATGCGCTAATCCTCAACGGGCACTGCTCAAAGCTTACGGTTGGCATAGCTCTGTATGCAGTCCGGGATAATGCGCTGGTAGCTTTCGTCGCCGAGGAGCGTCGAGGTGAGCAGCATGTCAGCGGTGGTGCGGTCGGTGGCGTAGGCAATGTTGTACAGCGATGCCAGGCGGCTCAATGCCGACACGTCATTCTGGTGTCCTTGTACGGCGAGGTTGTCGCAGAAGAAGATAAGCATGTCAATCTTTCCCTCCGCAATCATGGCTCCAATCTGCTGGTCGCCGCCAAGCGGACCGGAGAGCAGCCTGGTAACCTTGTCCTTGAACGGCGTGGTCATCACGGGCTTGCCGTCGGCATCCTCGGCGGGTATCTCCAGCTCGCTGATGAGCTTTCCCGTCGTTCCCGTAGCATAGAGGTTATGCTTCGAGAGCAGCGAGGCATTATACCGCACCCAGTCTATAAGTTCTGTCTTTCTGGAATCGTGCGCTACGAGCGCAATGTTCAGTCTTGCTTTCATGATAAAATCCTCCTTGATTTTGCTCCGGATAATCAAAAGGTCGTGTCTTAAAATCATCCGGATTTTAGTTAAACATCACTGCACTGTCGTGCAGCAGAACATTATCTCTATTGCAAATACCATGCCACAAAATGGCAATCTCTTCTCAAATACTATGCCACAAAATGGCAATCTTTTCTCATAAGTTGCTGCAAAGTTAGGATTTTTGCGTTGCAAAAGAGTTAAGTAGATGCTAAAAAGTCAACTCAAAGCCGGATTTTCTTGTGATAGGTCAAGACGGACGCTTGACCGTCAGGACACGCGCGGGGCCGGTCAAGCATCGGAGCCGGTCAAACATCGAATCCTGTCAAGCATCGGGGCCGGTCAAGCATCGAATCCTGTCAAGCATCGAGGCCGTCAAGCGTCGAGGCCGGGCTTCTTCCAGAACCATTCGGTAACGTCCTTGAACGTCCCGTCGGGCTCACGGCGGTACATGCGCTGGTTGGTCGTCCTGGACTTCAGCGGACCGAGATGGCGGATATACGGCCCAATCTTCAGATAGTCGAAGTTCTGCTCGTCGATGTCGGACGAGACAACGGTACGGCCCGAATACCAGCCGGTCTTCAGGTTGGGATAACGCTCATGGACGTAAGCGGCAAGGCGGTTGACCTCCGCCGGGTCGCCGTCGCCACCCATGAAGCTGACGCATGTGATGGCGGTGCTGCCGTCGGCACCGATGAGCATGTCAAGGGCGTCAGGGGTAAGCTCATGCCCAATATCCTGCCAGAGATAGGTGCTGTGGCAGCCCGGACAATGGCACGGACAGCCGGAAATGTTTATGGCAAGTGTCGTCTCGTCAGGAATCTCCTGGAAGACGATATCTGTATTGACGTATTTCAGCATAGTAGGGAATAAGGGGAAAAAGCCTCCCCAGGTCCATCGAAAGCTGGGGATGTTGAAGTAATCGTAGAATACCAAACTGCCGGTCATGGCAAGCGAGCCTTTAGGCAGTGTTCAACATCCCCTCCTTCCGGAGGGGCTTGGGGAGGCCTCTATGTGTGTTTATTTTTTATTCAAGCTCCACAAGTTACTGATGCATCGCAGGGGCAACCTTTCCTGCCAAGTCTGTCGAACGCAGGGGCAACCTTTTCCTGTCAAGTCTGCCGAACGCAGGGGCAACCTTTCCTGTCAAGTCTGCCGAACGCAGGGGCCGGTCTTGTGCCGGCCCTAAAATAATGTCCCAACCCCTTTTAAAAAATATGTCGAACATTATTTGTGGACCGGCACAAAACCGGTCCTTGCGAAACGTCAGTAACTTTCGTCACTTGTATTTACTTCACCGTAACGGTCTTCGGCTTCTCGGCCTCGGCAGCCTCTGCCTCAGCCTTGTCGAGGTCCTCTTGCGTGGTGCCGACGGTGTACTTCGACTGTGTGGCGTAGTAACGGCGATGAGCCTCTTCCTGACGTGCCATTGAGAAGTTGCTAACACGCTTCAGATAGCCGATGACACGGGTGAGGTAGTCGACGTTCTTAGAGTGGCATACAGGGCACTCGCCGAGGTAGCGCTTGTCGATGTGTCCGCAGTCGTTGCAGACGGTGTTCGGGATGTTGAACGTGAAGTAGTTGCAGCCCTCCTGCGCGGCAACACGCAGCAGCTGGCGGTACTGTGCCTTCGAGAGGTGCTCCTCCAGGTTCATGTGGAGAGCGGAGCCGCCGGTGAGGTGCTCGATGTATGGTGCGCCGTGGAGCTTGAACTTGTCGAGGATGGTCAGCGAGTCGTCCTCAACGACGTAGAAGTATGAGTTGTAGCAGTCACGCGGTACGAAGTAGCCGTCCTCGCGGTCCCACTTGGCATGCTTCACACCTACGTTCTCGGCAGGTATCATCTCGCAGTTGAACATCACGTCCTTGGTGCGGTATGCCTTGTTGTACTTCTCGACAAGTCCCAGGATACCCTGCACGAAGTGGAGGTAGTCGTCGTTAGGCGTGATCTTCAGACCCATGAACTCGACAGCCTCGACAAGTCCGTTGATGCCTATGGTAAGGTACTGGCGGCTCATGTTGATGTATCCCGCGTCGAAGAGCGGCAGCATGTGGTTCTTCTGAAGCACCTTCAGGTTCTCGTTGTAAGCCAGCTGCACCTTGTGGCAGAGGTCGATAACGCCGGAGAGATACTCCTTGTAGTCGAGTTTGTGGTTCACGGCATACTGTATGCAGCGGTTGAGGTTGATGGTGAGCACCGACTTGGAACCTGTCGACACGCCGCCGGCACCAAGGGTATAGCTGAAGCCATTGTCCTGTATCTCGTTGCGCAGACGGCAGCATGAGGAGAGGGAGTCGGCATTGTCGCTCATATAGGTGAAGAAGGAGTGGCCCTCCGAATACATCTCGGCGGTGAAGTCGCCCCATTCCTTGTCCTTGCAGTCGCCGTTCTCAGTGAGCAGCGCCATGGTCTCTACAGGGAAGGTCAGCGGTGTGCGCGTGCGCTCCTTATTGAACCACTTCATGAAGCGCTTCTGCAGCCAGCTGAGTCCGTCCCAGTCGGGTTTTGAGCCGTCAGGGAAGAAGAAGTTTCCGAACAGGCTCTCGAAGTAGTACTTGTCATAGTAGGAGATGTTCCAGAACACTGCCTGGAAGTTCCTGGCTCCCGTCGGCTGGTTCAGCGAGTAGACAATCTGCTCGAAATAGTCGGTGAGCACCTTGTCGAGGGTGCGCTGGCGAAGACTGAGGTCGACGACCTTCTCCGGATGTTTCCAATAGTCCTTGCCGTACTCCTTGCCGATGAAGTAGTTCATGTACATAAGGAACTCCGGCGTGGCGCAGGCACCGGCGAGCATCGAGCTGACGATGAAGACCATGTTGATGAATCCGCCACAGAACGACTTCAGGTTCGTGGGGGCCGTGGAGTTGCCGCCGATAGCTGTGGTGCCGCCGATGAGCCACGGGTACATGGTGATGGAGGCGCAGTAGTTGGCGAGGTTGGTCTCGTCGTTCTTATATATAAAGTGGTGGTTGAGCTTGTCGAGGTACTCGTCGGCAAGGCCCTTGCCGTACATCTTCTTTATGCGGTCAGTGAGCATGCGGCGGTTCAGGCGGATGAAGCCTTTCTTAGGCAGCTCGCCGATAAGGGTGGCAATGTTCTTGTTCTCAACATTGGCATTGGCGTCGAACTTCGAACCGGTGGCGGCGTTGTCGGCACCCATATAATCGGTGAGGAACTTCATCTGCTCCAGAGCCTCGCGGTCCTCGGTGTGCTCCTGACGATAGATGATGAAACTCTTTGCAACCTTGTAATATCCCTCGCGCATGAGGGCTTCCTCGACCTCGTTCTGAATATCCTCAACCTTGATGTCGTTGTGGATGTCCAGATGGGAAAGGATTTTTGAAACTGCTCCGAGGTCTACGGGCTGTTTTACACTGTCGAACGCCTTGAGGATGGCATTCATGATCTTGTCTAAAGAGAACTGCTCCTTAGAGCCGTCGCGCTTTGTGATGCTGAAATTCTGAATCTCCATTGTGGTTTAGGGTTATTTTTTATGGATACTTTTCATGGCTTTAAAGGGAAAGAAGTTTTCCGTTTTGGACAACTTTTTCTTTTTCGTCGCTGTGAAAGTTTTCCGTTTTGACTAACTTTTCGATTGCAAAGATAGATATTTTATCTCAATAACGGAAAGGATTGGAGTGTTTATTTTTGTTAAAGCAGAACGGCGAAAGTCAACCTCACAGCGTAAGTTGTTGGCTTACATTGAGTCAGTAGAAATGCTTCAAGTGATTAGGCATTCGGACCCTATTTTGTGTCGCTAGCCATCACCCAAGCTATCTTGTCGGGGAAGCGGAGAAGAAGTTTGTTGTGCGTCTTCTGGAGAATATAGCCTTTCTCGCCGGGCTGGACGACATACACCTCTCCACGGTTTATGCTGGACAGCAGTGCGGTATCGCGTCTGGCTGAGCGCACGTCGCGAGGCATGAGGTCGAGCATCTCTGGCGTTGACGTAGCCAGGCAGCGGCACGTTACCGTCAGACGGGTCTGACCGGGAATGGTGTCGACGGGCGCGGCGGCGGGTGCCTTCGTTCCCGACGGCACATCCATGACAACAGGCTTGGCAGGAGCGACGAGAGCCTGCTTGGGCTCTTCCTTGCCCTTGCCGCAGGAGACGAGCGCGAGGGCTGTGCCTATATATATAAATAATGTGGAAAATGTTTTCTTCGTTTTCATGCTAGTAAGACTTATAATCCTCTCGGTTTGCAAATTTAGAAATTTTTCTCCATACTGCAAACACAAATTTTATTAAAATCTCAAAACGCAGGCTGAACATGCTTTACCGAAAAGATCTTGAAAAGAAAGACGCACGAACAAATTCTCCTATGTACAAGCAACACGACAATCAACACTACAATCAGCTCTTGCCTTGCAACTACTATACATTTACCTCGCAATTACTATACATTTACCCTGCAAAAGGTACACAGTTGCAACCCAAAAGGTACACAGTTGCAACCCAAAAGGTACACAGTTGCAACCCAAAAGGTACACAGTTGCAACGCAAAAGGTACACAGTTGCAACCCAAAAGGTATACAGTTGGAACGGAGAAGCAATGCGTTTACAACACGACAGATTTTCAAAGGGTCCAGCGATGACTTTGAACGCTTGGAAGGTAACCAATAATCATTCAAGTTTTGAAAACTGAAAGAAACTTTAAGATCCGTGTGAGAAAGACTTAATGTCTGTAGCATGATTATTAAGGTTTTCTCATAATCCGATATTTATTTCAACCGTTTTGTTTGAAAACAATCGTTTTATCATAATTAAAGTTCCGGCACATCGCATTTCGCGCGTGCCTAATACATAAGTCTTTACAAAACTCTTTTTATCCATTAGGAATGTGTGCGAACACAATGTAAAATTATTTCAGCACCTGTTTTTCTGTGTGCGAACACACAGACCAGCATCAGTCTGGGCGTGAAGTCTGGAAGAGGACAAGTTTTTGCCACAAAATGCGGTTGAATTACCCCTATATTTAGCATTTTGACCAGAGGGGGGTCCAAATGTTGCCTGCAAAAGTGGCGAAAAAGTGGATTTCCTATGTTTCAGCGTTACATTCTATACACATATCCCCTACTATTTAGTAGCATTGAAAC
>SAMEA3663069__coassemble_809_pt1 | contig 12602 bp, 7 predicted proteins | sample SAMEA3663069__metabat2_low_PE_007 | metagenome-assembled genome bin SAMEA3663069 (sample SAMEA3663069) | pig gut metagenome | biome: pig gut; feature: pig-associated habitat; material: faeces | place: France | collected 2012 | reverse complement strand
ATCGAAGATAAACATTCATTTAGGTTTTGCTATCATAGAACTTATATTTGTTGCTTTATACATAGTCTTCAACAATAATATAAGATATCTATTATCTATCAATCTATGCGTAATTTACTGGCCCTATGTATACATAGGACAACTTTTTATAAATGAGAAATTGTTCAATATAATAATAAAGAAATGGTGGATTGTAACTTTGACTTTCCTGGCATTTTCTATTATTTATATTCTTTTCAAGCATACAGGAACGCTATATTCATTATTTTCAAAACTTTACGGATTATCCATCGTTTTATTGCTAATGATTTTAGGGTATAAAATCTATGGTGATAAAGCTGCAAGAAGCCAAATAGAAAAGAGCATATCTTTTATAGGTCAGTCTACACTACAGATTTATGTACTTCATTACTACTTCTTCAAAGCATTTAGAATTTCATTTCTTCAAGCATTCATTAGTACGCACAACAGATTTATTGATGATTTTCTACTTACCCCCCCCATTTCGCTTTGCATTGCAATACTCAGTATTATATTAGCGAAGATAATTTATAAGATACATTTAGGATGGATCTTTGGTAGATAATCTTAAATATTGCCATTAATAAAAAGTCCTGTCAAGCACTATTAGAAAGAAGCTGTTTTGGGTCATCTTTCAAAAGCTATGCTTTTACAAATTGACCATGGAACTTCCGCGGAACAGCTTTAGAAGTGGTATGACCCGCCTATGGTCAGTTCGTAAGTATTGCTGTGCTTGTTCTCGTGATAGGTGTAATGGGTCAGGCGGTTGTAGAAGGCAGCATGGAGCTGGAGGTTCCAGCCTTTGGTGATATGGATTTCGGCGACAGGCGCAATGATGAGCAGCTGGGCGTTGCTCTTGTCGCCTTGGGCGTTGAGGAACTTCAGGTCGAAGTCGGGATTCATGTAATCCTTGTTCTCATAGCCTTTCCACGTGAAGAGGCGGTAGTACTCCACGTTAAGCGCGAACGTACCGAACTTCTTGAACGACAGACGGGTGTTCGACTTCCATCCGAAGCCACTGCCGATATTGTAGTCGCGGTCGATGAAGTTATAGTAGTCGCTCTTGCTGCCGCCAAGGATTATGCCATTGAGGAAGAAACGCTGCTCCAGGAGCGACATGCTGCCCGTTGCCGGGAACTGGATGATGAGTCCCGGTCCGAATGCTGCCGTCTCGCTAATCTCGAACGGGTTCTTCATGTTGGAGCCCTTGATGCTGTCGGAAGCGTAATAGTCGAAGTGCTGGTAAATACCCCACTGCACTCTGAAGTTCTTCTTGTTGTAGAGGTCGTGTCCGTAGAGCCGTCCTATGAGGTGTACATCGCTCAGGAACGGCTGGGAGCCTATGTTGAAGCCGAAGTCGGCCGAGAAATAGTCGTAGGGCTGTGTAGGCTCATCGGCAAAGGCGTCGCCGTACTCCATGTGGAAGCCAAGCCGCAGGTTATGGCTTCCACGGGTCATATGGCCCTCGTCGGCAACATAACGCTCGCCGATGATAACCGATGCGTCGACAGGTATGCGGTTGTAGTCGTGGTAGAGGTTGTGGCTGCTGCGCACGCGCCAGGCATCGCCGCTGAGGATGCGGTTGAAGGCACGGATAGGATTGAGCACGCCGGCGGCAAGCTCATGCCAGAACCGGGGCCAGCCGCTCTGACTGTCGTCGAGAGCCAGTGCCGATGTGCGGTAAAGGACCTCGCCAATGGCTATTCCTCCGAAGGTGGTTGAGAAGACATCGTTGATTGCCGGCGGCTCGTTCTCGCCCCAGAACTCCCACATCAGACTACCGCCAAGAACATACGGGCAGCTCTCCCAGAAGGTAAGGCCGTGGGTGCAGGCACCGTTGAAGTACAGGTTGCCGTGGTAAGGATGGGCAAACTGGTTGGTGGAGAACTGGTCATTGTCCCAGACAAAGCCGTTGCGGAAGTTGTCAGCCAGCGTGGAGGGGTTTGTCTGGGCATAGTCGGCATTGAGGATAAGGCGGTCGAAGTAATGAACGAAGAGGTTTATGCCCACATCCTCGGCAAGGGCGCGCCATGGATGCTTCCTGTTGAACTCGGGAAGGGTGTAGGCAAAGAGGCTGTCGCGTGCCGTTGCGGCATAGGGTCCGAACTTCTCATCGAATTCCTCAGCATATTTCCTGACGTGTTGGGACCGCGTCATGTAGTCGTCAGGCTTCTTCAGTGGACGCAGGTCGACGGTGACGCCTGCCTCTATGAGCGGTTTGTCGCTGAATTTCCGGTGGTGGTTGTACCACCGTGTCTGTCCATATCCCGTGGAGACGAACGCTCCCAGATAGCGGTTGAACTCATAGTCGGCATTCAGGCGCCACTGAAAAGAGTAAAGGCGTTCGGGCCGTGTGGCTGTCTCCTCACGGAATGTCTCTATATGCGAGAAGCCTATGTCGCTGCTTATCGACAGCTTCGGCGACAGTTTCAGGTACTGTCCTATGCGATAACCTATAGACCCGGAATAGCGTTGAGTGCCAAGGCCGGAATGGAAGGAGCCCAGATTGAGAATATAATAGGTGCTCCGGTTGCGGAAGCGCACGCCAAAGTTGAGCTTGTCATAGTTTCCCGCCGATGCGATGAACTGCATCCGTGTGCGAGGGTTGATGTTTATGAGTCCAAGATGGCGGCTGTCGCGCTCGTTAGTCATGTTGACGATGCCTATCTGGTAGCCTTTGGGGTTGCGGTCGGCAACGTTTATGATGCCGAGTTGAAAGCCGCGGAGCGTGTCGGCATAGTTGTACGTGCCGAACTGGAAGCCATCCTGGATGCCGGAATTGATGTTCAGCATTCCTATCTGTACGCCGCCGTCCATGCCCCGTACCACATTCGTAACGCCTACAATCTGCACGCCGCGCAATGGCTGCACGGAGATATTCGAGAGCAGGCCTATCTGCAAGCCATGCTGGTAATGTGCCACATTGACGGCACCCAGCTGCAAGCCTCTCATACGGCCTGCGACAAGGCTGAGTATTCCAGATGCCTGGACACCATCCGACGAGCCCAGGTCGGCATTGAGCAGACCGCCTATGCTGAAGCCTTTCATATAGCTGCCGACACCCGATTTCAGTATTCCGAGCTGGAAGCCTTTCAATGTATCGACATGATTCCATAGACCGATATTCAATGGTGTAACGCGCAAGGAGTCGGCAGCCCTGAGCTTGCCTCCAAAGGCTATGTTGGAGTAATGGTGCTTAGGGATGTACGTATGCTCTGCCTGTGCGAAGGCATGAAGAGTGATAAGAAGCAAACAAGCGAGTAGTGGTATCTTCTTCATTGGCGTACTTATTTACGCTACAAAAATAGCCATTTATTTCCCTATCTACAAGTTTTGGTCCGCATTTTTCTACTTTAAAACCATACATGCAGAGAAAATGGACATCAAAAGGAGTACTATGTGCAACTTACTGTCAAAAAGGAACTGACAAACGGCACGAGGGCGACATAGCGGCAGTAACGAGAAGAAATAAAAGCAATGGATGGGAAAATACCAGGCATTTTAGGCATGGCAAAGGATATGTATCCTTCTGGCTATTCCCAGCCATTGCTTCATCGGCTGCCGGCCTTAAGCCCGACATGCCTCTAAACATCACAACACTCTCAGTTCACATGCTTCTTGCCGTTGATAATGTATATTCCGCTGGGGAGTGTCTTGAGGTACGCACCGACATCGGGGGTTCTGACGGTTGCAAGGCGTACACCATGAATGCTATAGACGGTAACCCAAGGCTCATCACCGGCTGACAGGCCGCTAATGCCGGTGGCATCGCTCCTGGAACCGAAGAGCTGAAGCTCTGCAAGCTGAAAGTCGTTCTCGTCAGGGGAATAGACTGACGAGACTGTGAACCGGATAAACTTGTAGGAGCCCGTTGGTCTGACAGTATATGCCTTCGTCTGGTAACGGTATTTGAAGTTCTGGTCCTGCCGGGAGTCAATGAGTTCCCACATAATGGAATCGTTTGAGCCTTCCAGCATCCATGCTCTCGGGTCGCGGGAACGGTAATCGTTGGCGGAAGTGAGAGTATAGGACGTCAGGAGTAACGGACGCTCCGACTTGTAGATAACCCACGCCGGGAGTGCGTCATATCGTGCGCATAGCTTGGTGTCTGCCTTATTATCGAACAGATTTTCAATCCCTTCGCCGCCATAAGGACTGAGATTGGACGAGAGGAACATCTCTCCGTCAGTGCCGCTTGCATCGGTAAGGTCGGAAGGCGAGATGTCGGTGCCAGAAACATTGTTGACAATGATGCCGTAGGTGTCGTCGCGCCATAGTGTGTCAGTACCTTCGTCATTGAGTACGTAGAGGGTGAACAAATACTTTCCCTTGCCGATGGACGATGCGTCGATGCCTCCAAAGTAATACGTATTCCCAGCAGAGTAGTTGCGACTGGGGTATGTCCAGTTGTAAGCAAGGCTCCTTTCGCCAGTCGTTTCATCAAGAGCCTCCATATCGAAATGTATCACATAGCTGCCTGATTCGTTGACTTTCAAGCTGAATGTACAATCATTGAACTCGTCATCGGCAAGGGTCTTGAACATTCTGTCACCATAGAGCTTCCAATCTGTACTTATAGTGTATTCGGCTGGCAGGTTTATGGAGACAAGGGTGAGCGCTGTTCCCTTGGAATGGCCCGGCTCAATGACTATGCCCTTTATAGAATCCAGCGGGCAGGTACCATCCTTATCGGCGCAAAGCCAGACATTATAGATGCCAGCTTCCACAGGGCTCCATTCCACCTCATAATCACTGCTGGAACCGATGTCTACGCTTACGCCTTTGGTCATAACGAAACGGCCACGGTCTGTGGTCTTGCTGGCAAAGAAGTACAGGTCGCCGGAATATTTGTCCTCACCGGTATTGGTGGCACTAAATCTAAGTTTCATGGGAATATTCGCCAGCTTGGGACCATCAGCCGACAAGCCGGTTACCGTCAGACCGTAGCGGGGATGGGAATAGAACAGCATGGGCTTGCCGTCGGAGACCACAACTGAGGTATATTTGCCCGGAGACCACAGGGAATGCCACTCCTTCTCTTCATGCGACTTGCCAATGGGTATGACTTTGTATTCGCCGGAACTGCTGAAGGACTTGTCCAAATTGAGAAGAAGGTACCAGTAATTGGCAGATGGAATGGTTACCGTATAGAAAGTCTTTCTGTTCGGAAGGAACAGTGGGGTGATTGTGCCGTCATCATCCAACAAGCCATAGCCGACATCAAAGGTATCGCTTGCAGGTCCGCCGTTATACACGTAATAGAAGAAATAGGTCTCGTCATTATATCTGTACGCGCTGAAGTCAGTGGCAAACAATTGGAACTGTGGCGCACCGCCCTGATACGGCTTAATGCCTACAACGGCTTCCTGGTCATAGTTGTAACCGGCTCCGACACCGGCTCCGCCTATGCCAGAGCCGCCAGGCTCAAGGACCGATAGCAGGAATGCTCCATCACAATAACCGCCCCATCCCCAGTTCACGTAATAGTAGTCGTTGCCAGAATAGCCGTCAATGACAAATGCATGACCGCTGCTTTCCGATGGATGGCCTGCATAAAGGACAGGACGGCCGCTTTGAAGCTCTGAATATATAAGGTTTTCCCATTCAACTGTTGTATAAGCCTCGCGATGGACATACTTCAAGGAGGGGTCCATACCAAAGTACTTTACGAAGGACTCTGGGACAAAACCATAGTATCCACTGGTGGAGCCGTCGGGAGATGCTGCGTAATGGGTGGTTATGGACGTTCCGCAATATGACATTAGTTCGGCTATCGCTGTGCCATCGCCGCTGTCCATGCCGCTCCAATTGATGATTCCGCCGCTGCCATTGTATCCATCGACCTTCACGTGGATTGAATCGGGCCAGAAGACATCATACTCATAGCCTGGAATAGTGTTCTTCAGCCCACCAGGCATCTTGTCGGGATACTTCTGATAGTTATAATAAAGCACTTGCGCCATAGCTGTGGACACGCAACCAGTATAGGCTTTCACGCCATTGACAGTGGGACAATAGGTGTTGTAAGGCTCGCCCTGATTCCATTTGGTTTGCAGCAATGGTGCAATGGAGACCTTCCCGGAGGACAGCTGAGCGGCTCTTGGCAAGGCATTGTTTCTCCGTATGTACTCTATCTGACGGGAGTACTCATCAAGCCAGCCAAGAACATTTGCAGGAACATTGCTCATGTCGAAGATTCCGGTAGTGGAATAGCCAAGGATCTCAGGAGTACGGTCATCGCCGGAAATAACCACAAAGCCGCTGTCTTTGGCGTTAAAGACATAGTACGGTGATGTACTTGCAGGGGAACTTCCACGACGTGGCGCCATCATCACCGGTGAGCTGCCGTCGAAAGTCAGGCCATGCGCGGCAAAGAACCTGCCTGCCTTCGCCCTGGCTTGCCTTTGTGTTACCGGATTTGCAGATAGTGTTAATGCAAAGATGGATAATAGGATAAAAGGTATTATTCGTCTCATATGCGTAAAGTTAGTGTGTTATGTAATTGATGCAAATATACATCTTTTTTAATAGCAATACAACAGCAGGGAAACCAAACGGTAAAAAAATAGCAACCATTTGATAAAAAAGTTGTAACATGGATGTTATGCAACATAAAAAGGAGCACGGAAAAGATGAAGGAAATGGCGTCCTGAGAGGAAGTGGGATGACTTTGGAAAAATAGAAAGTGTATTTCGATGAATAACGGAAAGCCTTTGGAAAGGAAGATAAGGAAAAGGTGTGAAAAGAAAAATCGTAAGGAAAGAGAAAAGCCCGTTGAACATAACGCTCAACGGGCTCTTTTTTATTTTAGATATGAATGTTTTCTATTCAGAAACACATGGTTTAGTCGGCAAGCTTTGCCTTGATGAACTCGCGGTTCAGTCGGGCAATGTTTGCGATGGACTCGTTCTTCGGGCACTCAGCCTCGCAGGCACGTGTATTGGTGCAGTTTCCGAAGCCAAGCTCTTCCATCTTCATGACCATAGCCTTGGCACGCTTTGCGGCCTCAGGACGGCCCTGGGGGAGCAGGGCGAGCTGACTTACCTTCGAAGAGACGAACAGCATTGCAGAGCCATTCTTGCAGGCTGCTACGCATGCGCCACAACCGATGCATGTTGCGCAGTCCATTGCCTCGTCGGCATCATCCTTCGGGATAAGAATAGCATTGGCATCCTGGGCCTGTCCGGTACGTACGGAGGTGTAACCACCAGCTGCGATAATCTTATCGAAAGCTGAACGGTCCACCATGCAGTCGCGGATTACTGGGAAGGCGGCTGAACGCCACGGCTCAACGGTGATGACATCGCCGTCATGGAAGCGGCGCATGTAGAGCTGGCAAGTTGTTGCTCCCTGTGCGGGACCATGAGGATGACCGTTGATATACAGCGAGCACATGCCGCAGATGCCCTCACGACAGTCATGGTCGAAGACAAAAGGCTCCTTGCCGTCCTCTATAAGCTGCTCGTTAAGGATGTCCAACATTTCAAGGAATGAGGTATCGCCAGGGATATCCTGCATCTCGAAGGTGTCGAAATGGCCCTTATCGTTCGGACCTTTCTGACGCCAAACTTTCAAAGTGAATGATATGTTAGTGTCCATTTGTTTTTGTAATCTTAAATGTTAATGTAACATTATCTCGTTTGACCTTTTAGTGGCCATGCATCCTCCGCAAGGAGGATACAGGGAGATGTATGTTTACTTCTTATAGTTACGTACTTGAACCTTAATGTACTGATAGTTAAGCGGTTCCTTGAGCAACGTTGGTGGAACCTCCTCCTGACCCGGATACTGCCAGCAAGCAACGTACATGTAGTGCTCATCGTCGCGCTTTGCCTCTCCGTCCTCAGTCTGAGACTCCTCACGGAAATGTCCGCCGCAGCTTTCGTTGCGCTCGAGAGCATCATAGGCGATAAGCTCACCCATTGTGATGAAGTCGCGGAGGTGGATAGCCTTGTCCAGCTCGGTGTTGAGACCTTCCTTGTCGCCAGGGATGCGCACGTGCTCGTTGAACTCCTTGCGGATGTCCTTCAGCATAGCGAGAGCCTTCTTCAGGCCAGCCTCGTTACGTGCCATGCCAACATAATCCCACATTATATGATAGAGCTTCTTGTGGATAGAGTCAACGCTCTCATCACCCTTGATATTATAGATGCGGTCGATTTCTGCCTGAACGCCCTTCTCTGCCTCGTCGAACTCAGGAGCATTCGTATCGATGTGAGGAACCTGAATCTGGTCGGAGAGGTAGTTCTGCATTGTGTAAGGGATAACGAAATAACCATCGCTAAGACCCTGCATCAGTGCGGAAGCACCAAGACGGTTAGCACCGTGGTCAGAGAAGTTGCACTCACCAAGTGCGAACAGACCCTTGATAGATGTCTGAAGCTCGTAGTCAACCCAAAGACCACCCATTGTATAGTGGATAGCCGGGAAGATCATCATCGGGTTCTCGTGCGGATCAACATCGGTAATCTCCTGATACATGTCGAAGAGGTTGCCATAACGCTCGTCGACACGCTTGCGTCCAAGACGCTGGAAAGCCTCGGAGAAGTCGAGGAACACAGCCAGACCGGTATTGTTGACACCATATCCTGCGTCCGTGCGCTCCTTTGCTGCACGCGATGCAACGTCACGAGGAACAAGGTTTCCGAATGCCGGGTAACGGCGCTCCAGATAGTAGTCGCGGTCTTCCTCCGGGATGTCGCGTCCCTGTATTTCACCGCGCTGCAGTTTTTTAGCATCCTCGAGGTTCTTTGGTACCCAAATGCGGCCATCATTACGGAGCGACTCTGACATAAGGGTCAGCTTCGACTGCTTGTCGCCATGGACAGGAATACAAGTCGGGTGAATCTGGACGAAACATGGATTAGCGAAGTAAGCGCCTTTGCGGTAAGCCTGCACGGCAGCCGTACAGTTACAGCCCATGGCGTTGGTGGAAAGGAAGTAGGTGTTGCCATATCCGCCAGTAGCGAGACAAACGGCGTGGGCACCGTAACGCTCCAGCTTTCCGGTGACAAGGTTCTTGGCGATGACACCACGGCAACGGCCGTCGATGATGACGATGTCCTCAATCTCGGTACGTGTGTGGAGCTCAACAGTTCCGTTGTGTACCTCCTTCATCAGTGAAGAGTAGGCACCGAGCAGAAGCTGCTGACCGGTCTGACCCTTGGCGTAGAATGTACGGCACACCTGCACACCACCGAACGAACGGTTGGCGAGCATGCCGCCATACTCACGTGCGAAAGGAACGCCCTGAGCCACACACTGGTCGATGATGTTTGCAGACACCTCGGCGAGGCGGTATACGTTGGCCTCACGGGCACGGTAGTCGCCACCTTTAATAGTATCATAGAACAGACGATAGACAGAGTCGCCATCGTTCTGATAGTTCTTTGCAGCATTGATACCACCCTGCGCGGCGATAGAGTGTGCGCGGCGTGGTGAGTCCTGAATACAGAAATTTATGACATGGAAGCCCATCTCGCCAAGAGAAGCGGCAGCCGATGCACCAGCCAGTCCCGTGCCAACGACAATGATGTCGAGCTTACGCTTGTTGGCAGGGTTTACAAGTTTCTGATGAGCCTTATAGTTGGTCCATTTTTCGGCCAGAGGACCTTCAGGAATTCTTGAATCTATTTGATTAGCCATAATCTTTTCTATTGTTATAAGTTTATGAGTTTTTTGAGTTTCTCCGTACTTTACTGCCCCACCCGACGTTCATACCCGGGCATCGGCAGTTCTTCCGGAATGTAAAAACCCTATTTACCGTTATCAAAGTTAAGCACAATAGCTAGGTGCGAAGCCGAGCCAGAATGACAGAACAAGGAAAGCGAAGACACCCATTAAGATTGTAACATATACAATACCTATGACCTGCCAGCGCTTGAGCCATATCTTTCCGCTCCAACCCAGTGTCTGCATGGCACTCCAGAAGCCATGAGAGAGGTGGAACCAGATGGCGCACATCCAAATGAGATAAAGGATAGAGAAGACAGGATTAGAGAAAGTGTCCTGAATCCATGCGAAGCCGTCTGCCGGATCATGAGCTACTTCCACGTTTGCCAGCTCTGCGAACATCATGTGTCCCCAGAAGTTGTAAAGGTGGAGCACAAGTCCAATCAGGATGATGATACCGAGCACGAGCATGTTCTGTGAAGCCCAAGAGACTTCAGGACGGCGGTCGGTAACGGCATAGCGCTCATCGCCACGGGCACGGCGGTTCTGTGCCGTAAGAATGAACGCATATACGATATGGCAGCAGGCAAGAAAGGCCAAGCCCAGCGTACCAACGACAGCGTACCAATTAGAACCCAGGAACTCGCACACTGTGTTGTATGCATCAGCCGAGAAGAAGGCGGCCACATTCATGCAACAGTGGAAGGTCAGGAATAGAATAAGGCAGACACCAGTTACTGACATCACTACCTTTCTACCAATAGGTGAATTGATTAACCACATAAATTGTTGAATTTTATTAATAATAATTTGTTAGAATTTTCGTATAAACATTGCGTTTCACCGATGAATAATTGACAACAAATACTTAATATTAGGTATTGACGACGCAAAATTAATACAATTAAATGACAAAACAAAGTCTTTGCTTATAAAAAATACAAAAAATTGCACTAACTTTGCGCCCGACTAATATATTGGAGAAATAATGAATTTCAATTACGACGTTCTTGTTATTGGCGGCGGACACGCCGGTTGTGAGGCAGCGACAGCCTCCGCGAATATTGGAGCCAGGACATGTCTGATAACGATGGACATGAACAAGATTGGACAGATGAGTTGCAACCCTGCCGTCGGCGGCATTGCCAAGGGGCAGATAGTGCGCGAGATTGACGCTCTCGGAGGGCAGATGGGACTGGTAACAGATGCCACGGCGATACAGTTCCGCATGCTGAACCGCTCAAAGGGGCCTGCCGTGTGGAGCCCGCGCGCGCAATGTGACCGCGGAAAGTTCATATGGCAGTGGCGCACCGTCCTCGACCGCACGCCCAATCTCGATATCTTCCAGGACCAGGCCGACGAGCTTGTCGTCGACGAAACGACGAAAAGCGTTGTCGGCGTGAAGACCATCTGGGGCGTGGAGTTCCACGCCAAGGCGGTAATCGTTACCGCCGGAACATTCCTCAACGGACTTATGCACATAGGACACAGAAAGGTGGAGGGCGGCCGCTGCGCCGAGCCCGCCGTCCATCATTTCTCTGAAAGCATAACGCGCTGGGGCATTCGGAAAGGAAGGATGAAAACCGGCACACCGGTGAGAATAGACAAACGGTCAGTACATTTCGAGGATATGGAGCAACAACCCGGAGAGAACGACTACCACCAGTTCTCATTCTTCGGTCCTCACCGCTCCTTACCACAGCTCCCATGCTGGACATGCAGCACCAATGAGGAAGTACACGAGATACTGCGCGCCGACATAGCGAACTCTCCTTTGTTCAACGGACAGATACAAAGCACAGGACCACGATACTGCCCGTCGATAGAGACAAAGCTTGTTACCTTCCCCAACAAGACCAGCCATCCTCTGTTCCTGGAACCGGAAGGCACCGACACCAATGAGATGTACCTCAACGGATTCTCATCCTCCATGCCGTGGGAGACGCAGCTAAAGGCCATCCACAAGATACCTGCACTGCGCGACGCTAAGATATATCGTCCGGGATATGCCATAGAATACGATTACTTCGACCCGACACAACTCAAGCACTCGCTCGAATCGAAAGTGGTAAAGGGTCTGTTCCTCGCCGGACAGGTAAATGGAACGACAGGCTACGAGGAAGCAGGAGGACAAGGAACAGTTGCCGGAATAAACGCTGCACTGTTCTGCGGTGGAAGCGAGCCTTTCGTCATGCACAGAGACGAGAGTTATATCGGTGTACTTATCGATGACCTCACGACTAAGGGTGTCGATGAGCCCTACCGCATGTTCACCTCAAGAGCTGAATACAGAATACTCCTAAGGCAGGACGATGCCGATGCACGTCTCACGGAGAAGTCCTATCGCCTCGGACTTGCCACACGGGAGCGTTACGACTGGTGGCTGCAAAAGAAACAGCGAATCGATAAAATCGAAGAGTTCTGCAAGACAACACCTGTAAAACCTAATGTCATCAACGGCTTCTTAGAATCGTTGGGCACCTCGCCAATTAAAGGCTCTGTGAAGATTTCCGACCTTATCGCACGCCCGCAGGTGAACTTCAAGAACCTCTCGGAGGAGCTTCCTGAGCTAAAGGAAATTCTGAATTCATCGGAAAACCGCCGCGACGAGATAGCCGAGGGTGCTGAGATAAAAATGAAGTACAAAGGATACATAGACCGCGAGCGCGTGTTCGCCGACAAGATGCACCGCCTTGAGAACATAAAGATAAAGGGAGTGTTCAACTACTCCGACATCCATGACCTCTCAACGGAATGCCGTCAGAAGCTTGAACGTATTCAGCCTGAAACCATCGCACAGGCTTCACGAATCCCCGGGGTTTCTCCAAGCGATATAAACGTACTCTTGGTACTGATGGGCAGATAATGCCAACAGATAACGATTATGTTTGTTCGCCTATCCCCTCCCC
>SAMEA3663069__coassemble_794_pt1 | contig 13165 bp, 11 predicted proteins | sample SAMEA3663069__metabat2_low_PE_007 | metagenome-assembled genome bin SAMEA3663069 (sample SAMEA3663069) | pig gut metagenome | biome: pig gut; feature: pig-associated habitat; material: faeces | place: France | collected 2012 | reverse complement strand
GCTCTTTTCGACCCGTCAAAAACCACCCTAGAACTAAGCTATTGATAATCAGTACAATACAAATCATTCATTTTCCGTGTAGTTGACCTCCGGCTTAGTAGTTGCTGAGAATAATCGAAATATGAAGTTAAAAACACACCAATTTATTTTACATATTCCAAACCCACAACATCTACATGTCGGATAGAAACAATTATTGGCATGATGTGCAAGAACTATGTTGAAGCAGTGGCACTGGAAATGAATTAATAGGAGGTGAATGCCTTTGTTAACCAATTAATTTATATGAACACTAGAGGTTTGAAAAGTAGATTATTATTATCTATCTTTGCATTGAAGAGTTAACAAATCAACAGGATGAACAGTCTGTCTAGGGGTGAATGGTCCGGCCGCAACAAACAGGTCGGAACAATCACCGGCAACGGGCTTGCCGACCGCATAGAGGAAATGTGTATGTTGCTATTCCTCTATCTCGGAGAGGCTGTGCCCCAGTCCAGAGAAGAAATTGCTGGTGGTTTCTATGGGCGCATAGACGAAATATCGCATACTGCGTCGCAGGTTCCTGCGGAAGATGCGCGAGTTGTTCTGCACGAACCCCGAGCGGCTCTGCCGGAAGTGCCACTCCTCCGTTGTGTCCCTTTCCAGATAGCTTACTGCCCTTACTGTTATGTTGTACGCTTCGCGGTCGGACTTGTGCACGAACGGTATCTCGTCGGACTCGAATCCGAACATCTCCACCAGGATGTTTCCCTGCAGTTCCGCCATCCTCACCAGGTGCAAGCTTGTCAGCCACGCGTCAATTTTCACGTCATCGAGCTTAGCCCCCGCGTCACTGCGAAGGTATTGTCCCAGCCTAATTATGCCGTCGAGACTCATGCCGCGGTTGAGCATGGAGTCAACATTGTACACCAGTATCTGCAACAGTCCCAGCGACTCTACGGACGTGTCGATATTATGCCGCTCGCGGTCGGCAATCTTGCGGAACCGCCGGTTAAGCAGGCGGTTGCTCATGGATGCGTCGGGCAGGGACTGCATGACGTTAGATGTCGCAGGCAGAGGATGCTCCTCCATGTAGGCACGTGCCCTGGCTACGACATCGTCGGGGATGTTCAGTCCGTCGTCGTGCTTATGCTTCCCGGCACCCTGCACGAAGACCTGCACCACCTTCTGCGTCTCCACCATATCGTAGAGCCGTCGCCATTTGAAGGCAGACATTGGTTCTATCGCCGACTTGTCGCCGAAGGCTCCTGACCGTATCAGCCGGAAGAAGTTGCGCTGTATAATATTTTCCTTAATCATCTTTCCATTAGTTCCTTAGAGTACTGCTACTATTTCTTTCCTTTAATGCCTTCATCCTTCTTAGCTGTATTTCTTAGGATACCTTATTATGATAGCGATAAGAGCCGCCAGGCCTATGGCGAAGGGGTAGTAAAGATAGGGTAGTATGTCGATAGGACTGATGCCTGACAGTCCAGCCGCAAGCAGCAGCTGCACGCCGTAAGGCAGTATGCCCTGTATGCAGCACGAGAAGGTGTCAAGGATGCTGGCGGCCTTGCGGTTGTCGACGCCGTACTTGTCGCCTATCTGCCGTGATATTCCTCCTACGGTTAGGATGGCTATGGTGTTGTTGGCCGTGCAGATGTTTACCAGGCTGACGAGAGCCGCTATCGACAATTCGGCTCCACGTCGTGTGTTAACACGAGCTGTAAGCTTTTCTATCAGGTAATCGATGCCCCCGTTGCGCTTTATCATGCCGAGCATGCCTCCAGCCATCATGGCGATGATGACCATCTCTCCCATGCTGATGATTCCGCTATTCATGCTCAGGAACCATCCGAAGAGTCCGAAGGAGCCCTGCAGAAGTCCGATGATGCCGCAAAGGATTATACCTATTGACAGCACCGCCATGACGTTCATCCCGCATATTGCCGTAACGAGCACGACGAGGTATGGCAGGACCTTGATGAAGCTGGCTTCGCCCACATGTGCAGGAGCCTGTACGTTTGTGCCAAGGAAGGCGTATATGGCGAGGATTATCAGTGCGACGATCATTACGTTGACGCGGAATTTGTCGCTCATCTTGCAGTGCTGTGTCTGTGTGGCGACGACCGTTGTGTCGGAGATGAAGCTAAGGTTGTCGCCAAAGTAAGCTCCGCCCACTACTATTGCCGTAATGAGTGCGGCGTTGGATCCTGTTTGCTGCGCTATCCCTGCGGCTATGGGTACCAGTGCCACCACGGTGCCTACGCTTGTGCCAATGCTGATGGATACGAAGCATGCCGCAAGGAACAGTCCTGGCAGGATGAGGTTCGGAGGCAGTACGCCGAGCGTGAAGTTCACGGTCGCGTCGATGCTTCCAATTGCCTTTGCCGTTGTGGCGAAGGCCCCGGCGAGGACATATATCCACAGCATCAGCAGCAGGTCGGTGGCTCCTGCCCCCCGGCTGTAGGTGTCGATGCGTTTTGTTAGCGGCATTCCGCCAGAGGCAGCAATGGCATAGATGCTGGCAATAAGGAAGGCAACGGTCAGTGGCATGACGGGCACGCTCTTGCCGTCGGCAACAGCGCCGGTGAGCGACATTACTATTATGGCTGCTATCAGTGCCAGCAGCAGAAACAATGGCGAGAGTGCCTTTAATCCTTTCTTATTGCTAATCATAATTCCTTTTTAGGATGAAAGAGAGGAACGAGAAGGATGAATTCACGTATTACCGCTTATGCCATAATGGCTTTTGAGCGGGCCGGGGCAAATTCATCCCTCTATCCATTCTCCTTCTCTCTTGTTTATGTTCTAAACCTTACAGCGTCACTCCATTCTTGAAGATGGCGATCTCGCTGTATCCGTTGACTTCGTTTCTTGCCTTTTCCCCGCTGGCGACAGCAATCACCTTGTCGATGAACGCGTCGCGGATGGTGCGCATGTCCTTGCCCAGGAGCAGTTGCCCAGCGTTGAAGTCTATCCAGTTGGGCTTTCGTGCGGCAAGGTCGTTGTTGGTGGAAATCTTCATCGTGGGGACAAAGGTGCCGAAAGGCGTGCCGCGTCCTGTGGTGAAGGTAACGATCTGGCATCCCGATGCAGCCAGTGCCGTTGCCGCCACAAGGTCGTTGCCGGGTGCCGAGAGCAGGTTCAGTCCGTCGTGCGTAATGCGCTCGCCATACTCCATGACGCCGCTTACAGGTCCTTTGCCGCACTTCTGCGTGCATCCCAGTGCCTTGTCCTCAAGTGTAGATATGCCTCCGGCCTTGTTTCCCGGTGACGGGTTCTCACCGACGGGCTCGCCGTGGCTGAGGAAGTATTCCTTGAAGTTGTTTATCATGCTGACCGTCTGCTCAAAGAGCTCTCTTGTCTTGCAGCGGTTCATCAGTATGGTCTCGGCACCGAACATCTCTGGAACCTCCGTGAGCACGCTTGTTCCGCCCTGTGCCACGAGCCAGTCGCTGAGCTCGCCGACGAGAGGATTCGCTGTGATGCCGCTGAATCCGTCACTACCTCCGCATTTGAGTCCTATGCGGAGCTTGCTTACCGGCACGTCCTGGCGCTTGTCGGTGATGGCAATGGAATAGAGTTGCCTCAGGATTTTCATTGCCTCCTCTATCTCGTTGCCCTCGACCTTCTGTGTTACCAGAAGCTTTATGCGGTCGTGATCATAGTCGCCGAGAAGTTCCATGAAGGCGTCAGGCTGGTTGTTCTCGCATCCGAGCGACAGTACGAGCACACCTCCTGCGTTGGGGTGCAGGCAGATGTCGCGCAGTACCTTCCGCGTGTTCTCGTGGTCTCCGCCCAGTTGCGAGCATCCGTAGTTGTGGTGCCAGCAGTGTATGGCGTCGATGCCCTCGAGATGCGTCTCTTCCGTGAGCCGCCTTACCAGCTGCTCGCCAATGCCGTTGACGCATCCCACGGTTGGCACAATCCATATTTCGTTGCGTGTGCCTACGTCGCCGTTCTTTCGCACGAAGCCCTTGAAAGTTCTGTCCTCCTTAGGTATGTCGAGAGTGGCGTCTACGGGGTTGTATTCGTATTTCAGCGTACCGGCGAGGTTGGTCTTGAGGTTGTGCTCGTTGACCCACTGTCCGGCTTTAAGGTTCTCTTTGGCGTGTCCGATGGGATAGCCGTATTTTACGATGTCCTCACCCTCGGGCGCGTCCTTTATGAGTATCTTGTGTCCGGCGGGTGTGTCTTGCAGTACTACGATGTCTTTGCCGTCAATGTTGATGACCTCTCCCTTTTTGAAAGGGCGCAGGCAGACTACAACGGAGTCGGCAGGATTGATTTTGATAAAAGAAGATTGTTTCATTTCGTTGTTTTTGAATGTTTGTTTTATTTTTTGTTCTAAATTTTTTTTGTTCTGTGTTCCTATATTGTCGGATATGTTCTATGCTCCTAATACATTTATAGTATATATGGAATTATTGCATCACATCATCATCCTGTGATAGAAGTCAATGTTTTCCTTTGACAGCAGCTCGATGGGCATGTAGTTCACCGACTGTACTTCCTTTTTCAGTACGACGGCTCGGAAAAGCGTCTCCACGCATGAGAACCCCTGTTGGAATGCATGCTGCGCTATGAGGAAGGAGATGGAGCCCTCCTCGATGTCATGCCGGTTGCGGTCTACGACATCGTATCCCATGATTTGGATGTCGCGGCGGTTTGTCCTAAGGAGGAAGTCTCCGACGATGTATGCCCTTGAGGTAAGCGTAATGCAGTGGTGTAGGTCAGGATGACTTGTGAAGAACTCTTCCAGCACCTTGTCGTAGTCCTTTCGCTCCTTGCCGCTTTGCAGGTCGACTTCCAGTATCTCCACCGATGGAAAGTGATCCATCATGTAATGTCGGAAGCCCACTTCTCGGTTTGCCTGCTGCTTACTTGCCACTCGTCCGTCCCTTGTCTGCTTCATGAGCATTATCTGCTTCTCGTCGTGCGCAATGAGCATGAGCATCTTTGCCGCGAAGTATCCGCTTTGGAAGGAGTCCTGCCCGTAGAATGAAAGAGGTTTCAGGTCCGGCATGTATGAGTCGAGCAGTATGAACGGTATCTCCATTTGGTGGAGCTTGTCGGTAAGTTCCCGTGTGGTTTCCAGGTCGCTGGGTACTATCACTACTCCGTCAGGGGTCTGCTCTATGCATTCCTTGCCTACTGCCGTGAATGACTCGCTCTCGTACCGTTCGTAATAGAGAAACTTTACATTGACCGAGAAGTCTCGCCTAAGCTCTTTCGCTTTGGTTGCCCCTTCCTCTATCTCGTCCCAATAGGCATCGCTGTTATGCTTGGGCAAAAGCACGAGGAAGAGGTACGAGCGGTTGTAGGCCAGGGCACTGGCATAGACGTTTGGCTGGTAGTTCATCTCCTTGAGGGCTTTCTCAATCTTCTCTCGGGCCGACGGTGATACATTGGGACGGTTGTGGATGACACGGTCTACCGTTCCGACAGAGACGCCTGCTCTTTCGGCAATGTCTTTTATTCTTATTTTCTCTTTCATTAATAAGCAGTTTGGTTTTCTTCCTAATGTTTTTGTTTTTATCGTGTGCAAAATTAGTAATAAAAGTTGGTTTGTGTGAACGCACAGCCCCATATTTTTGGTGTAAAGAGAAAAAACTCCCTTTTTTATTTCCTAGCACAGAAAAAAATGGTTAACTTTGCGCTACTAAAACTAAAGGAACCCATGATAAGGTTCATGATTGAAGTACAAATTACATGTATAAGATATAAAAACTAATTTTTAAACAAACAAAAAATGGCAAAAGTTGTTACAATGGGCGAGATTATGCTCCGCCTTTCTCCTGAAGGAAATGATCGTTTCATACAGACAGATTCTTTCCGCATTATTCCTGGCGGTGGCGAGGCTAATGTTGCCGTATCACTAGCTAATTATGGTCATGAGGCTTACTTCGTTACCAAGCTCCCAAGCCATGAGATTGGACAGATTGCTGTCAATGCTCTGCGCCGTTATGGTGTGAAGACAGACTTCATCGCCCGTGGTGGTGAGCGTGTGGGTCTCTATTATGCCGAGACAGGTGCAGCCATGCGTCCTTCAAAGGTCATCTACGACCGTGCCCACAGTGCTATCGCCGAGGCTGATCCTTCCGACTTCGATTTCGACAAGATTATGGAAGGTGCCGCTTGGTTCCATTGGTCTGGCATCACTCCCGCCATCTCCGACAAGGCCGCTGAGCTGACGCGTCTGGCTTGTGAGGCTGCAAAGCGTCATGGCGTTACGGTATCCGTAGACCTGAACTTCCGCAAGAAGCTGTGGACATCAGAGAAGGCTATCTCAGTCATGCGCCCATTGATGAAGTATGTTGACGTGTGCATAGGCAATGAGGAAGATGCCGCACTATGCCTTGGCTTCAAGCCCGATGCTGATGTAGAGCACGGAAACACTGACGCTTCCGGATACTACAATATTTTCAAGGGCATGATGAAGGAGTTCGGCTTCAAGTATGTCGTTTCTACTCTCCGCGAGTCCTACAGTGCTACATATAATGGCTGGAAGGCCCTGATCTATAATGGCAAGGACTTCTATGAGAGCAAGCACTACGATATCAACCCGATTATCGACCGTGTCGGCGGTGGCGACTCGTTCGCCGGCGGACTTATCCACGGCCTGCTGACCATGGACAACCAGGGTGATGCCCTGGAGTATGCAGTAGCCGCTTCTGCATTGAAGCACACCATTCCTGGCGACTTCAACCTTGTCAGCGAGGCTGAGGTAAAGAGCCTTGCGGCTGGTAACGCTTCCGGACGAGTCCAGAGATAAGGATCTCTAATCTAAAGACGATAATAGTAAAGTATAACATATAAGAAATATAAGATTAAGAAAATAATGGCAAGATTCAATAAGTTACAGGTCATTTCAGCAATGAAGGAGACAGGCATGGTACCTGTTTTCTTCAATAGCGACATCGATGTTTGCAAGAATGTCATTAAGGCATGCTACGATGGCGGAGTACGTGTGTTCGAGTTCACCAACCGTGGCGATTTCGCTCACGAGATCTTTGGCGAGCTTGTCAAGTGGGCTGAGAAAGAATGCCCGGAGCTGATACTTGGTGCCGGCACTGTCATTGACGCTCCTACTGCCGCCCTGTATCTCCAGCTTGGTGCCAACTTCATCGTCGGTCCTAACTTCGTGCCGGAGATTGCGCCTATTTGCAACCGCCGTCTGGTTCCTTACAGCCCCGGCTGTGGCTCTGTAACTGAAGTCTCAAATGCTCAGGCAGCAGGGTGTGATGTTACGAAAGTGTTCCCGGCTGGCAATGTCGGCGGACCATCGTTCGTGAAGAACATCCTTGGTCCACTGCGCTGGTCGAACATCATGGTTACTGGTGCCGTCTCGCCTGACAAGGAGAACCTCACAGAATGGATTAAGAGCGGCGTCCTCTGTGTGGGAATGGGCTCGAAGCTCTTCCCGAAGGATGTCATCGCAGCTAAGAACTGGAAGGCCATTACCGATAAATGCGTAGAGGCTCTTGGATACATTAAGGCTGCACGCGCATAATAGTGCCACACTTACGAAAGGCTCCATTTGGCTCTTGTGCCTTTGGAGCCTTTTGTTCTTTTCAGCTTGCCAGCCGAAGAACAGCGAGGATGTCGACAAGTTGAACACCTTGTCCTATGACTATCATTACCGCAACCTCGACTCTGTGCGCATCTATGCTGAGAAAGCCTTGCGTGTCGCTGATGGTTATGACGACGGGCACGCCGAAGCCCTTAACAACCTCGCTTTCTATTATACATCGAAGATGGACTACAAGCGGGCCTCCTCGATACTTGATTCTATCCCGCTTATTACCGACAATCAGGTTGAGCTGCTCATTGCCAATGTCCAACAGATGCGCCTTTGCCAGCGGCGCTCGGCAAACAAGGATTTCTATGATTATCATGAGGAAGCCCAGCGACGTCTGCACCGCATAGAGGAGGAGAGGGGCATGCTCTCTGAACGCCAGCAACGTAGGTATGTCTATGCGCAATCGGAATTCTATATTGTTACCTCTACATATTATTATTATGTCGGACTGGAACGCCAAAGCGTAGACGCTATCCGCAATATCAACCCAGAAGGCGATATAGAGAAGGACACGGCGCAATACCTAAACTATCTTTACAATATTGGTGCCGGAGGAATAATAACCGAAGGGACGCAGGAGGACATCAGCCAGCAGGAATTCGACTATCTGACTCAATGCTATTTCCTTGCCTCAAAATATAATTATCCTTTCTGGCAGGCAAACTCATTGGAGGCTATCAGCGAACATCTCCTTTCTGTAGACACGCGAAAGCAGCTCATAGCCGACAACGGTCCCGCCATACAGATGATTAACTCCGACTGGATGCCCGACAGTCTGTTGGCAGGCAACCTGGCTCTGCGCTCAATGGATATCTTCACATCATTCGGCGATGTCTATCAGATTGCCGGCGCATATCGTACCCTTGCCGCATGCTATTGGCAAATCAAGGATTACAACTCGGCCATAGCATGCCTTCATGACGCGCTGGAGAAGGACACCGCCATCAACCAGGCTCCTGATTTGGTGGCATCGATACGTGAGCAATTGAGCATAGTCTATTCTGCCGTGAACGACAAGCAGGAAAGCGACTATAACCGGAACATTTACCTTGACCTTCAGGAACAGACACGCCAGGACAGATACTTCGAGTCGCGTGCCGACCAGCTTGCAAAATCGTCAGCACAACTGAACTGGATGATTATTTCAGTTGTCGTGATGATTATCATTGTCGTGCTGTTGTTGTTCCTTTTCAACCGTCTTCGCCAGCGCAATGACAGGCGGAACTCCCTGTCCTCACTGTTGGAGCCATTGCAGTTGTGGCAGAAACGCTACAATGAGTTCATGGACAAGATGGACGACAAGTATGAGGATATTAATGAGGCATACTCGCTAAACGTCATCCACATCGTAAACAACAAGAAGCGTAATCTCGAGCAGCGTGCCAAGATTTCTCTTGTCAACAGCATCGTGCCGTTCATTGACCGCATGCTCAACGAAATCAATCGCCTTGACACGAAGAGTGAGCCTGCGGATGTCAGGAAGGAACGCTATGACTATATAGCCAAGCTGACAGACAAGATAAACGAGTACAATGCCTTCCTCACCGACTGGATACAGGTGAGGCAGGGACAACTTAACCTTCACATAGAGACATTCCCATTGCAGCAACTCTTCGACATTGTCGCAAAGGGACGTATGAGCTTCAAGCTGAAGGATATTACGCTTGACGTGGAGAAAACGGATGCGTATGTCAAGGCGGATAAAATCCTGACATTGTTCATGGTTAACACCATTGCCGACAATGCCAGGAAGTTCACCCCTGAAGGTGGTTCCGTAACCATCAGTGCCAAGCAGGATGAAGACTATGTGGAGATTTCTATCAAGGACACCGGAAAGGGTATGACTGAGGAAGAGCTGTCCGGTATCTTCGACCATAAGGTCTACAATGGACATGGGTTCGGCTTGATGAACTGCCGGGGAATTATAGACAAGTACAAGAAGATAAGTCCCATCTTCAGGGTGTGTAGCCTTTCGGCTGAGAGTGAGCCGGGGAAAGGCAGCCGCTTCTTCTTCCGCCTGCCGAAAGGGGTGGTAAGGACATTGCTCACGTTATGCCTCATGGCCTCGTCCCTCTTGGCTATGGCGGGACCGCGGCAACCGGTCGCGGACAACCGGGATGGCACACCGTCAGTGAGCAGTATGGAGACAGAAGACACCATGGCCATAATGCATGCTGCTGCATTTGCCGACTCAGCGTACTACAGCAATATCAACGGAACATACGACCGCACCATCGCCTTCTCTGACAGTTGCCGCAAATGGCTCAACAAGCTCTACCTGAGACATTACCCCAATGGGAAACTGCTCATGCTTAAAGAGGGCGATGTGTCGATGATGCCACCGGAAGTGCGGTGGCTCCACGACAGTCTGCCTACCAATTACCGGATTATCATGGATGTGCGCAATGAGACGGCCGTGGCTGCACTCGCTCTCCATGAATGGTCTCTTTACCGGTATAACAACAAGGTCTATACGCTTCTCTTCAAGGAGTGCTCAGCCGACAATACCCTTGGCGAATATTGCCGTATGATGCAGCGTTCTGAGACCAACAAGAATGTCGCCATCGCCATGCTGGTACTCCTGCTTCTCAGTATCTTTCCGGCATATTATTTCATCTATTACCGGCATCGTGTTTACTATCAGTACTGTGTTGAGAAGGTGCGTGCTATAAACGACATATTGCTCAGCGACAGTACTGCCGAGGAAAAACTGAAGGATATAAAGCCCATATCGACCGACCGCTTCCCGGCAGAGCTCCTGCAAGTCGTGGGGAAAATAAAGCAGGCCCTCAGTGAGGCAGCCGACAGAAGCCGCACGAGCAGTATCAACATTGAGCTTGCCGAAGACGAGCGCCGGCGTGCGGAATATGAGGACCAGAAGCTCTATATCTCCAACAGTGTCCTGGACAATTGCCTGTCGACACTGAAGCATGAGACAATGTACTATCCTTCGCGCATACGCCAGCTTGTCGATGGCACTGACGCCAACTTGCAGTCCATGCGTGAGCTGGCAGAGTATTACAAGGAACTGTATACCATCCTCAGCGGACAGGCTATGCGGCAAGTTGACAGCGTCAGGCTCGTTTGCAGGCCGTTCGCTGTCAGCAAAGTGTTGAAGCGAGAGGAATGGGACGGCGATGACTTCAACCTCCTTGGAGACGAGGTCCTCATAGGCTATCTCTTCGAGATACTGAGGAAGCAGTGCGGTGGGCATAATCTGAAGGTTGACATCAAGTATCAGGAGAACCGTTATGCTGTCTTCAGCGTCCTGATGCCTTCCCTTCACCTCAACGACGAGCAATGCCTTCAACTCTTTACTCCCGGACACGACCGCCTGCCATACCTCCTGTGCCGTCAGATAGCCAGGGACAATGGTGAGGCGACCAACTGTCGTGGATGTGGCATTATGGCACAACCCTCAGATGATGGGACAATGATAATAATAACCTTGGCAAAGACGAGAAACTGAAAAATAGAAATATAAGGAGAAAACAAGATATGGAAAAGTTCAAAGTAATTATAGTTGAGGACGTGCCCTTGGAACTGCGGGGAACAGAAGGAATATTCAAGAGCGACATTCCCGAGGCAGAGATTATAGGTACTGCAGAAAGTGAGTCAGCATACTGGAAAGCGTTGAAGCAGCAGCTCCCCGACCTGGTGCTCCTGGATCTGGGACTGGGCGGCTCAACGACCGTCGGCGTTGAGATATGCCGTCAGACAAAGGAAAAGCATCCTGACATAAAGGTGTTGATATTCACCGGCGAGATATTGAATGAGAAACTTTGGGTCGATGTTCTTGATGCCGGTGCCGACGGCATCTGCCTTAAGAGTGGCGAGCTGCTCACACGCGGCGATGTGGTGAGTGTCATGAGCGGAAAGAAGTATGTCTTCAACCAGCCCATACTGGAGAAGATTGTTGACAGGTTTAAGGAAAGTGTCAACAAGCAGCTGCTCCACCAGGAGGCCATGGTCGACTATGAGATTGATGAGTATGACGAGCGCTTCCTGCGCCATCTTGCCCTTGGATACACTAAGGAACAGATTACCGCCTTGCGGGGCATGCCCTTTGGCGTTAAGAGCCTTGAGAAACGCCAGAACGAACTGGTACAGAAACTCTTTCCTGACGGGAATGGCGGCATGAGCGTCAATGCCACGCGTCTTGTCGTGCGTGCCCTTGAGCTCAGAATTCTGGACATTGATAACCTGCACCCTGATGAAGAATAAGGTTTGCGGCATAATATCACTGGTGCTCGTTGTACTGCAACTGGTCCTTGTCATGGCATCGTGGATAATGACAGCCGCGATGCCGGAACTGCCTATGCGCTCCTTGCTCAGCGCTGAGGGCATACGCTGGTTCTTCGGGCATTTCGCCGAAAACATCAACTCACAGGTCTTGGTTAGCATCGTCCTCCTTGCCGTCGCCATTGGGGCGGTGATGTTCAGTGGCCTTGCGGAAAGCTTGTCAGGCATTGTCTTTCATAGGAAGACAAGATACATGGAGAGGGTAGCACTGTGGGCGGTTGCTATTGAGCTGGCAATAGCCGCCATTGTCGTTATCCTGCTCACCAGCGTGCCCCACGCAATACTTCTTAGCGTTACAGGACATCTCTTTCCGAGCAGCTTTTCCCAGAGCTTGATACCTATAGTATCCGTGACGCTCCTCATATGCTCTCTTTCTTTTGGCATTGTTAGCGGAAAGCTGTCGTCAATGGGCCTGGTCTACGAGACTATGACTTATGGACTGGTGTGTTACGCATGGCTGATACCAATTTATATCTTTGCAATCGAACTCTATAGTTCCGTTCTTTTTGTCTTCCCCTCGTTGAGCTCATAGAACGCAATCATGAGGCAATCAAAGAAATTCAAAACCTTGTTTTTTCTCAGTGTAGCTGCCGGCCATTGTCGGGCGCACCATGCTCACCCTTGCTATGTTGGATCTGTGGGCTGTCGTCTCGTTAGGTCAGCCCTCAATGGGCTTATTCACAAACACCTGCGAATTATCAAGCAACAAAAGAACATATGCAATACGAAGATATTTGGCAGATACAGGACGAGATAACGTCAGCTGTCAACTCCCTGGGCTTTTCCCTATGGGACCTGCATTACGACAATCCGTCCTTCTCCTTCCGCATAGAGCTGACCACGCATCTGTCCGACGAAACCCTCTCGTCCTTCTGCTCCCAAATGCCACTGCCCACCGACTATGATGGAGAGGGCGGTCAAGGCTCACTCTTTACATTGTACCCATAAAAAAGAAAGTATGAAGATCAAGAATATCGACCATTTCGTGATAACTACTGTAGACCTACAAGCCTGTCTCGATTTCTATGTCAGTGCGTTGGGCATGGAGCACTGTGAAGTCAATGGCCACCGGTGTTTTCTGGTATAGATTATTGAGGTCGCACCTGTCAACCGATTGCACTTCTATGTTGAACTTGCGGTATTGTCTTCGGTTTGCACTACCTATTTGATAAGGCAGGCTTCACCTCAACAATACAAAAATTTTAAAACTTTGTGGTTTTAAATTTTTGTATTGTCTTCGGTTTGCACTACCTTTTGATAAGGCAGGCTTCACCTCAACAATACAAAAATTTTAAACTT
>SAMEA3663069__coassemble_791_pt1 | contig 13256 bp, 8 predicted proteins | sample SAMEA3663069__metabat2_low_PE_007 | metagenome-assembled genome bin SAMEA3663069 (sample SAMEA3663069) | pig gut metagenome | biome: pig gut; feature: pig-associated habitat; material: faeces | place: France | collected 2012 | reverse complement strand
TGCTCTTCGAGATTAGCGGCGACTCAATACGCTCTCCGTCCTCAAGGCCCATGCGGTCCATCCAGCGTGCAATCTTCTCAGAGCCGAACAGTCGCATCAGCTTGTCCTCCAGCGACACATAGAACACTGACGAGCCCGGGTCGCCCTGACGTCCCGCACGACCACGGAGCTGACGGTCCACACGGCGGCTCTCATGGCGCTCAGTACCGATGATGGCGAGACCGCCGGCGGCCTTCACCTCCGGCGACAGCTTGATATCGGTACCACGTCCTGCCATGTTGGTGGCAATGGTGACGGCACCCTTGCCGTTTGTCGACTGACCGGCGAGGGCAACGATCTGTGCCTCTTTCTGGTGCAGCTTGGCGTTGAGCACCTGGTGAGGTATGTTGCGCATCTTGAGCATCTTGCTCAGGAGCTCAGAGATCTCCACCGACGTAGTACCCACCAGGCACGGACGGCCGCTGTTGCGCATAGCCTCTATCTCGTCGATGACAGCCTTGTACTTCTCACGTGCCGTCTTATATACACGGTCGTCGAGGTCCTTGCGGATTACCGGCTTGTTGGTAGGTATCTCCACGACATCGAGCTTGTAGATATCCCAGAACTCACCAGCCTCCGTCGATGCGGTACCGGTCATACCGGCAAGCTTGTGGTACATGCGGAAGTAGTTCTGCAGGGTGATGGTCGCGAAGGTCTGCGTGGCAGCCTCCACCTTGACGTGCTCCTTAGCCTCGATAGCCTGGTGGAGACCGTCGCTCCAGCGGCGTCCCTCCATGATACGTCCGGTCTGCTCGTCGACGATTTTCACCTCGCCGTCCATGACGACATACTCGTCGTCCCTGTTGAACATCGTATATGCCTTCAGCAACTGCTGCAGGGTGTGCACACGCTCGCTCTGAACGCCGTAGTGCGACATCATCTCATCCTTCTTGTCGACATACTCCTCGTCGGAGAGCTTGCCGTCGTCGTGCTCCTTCTCCAGGTTCGAGAGCTGCGTGGTGATGTCGGGCAGGACGAAGAGGTCCGGGTCCTTGGTCTGCTTGGCGAGCCAGTCGGTACCCTTGTCGGTGAGGTCGGCAGAGTTGAGCTTCTCGTCAACGACGAAGTACAGCGGCTCCACCGCCTTTGGCATCTCGCGGTTGTTGTTTGCCATGTAGAACTCCTCCGTCTTGAGCATTCCGCTCTTTATTCCGTCCTCCGAGAGGTACTTGATAAGCGGCTTGTTCTTCGGCAGTGCCTTGTAGGAACGGTACAGTGCGAGGAAGCCCTCCTCCAGCAGCTGTGCGCCCTTCTTGGAGTCGGAGCTCATGATGTTTGTTCCCTCGGTAATCTTGTGGCGTGCCTCGGCAAGGAGCTCGGTAGCCTGCTTGCGCTGTACCTCGTAGAGACGTTCCACGAGCGGCTGATACTCCTCGTACATCTGGTCGTCGCCCTTTGGCACCGGTCCGGAGATGATAAGCGGCGTACGTGCGTCATCGATGAGCACGGAGTCGACCTCATCGACGATGGCATAGTTATGCTCGCGCTGTACAAGGTCGTTAGGGCTGATGGCCATATTGTCGCGAAGATAGTCGAAGCCGAACTCGTTGTTGGTACCGAACGTGATGTCGGCACGGTAAGCCTTGCGGCGCTCCTCGGAGTTAGGACGGTGCTTGTCGATACAGTCCACGCTCAGTCCGTTGAACTCATAGAGCGGTCCCATCCACTCGGAGTCACGCTTTGCCAGATAGTCGTTGACGGTAACCACATGCACACCGTTGCCTGTGAGGGCGTTGAGGAAGACTGGCAGTGTTGCCACGAGGGTCTTACCCTCACCGGTAGCCATCTCGGCGATCTTTCCCTGATGGAGGACGACACCACCGAAGAGCTGCACGTCGTAGTGGACCATCTCCCATTTCTGGTCGTTGCCACCTGCCGTCCAGTGGTTGTGGTATATGGCCTTGTCGCCGTCAATGGTGATGAAGTCCTTCTGCGGGTCTGAGGCAAGCTCACGGTCGAAGTCGGTAGCCGTTACTACCGTCTCCTCGTTCTCAGCAAAGCGGCGCGCGGTGCTCTTGACGATGGAGAACGCCGTGGGCAGCACTTCGTTCAAGGCATCCTCGTATTTCTCGAGCTCCTGCTCGTGGAGCTTGTCTATCTTGTTGAAGATTGCCTCGCGCTCGTCGATAGGCGTGTCCTCGATAGTGGCGCGGAGCTGCTCCTGCTGTTCGCGGAGTTCCTTGCCGGCGTTGCGGACGTAATTCTTTATCTCGTCGGTCTTGGCACGCAGCTCGTCGTTGCTGAGCTTGTCGATTTCCTCGTACTTTGCCTTTATTTTCTCTACCTCAGGTTGTATCTTCTTCATATCCCGGGTCGACTTGTCGCCGAAGAGGGACTTTAAAATGCTATTGAAACTCATTGTTTGTTTTAATTTCTATTCGTGATAAACATATTTTCAGGACTCCTGCCATAGAAGGCGGAGACCAGTACATTAATTAATTGTTTGTAAAAATGGGGGGAGATGCGGCGGTTGCTAAAGGCAACTGGGCGCACGAATAGAAATTGCCGAACCGGTGAACACCGGAGTGAAGTCCTTCGGATTGGGCCAGAACACATTGGCGCCGTGCGCCTGCCTGCGGTTGGCAATTGCCAACCTGCCCGAGAAGAACTGGTAATTATAAAAATGATGGATATCCTTATCATTGTCAGCCTTGCCCTGAAGAATCTTCAAGACCGACATAATGTCAGAGCCCATGGCGCGCAACCGCTCTGGCGACAGCATTTCCTCAAACTTCATATTGCCGCCGCCCACGACGAGCGCCGACGTCAGTGTCTGCGCCTCCGAGCCGGTGGCAGTAAGCAGTACGAGGAGTATAGTTATATACTTATTCATTTGTGCGCGCGGTTTGTCTAAGGATGAAATGATGAATTAATGGTCTTGTGAGCAAAATCAGTGCCAAAATGATCATGCCGGACGGATAGGACTGGAAGAAGCCACCAATCATGAAGGGGACGATGAGCACCTCCCATGCCGTCCACCACCAGAACGTTCTGTGCCGGATGGTCCTGCGGATGGCGGGCCATGCCACAAAGAGCGGCAGAGGATTGAGGATGAGGATGAGCAGGTTAAGGCTCACCGTAGGATGCTCGGAGAATATCATGGCGGTGATAATGATGCCGGGCAGTCCCGTGAGGAGCATATAGAAAAGGTCTATGCCCCAGAATATCTTCTTCTGCCGGTACTCTATGAGCTCCAGCGTTACCGTAACGACAAGGAATATCATGACCATGTCCATCGGCGACAATGGGAATCCCCCACCCGTCCCGAGGTCTTGCGGCATGACAATCATCTGTGTGCTGCTGACCAGCGGACGACCCTTGTAGAGCGTCCGGTCGAAATCGGCACGGAGATTGTCGGGAAGGAACTGCTGCTGCGCCTTTGTGGTCGCAAAGTCGGCAGGGAGCCCGAGCAGCAGATCCTCGCCAAAGCGTGTCCACGGATAGTCCTTTGTCCACTTGTGAACCATGTCACGGTAGGAGCAAGAGTCCGTCATCGCCGGAGGATAGGTAACGGCACCGCCCAGGTTGTCGACAATAATGTCGCGGGCACGCGTCGTGCAGTTGTCGTAGAAGAAGTTGTACCGGTAGACTTTGTTCTCCGGACGGATATTGTTGTATATTGCCTTTGCTATGGCGAGCTTGTCGGCATGGGTGATATTGAGCTTCTGCTCAATGACCCCGCGGCCGGAATACTCGTATTCGTAAAGGAAGTCCTGGAAGTTCTCGATGTCGACCCAGTAATCGGTCAGACCGAAGATGAATTTCGTTATGAAGTGAGGCGTATCGGAAGAGAACATGCCGTAGTTCACCGACAGGTCGATGCCCTTGTTGACGACGGTCAGCCTTATGGCAGTGTGCCCGAACTCGGACCATATTTGCCTGCCCGGCGTGCAGGTGAGCAGGCTTACCTCTATGGAATCGGCATCGCCGGGCTCGTAAATGCCGTCGGAAGCCGTCGCAGGAAGCACCGAAAGCACCGCGATCAGGGACAATATAAATGTTTTGAAACGTTTCACGATGCAAAATTAACTCATCTTTTTCACTTATGATGCAATTATATCGATTTTTTTCAATAATTTTGCACCATAATAGACAAAATGCAGTCTGTTTTCACTTACAAATAAACAACGGATGAAGAAAATCATTATAGCCGCCTGCCTCTTACTGGTAACGGCAATATCGTTCGCCCAGAGCGGCACCAACTCGCCTTACAGCCAATTCGGAATGGGATTGCTCAACGACCAGTCGACGGGTTTCAACCGTGCCATGAGCGGATTGGGATATGGATTCCATGAGCACAACCAGGTGAACGTGAAGAACCCGGCATCGTACTCGGCAATCGACTCGCTGACCTTCATACTCGATGCCGCCGTGGGGCTGCAAGTTACGAACTTCAACGAGAACGGCAACAAGAAGAATGCGAAGAATGCCGACATTGAGTATGCCGTGGCGGCGTTCCGGCTGGCACGCCGGCTGGGACTGAGCTTCGGCGTGCTGCCATACAGCAACGTAGGATACAATTATTCGAACACATCCAATGTGAATGCCTTTCAGAACACGCAGGGCACAAACGCCACATACACCAACACCTACAGCGGCGACGGCGGTGTGCATGAGGTGTTCCTCGGAATGGGATGGGAGCCCATCCGCCATTTCAGCATCGGCTTCAACGCCGGATACATCTGGGGCGACATCAACCGCACCGTCATAAACAGCTACAGCGACAGCTACGTGAATACGCTGTCAAAGTACTACAAGACAAGGGTTAAGGGCTACCGCCTGAACTTCGGCGCACAGTACACGCAGCCCATAGGCAAGAAGGACGAGGTCACCTTAGGCGTCGTCTATGAGCCGGGACACAAGACCAGCAGCGACCCGCTGTGCTACATCGTCTCGTCGAACTCACAACTGTCGGTCAACGATACCGCCACCTACTCCATAAAGAAAGGCATATCGCTGCCGGACGTCATCGGCGCGGGACTTATGTGGAACCATGCCGGACAACTGAAGCTCGGCTTCGACTACAAGCTGGAGAAGTGGGGAAGCATCGCCACACCGGAACTGGTTACCAACAACGGCTCCACATCGTTCCAGATGGTAGGAGGCGAGATGAAGGACCGCTCGCGCTACACCTTCGGCGGAGAGTTCTGCAAGGGCGAGAGAAGCATGCGCTTCCTCAACAGGGTCCACTACCGTGCCGGAGTGAGCTATTCGCCGTCGTACCAGAAGATCAACGGTATGGACGGTCCGAAGGAACTGACGGCAAGCCTGGGCTTCGGCATTCCTATCATCAACAACTACAACAACCGCAGCATGCTGAATATCACCGGGCAATGGATAAACCGCAGCGCGTCGAACTTCATAAAGGAAAACACATTTATGATAACCATCGGCCTGACATTCAACGAGCGTTGGTTCGCAAAGTTCAAGGTACAATAAATAATGTATAGGCATTTGCATCGCACATATATCGTACTGACGGTTGCGCTGATGGCATTCATGGTGGCGTGTGAGGAAGAGCATGAGCACACCGCACCTGCCGTGAACCCGCACGACTCCGTACCGGCTATGGTAACGTACGGAGTCAACACGCTCATCTCCGACTCGGGAGTGATAAAGTACCGTCTCGTTGCCGAGCGATGGGAGGTCAACGAGGTGAAGAACCCGTCGCGATGGGTCTTCGACAAGGGTGTCCTGATAACGCAGTTCGACCAGAAGATGCACATACAAGGATACATCCAGTGCGACTCTGCCGTCTACTTCGACAAACTGCGGCTGTGGCAGCTCCACGGGCGGGTGCGTATCCTTAACCCACAGGGAATGACGTTCCAGAGCGACGAGCTCTACTGGGACGAGATGAACCATAAGTTCTGGTCGTACACATACTCTCACATGAAGATGCCGGACAAGGAGGTCGACGGCAACTGGTTTGAGAGCAACGAGCAGATGACGCAGTACGAGATTAAGCAAATCCACGGCAAGTTCGACAAGAACGAGTCGAAATTCGGGAAGCCCGCCAACGGCATGCCGGCACCAACGCCGGCACAGCCAGCGCAACAGGCTGACACGGTCAACGGTCCGTCGGCATCAGGGCCGCATCCCGTCGGTCCCAACAAGCCAACGTTCCACGCCATACGCAAGACGGGACATAACAACAAGTAAAATACAAGAGGAGCACCAAGCAATATAATGGAAGACCTTTTACCTTTAATAGTTAGCATTGTCATAACGATGATACTGTCGGCGTTTTTCTCAGGAATGGAAATCGCCTTCGTATCGTCAAGCCGCCTGCAGGCTGAGATAGACAAGGGCGAGACAAACGGTATGGCCCAGCGCTGCCTCGACAGGTTCTATCACAACCCTAACGGATTCGTCTCGACGATGCTCGTTGGAAACAACATCGTGCTCGTCGTCTACGGTATACTCTTCGCGCAGATTTTCGACCAGCTGTGGCGCTCGATAGGGATAACCAACGACGCGTCGCTGGTCATCATCGACACCATCTGCTCCACGCTCGTGGTCCTCTTCACCGGCGAGTTCCTTCCAAAGACTCTCTTCAAGAGCAATCCCAACCAGCTCCTCACACTGTTCGCGCCGCTGGCATTCGTCTTCTATATCGTGCTGTGGCCTATCAGCGTGTTCTCAACATGGCTGTCGCGATGCATGCTCCGCCTTTTCGGGGTGAAGATTCCAAAGGAAGAGGAGGACGGAGCATTCACGAAGGTCGACCTCGACTATCTCGTACAGTCGAGCATCGACAACGCAAAGGACGAGAAGGATATTGACGACGAGGTGAAAATCTTCCAGAACGCCCTCGACTTCCCGGACACGAAGGTCCGCGACTGCATGGTCCCGCGTACGGAAATCAATGCCGTCGACACCGACGACTGCACACTGGAGGAGCTGCAGCAGAAGTTCGTGGAGAGCGGTAACAGCAAGCTCATCGTCTTCAAGGAGGATATAGACCATATCATCGGATACATACATTCATCGGAGATGTTCCACGACGCGGAGCACTGGCGCGACCATATACGCAAGATGCCGTTCGTGCCGGAGACCATGGCGGCACAGAAGCTCATGCAGATGTTCCTCCGCGAGAAGAAGAGCCTCGGCGTGGTCGTCGATGAGTTCGGGGGCACCAGCGGCATAGTGTCACTGGAGGACATCGTGGAGGAAATCTTCGGAGACATAGAGGACGAGCACGACAACACGAACTACATAGCCAAGAAGCTCAGCGACGGCGACTACATTCTCTCCGCACGGCTGGAAGTCGACAACGTCAACGAGATGTTCGGACTGGAACTGCCGGAGAGCGATGAATACATGACCGTCGGCGGACTGATACTGCATGAGTATCAGAGTTTCCCGAAACTGAACGAGGTGATAAAGGTAGGAAGGTACGAGTTCAAGATTCTAAAAAGCACTATGACGAAAATTGAACTCGTAAAGTTGCACGTAAACACTGAGAAGCTATAGGACGGGCTACAGATACGCTCTCCGGGGCTTCTCGTTTATTGACCCTGCATACCGCCAGGGCACTACCCGCAAACCAGCAAGAGACCTTTACGATATTATTTGCTCCGTCGTTTTGTACACGGATCGTAACTGCCGTAGTAAATATTTTCGATAATAAGCAAATAATTGGCGAAAAATTGCGCTATTTCCTATTTTCTTTGTAATTTTGTGCGCACTTTGCAGGTGTGCATTCAATGCTTTTATAGAGAAAAAACATCCCGGATAATATCTTTTGGCAATATTGCTAAAGCCGAAGCCGTGTCCGGTAGAAAAGAAATAAAATAAAACAAAAAATAAAAACTAAAAAATGGCAGCATTAGGAAAAATCAGAAGCAGAGGCGTGACCCTGATAATCATCATCGGTCTTGGCCTGTTTGCCTTCATTGCTGAAGAGGCCTTCCGTTCATGCAACGGAATAAAGGGCGAAGCCAATCAGCAGATTGGTGAGGTCCTGGGCAAGAAAATCAGCGTTCAGGACTATCAGAAACTTGTAGACGAGGTTACCAACGCCCAGAAACTCCTGGGCGGCAACGAGAACCTTACGGAGGATCAGCTCAACCAGCTTCGCGACGGCGTTTGGCAGCAGTATGTCAGCTACGCAATGATTGAGAACGACGCCGAGAAGGTCGGTCTCACCGTTACCGACGATGAGGTGAACAATATCCTCAAGGATGGCTCCAGCCCACTGATTCAGCAGTGCATTCCTATACCACAGTTCTACAACCAGCAGACAGGTCGTTTCGACTATTCCGTCGTTCAGCAGTTCCTTGCCGACTACGACAAGGCAATCAAGTCCAACCCGCAGATGGCTGACCAGATACAGCAGTCCCGCGACCTCTGGCTCTACTGTGAGAAGCAGCTGCGCCAGGCTCTGCTGCAGCAGAAGTACTCCAGCCTGCTGAGAAGCTGCATCCTCTCCAACAGCGTGGAGGCAAAGCAGGCCTTCAAGGACGAGAACGAGGAGGCCGACATCCAGGTTGCGTCATTCGCATACAGCGACATCAAGGACTCGCAGGTTAAGATTACCGACGAGGACATGAAGGCGAAGTACGAGGAGCTCAAGCCGGCATTCAAGCAGATGGTCGAGAGCCGCGACCTCAAGTATGTGGCTTTCCAGATAAAGGCTTCCGCTGCTGACCGCAACGAGCTCAGCAAGGAGATGAATGAGTACCAGAAACAGCTCGCTGCTGCCTCCGACCCATCGTCAGCAAGAGCGGCTCGCAGATTCCTTACGTTGGCGTTCCTGTCAGCAAGGACGCCTTCCCGCAGGACATTGCCGACAAGATCGACTCCATGGCTGTGGGCACGACACCGGTCTTCGAGTCTAAGGCTGACAACACACTCAATATCATCAAGCTCATCTCCAAGGCTTCTCTTGCCGACTCCATACAGTATCAGCAGATTCAGGTTGCAGCCAACAGCGTCGACGAATCACGCGCTAAGGCTGACAGCATCGTCAAGGCTCTTGATGGTGGCGCTAAGATTGAGGACATCGCAAAGAAGTACGGTCAGGATGGAACGAAGATATGGTTCACCGGACAGATGTACGAGCACTCAACCACTATGAACGATGACAGTCGCAAGCTCATCAACGCACTGCTCAACGGCGAGGTGGGCAAGGTGCAGAACCTGGCTTTCGACCAGGGTAACGTCATCATAAAGATTGACGACAAGAAGGGCTTCAAGGACAAGTACACGGCAGCCGTCGTAAAGAAGGTCATCGACTTCTCAAAGAACACCCGTTCTGCCGCATACAACAAGTTCAGCGAGTTCGTAAGCAAGAGCACTACGCTCGACGCTCTACAGAAGAACGCACGTAAGTATGGCTACACCATACAGGAGCAGAACGACCTCACCACAGCCTCTCACAAGGTTGGCAACGTAGGCGGCTCAGGCATCAAGGATGCACTGAAGTGGATATGGAAAGCAAAGGAAGGCGACATCTCACCGCTCTATGAGGCTGGCGACAACGACTACATGCTCGTCATCTACCTTAACAAGATTCATCCGCAGGGCTACCGCGACCTCAGCGACCCGCAGGTCAAGGAGATTGTACGCCGTGAGGTCCTCAAGGACAAGAAGGCCGAGATGATTATGGCTAAGCTCAAGGGTGTGAACAGCATCCAGGCTGCACAGGCAAAGGGCGGCAAGGTTGCCGACATCGATAAGGTTACCTTCGCTACACCGGCATTCGTTCAGACCACCGGTGCCGCTGAGCCTGCTCTCTCCGGAGCCGTCGCACGCACTGCGAAGGGCAAGTTCGTCAGCGCTCCTGTAAAGGGTAACGCCGGAGTCTACGTCTTCCTCGTGAAGAACAAGGCTATGCGTGCCGGGGTGAAATACAACGAGCAGCAGGAGGAGCAGAACTGCATGATGCAGGCTATGCAGATGCTGCAGGGCTTCCAGAACGACCTCTACCAGAAGGCAGGCGTCGTTGACAACCGCTACTTGTTCTTCTAAACCGTCAAGGGGAATGTCTCTTGGATAAGATATTTCCCCATTGATTAGATAATACGTGAGGTTGTAACAACGGAAACACACATATTACTATATGCGGGGCTGATGGAAAACATTTCGTCAGCCCCGTTTCTTATATACAATAATGATTTATCCGAAAAATTACGAGCAAAAGATAGGCTTCGACGAGATACGCCGGACACTGAAGGGCTTCTGCCTGTCGGCACTGGGAAAGGACAAGGCAGATGACATGGCGTTCACCAGCGATGCTGAGCAGATAAACGCATTCATGGACGAGATCAGGGAGATGCGTACCGTCATAGGAAAGGACGACGGCTTCCCTCTCGACAACTTCTTCGACGTCCGTGAGAGCCTGAAGCGCATACGGCTTGAGGGTACGCACATGGAAGAGGATGAGCTGTTCGACCTCAAGCGGTCCCTTCAGACAATCATCACACTGACCGACTACCTCAACAGGGGCGATGAGGACGACGAGGGCAACATTCATTATTACTACCCAGCACTGCACGCACTCGCCGACGGCGTGGCGACATTCCCACGTATTGTCTCAAGAATAGAGCAGGTCATCGACAAGTTCGGAAAAATGCGCGACACGGCATCGCCGGAACTGAACCAGATACGCCGTGAGCTTGCACGCACCGAAGGGTCCATATCCCGGACACTTTACAGCATTCTGAAGTCGGCGCAGAGCGAGGGGGTCGTCGAGAAGGACGTCACGCCTACCGTGCGCGACGGACGACTGGTCATACCTGTCGCTCCGGGACTGAAAAGGAGAATTTCGGGCATCGTACATGACGAGAGCGCCACGGGAAAGACTGTGTATGTGGAGCCTACGCAGGTGGTGGAGGCCAACAACCGCATACGCGAGCTGGAGAGCGACGAACGGAGGGAGATAGTGCGTATCCTCACTGAGATTGCAAAGGTCATCAGACCTTACGTGCGTCCCATGCTCGACTCCTACCGTTTCCTTGCCGACATCGACCTCGTACATGCCAAAGCACTGTTGGCGGAGAAGTACCGCGCGTTCGAGCCGAAGGTGGGCGCAAAGCCTTACATCGACTGGATACAGGCACGCCATCCTCTGCTGGAGACGCATCTGAACGGTGCCGTCGTACCACTGGACATCATGCTTACTCCGGAAAAAAGAATTCTTATCATCTCGGGACCAAACGCGGGAGGAAAGAGCGTATGCCTGAAGACGGTCGCACTCTTGCAGTACATGCTTCAGTGCGGGCTGCCAATACCTGTTGGGGAACGGTCTACGGTGGGCGTCTTCGACGACCTGATGATTGACATCGGTGACGAGCAGAGCCTGGAGAACGACTTGAGCACCTACTCTTCTCATCTCTTCAACATGAAGAATATGATAAAACAGGCAAACGGAAGAACGCTAATACTCATCGACGAGTTCGGAACGGGCACGGAGCCTCAGATTGGCGGAGCTATAGCCGAGAGCTGTCTGAAGCAATTCCTCATGAAAGGGGCGTGGGCGGTCATTACCACTCATTACCAGAACTTGAAGCACTTCGCTGACAACCACGACCATGTTGCCAACGGTGCCATGCTCTACGACCGCCATCTCATGAAACCGCTGTTCCGGCTTGCCATAGGACGGCCGGGAAGCTCGTTCGCAATAGAGATAGCACGGCAGACGGGATTGCCTGAAGAGGTTATAAAGGATGCCTCCGACATCGTAGGCTCGGACTATATACAAAGCGACAAGTACCTTCAGGACATTGTACGCGACAAACGTTATTGGGAGGGCAAGCGCCAGACTATCCACCAACGAGAGAAGGAACTGGAAAAGGCTATAGCACGATATGAGAAAGGTGTTGCCGACGTGGAGAAATCGCGGAAGGAAATTCTCAACAAGGCAAAGATGCAATCGGAGGAGATGCTGAAGGAGACGAACCGCAGGATAGAGAATACTATCCGGGAGATACGCGAGAGTCAGGCGGAAAAGGAGGAGACGAAACGCATACGCCAGGAGTTGGTCGACTATGAGCAGAGCCTGGAAAACGGGAACCTTCCTGATGCCGCAGAGAAAGGCAAACACCGCAAGGCAGACCATGGCACGCTCTCCGACGAGGAGTTCCGCAAGAAGGTGGAACAGATAAGCTCAAGGAAGGCACGCCATGAGAAACGGCTGGCAGAGAACGCGAAGAAGAAAGCCGAACAGGCTTCACACGCTTCGGAAAGGAAAGATGACCGTCCGTTGGGTGTCGGCGACTATGTCCGCATAAAGGGTCTGACGTCAGTGGGACGCATAGAAGCTGTCAGCGGCAAGCAGGCGACAGTCATCTTCGGCGATATGCGCACGAAGATGGACACCGCACGCCTGGAACGCGCGGAGCCGGAGCAAAGGGAGACGGCATCAGGAGACTCATCGCTCAACAATCTCCAGACATATAACCCTGGAAGCCGAATGACACGCAACACCATTGACGAGCACCGCAACAACTTCAAGCAGGAGATAGATGTCAGGGGCATGAGGGCTGACGAGGCTCTCAACGCCGTGCAGCACTATATCGACGACGCCATTCTCGTCGGCGTGGCGCAGGTGCGCATCCTGCACGGAAAGGGCAACGGCATACTGCGGACGCTTATCCGCCAGTATCTTGCAACGGTGCCCAATGTACGCGACTACCACGACGAGCACGTGCAGTTCGGAGGTGCCGGGATCACGGTAGTTGAACTATAGGCAAAAACAAAAGGTCCTGCTCCCCTACCCCTGGAAAAGGGAAAGGGAACAGGACCTTTTTTGTTTTCCTGCGCAATAATTTCAGCTCTGGAACGTTATAATAATAAACAACGCCACACAACAGAGTGGCAAACAAACAACTACTTAACAAATCATGAAAGAAAGACTAATCCTACTAACACTTATCTTGCTGTCGGCATTCACGGCACAAGCGGAAAACTATCCCTACAGAAGCGACTATCTGTTCGTAACAGTGCCAGACCATAACGACTGGCTCTACCGGACGGGAGAAAAGGCAAAGATTAGCGTGGAATTCTATAAGTACGGAATACCGCGCGACGGAAAACTGAAATACGCCATCGGCGATGACATGCTTGCCGACGACGCCTCCGGAGTCATTGAGCTCCATAACGGCAGGGGCGTGATAGATGCCGGTACACGAAAGACACCGGGCTTCCGCGATGTAAGAATGTCGGTGGAAATCGACGGAACGACATACCATCACCATATCAAGATTGGATTC
>SAMEA3663069__coassemble_790_pt1 | contig 13262 bp, 13 predicted proteins | sample SAMEA3663069__metabat2_low_PE_007 | metagenome-assembled genome bin SAMEA3663069 (sample SAMEA3663069) | pig gut metagenome | biome: pig gut; feature: pig-associated habitat; material: faeces | place: France | collected 2012 | reverse complement strand
AGTCTTCCCAATCCTTTTACAGTAAAAGTTCTAAAGCATGACACAGACTACAAAAAGATTGATGAGTTGTCTTATAGGTTTGCGTATGGTTCTCAGACTATTCATATATCAAGAGACGATGTCCTATCTTTCTTTTCACAGTTGTCGGTTGTCATTGACATTATTTCTGATAATGACATTGACAAGAAAGAACGAGTGACGAATTTACTTTTGAAAATGGTTCAATTTCAGGAGCCAATACATTCGTTCAGCAATGCCATTATCCTTGTACAGACATCCTCGGCAGATGCAATAGGAATGGAGGAACTTGACTCGATTATGAACTTTATTGTTGGCAATCTTGCCAAATCTGCAACAATGAAGTATGGGATAGGTACAAGAGATTACCTCAATCAGCGGATACGCCTTTTGGTAGCTTTAAATAAGCCCATTAAAATGCCGAAAATGTTTATGTACCATAAAAATAATTCTTAGCTGTAACCAGAAATGTAACTATCTCTTTGTAACTTTGCGGCAAAAACTTAAGAAATGATGAAATATCAATGGCTATCTCGCTTAATGGCGCATTCAGTAATATTACTGATAAATATGTATGCAGTTGTCCTTTGTATATACTATTTTTGGAGGCACCCGTCGGATGGTGTACATTTTTATAGGGGGAACAAGGAGAAACGTAGAAATCTATTGTTGAGTTTGTATGGACAATTATTAAAAGCATAAACTATTATGGCAGCAAACTTGATTGGACGATACATTTGGGAAATAAGTGAGTTGAGGCACTCACGGCATGGACTTACGCTTAATGAACTTAACGAGCGCTGGGAAAGAAGCAGCCTCTATGACGGCAGGGAGATTATCCGGAAGACTTGGTACTCACATCGCGAGCAGATTGCATCGCAGTTCGGCGTTATCATAGAATGTGATAAGCGGACTAACCGTTATTACATTGCCTACGAAGATACTATTGGCAGGCCGGATATTCAGAACTGGCTGCTCAACAGCTTTGCGGTAGGCAACATGCTCATGCAAGGTAAAGACTTGAAAGGGCGTATCTCATACGAACGAATTCCTTCTGGCTATAATTATCTCACGGATATAATTGAGGCGATGCGGGAGAACCGGATTATTAGTATCTCTTATCAAAGCTATTGGAAGGATGAACCGTCAGAGTTCGAACTTATGCCATACGCTCTGAAGGTATTCAAGCAGCGTTGGTATCTTGTCGGGGCGAATGTGGCGTTTGAAGGAATCCGTGTCTATGGGCTTGACCGTATACAGAACATTGAGATAACTCAGAAGAAGTTCAAGATGCCGAAGAACTTTGATGTTGATGAGCTCTTTGAACCCTACTATGGTGTATCGCTTGTTGATGGAGAGGTGGAAAAAGTCCGCATCAAGGTCTATGACAATCAGGCGAAGTACTTCCGCTCTCTGAAACTTCATGAGTCGCAGGAAGAGATAAAGACGACTCCTGAGTATTCCATTTTCGAGTATCACATAAAACCGACGTTTGAGTTTGAGAAGGAGTTGCTGTCTCATGGTGAGAGCGTTGAAGTGCTAGAGCCAGCAGACCTCCGTGAAAGGATCAAGAAGAGATTGGAATGGTCGTTGGAGCATTATAAATAATATCTTGGTATTATGACCGTTGAAGAAATATTTAAGTTGCCGGACATTATAGATATTGAGAAGCAAATCCTTGATGCACAAAGAGATATTGAAACTGGATGTGGCAATGAAGATTGCCATGCTGCTGTGATCAGGGAACTTATTCGCTTAAGGAAGAAGTTTTTGGACAGAGAGTTCGTAATGAATGGTAATTATAAATCTCTGCTGGCTGATTTCAATAACGCTTTGAGAGATGCGCTAGTCAGCATACGCAAGAAGGCCATCAAAATCTATAATGGTGTCAAACTTGCTGATGCAGATGACAGTTTCGCTGTTATAGGTAAGTGCTTCTTGGGCTATCAATATTCTTCTATCCATCCGGTGCAGTCTATTCGAGCAAAGAAGATGTGGGCAGTGCTGAATAATTCTCTTGACGATTATAATTTTCATTACGAAGATGGAGTAACTGGAATTAGTGGTTGGAAATATCCTGAGGGGGACAATTTTGATACAGAGAATTACATGCTCTATCTAAATAACGATGCAGACAACTGGAATGACTGGTTTGTAGATAAGGATGCGACAAAAGACATGAATTTAATTCATCCTGTCCATTTCCTTTTGGACAATACATGCTTTTCTATCTTTGATTTGCTATGGGTCCGTGACTTTAATGTTGAGATAACGGCAGAGACTGATTACGATACCTACAGCGAATATTCAAAATACGATGATCTTGACTGGACCAAGTGCGACTATTTATAACAGAGGTATGGGTAAACTGAAGAAGAAATTTACAGCAGAACAAGAGTGGAGCTATAAGCATGACTTTCCATTTGAGGAAGTGTGCGGAACGTATCATGTCTTGGCTAAACTCATAGCGCCAAGACTAAGGTGCTTCAAGGCTCTTGATAAACATGGGTATGCTCCTGGATTCAAAGGCATAGCTGAGTGGAATAATGCTATCCAGAAAATGACAGATGCCTTTGAGTTGCTTGAGGACACAAAGGCTTTGTCTGATGAAGAAAACAAAAAAGTTGCGGAAGGACTTACCTTATTCTGCAAGTACTTCCGCAACCTTAGGGATTAACATTTTAGTGGCTCAAAATGCAGCATCGCAACATATGATTCACTCTTTGGCAATTCCCTGGCGAGAATGGAGAGATGTGTCTCTGTATTGGCATCTAAAACGGTGTCCATCTTGTTAATGGGCTTCATGACTTTTGCCAGGAACTGCCCTTTGATGGAATGAGAGCCTATTGTCAGAACATTTTTGCCATTCAAGAGAAATTTACGGGGTATCTTCTTGATTCTGCGCCTGAAGTCGGAATCTAGTTTGATTTTGCAGATAGACAGCTCATTTCTGCCCCTGACGCTGATCTTCCAATCGTTGTAATCAAAGCATACAAGTCCATTCCCCGACAAAATATCGTGATAGTAAAGTTGGAAAAGATTCTTCAGCGTTGTGTACTGATATTTTTGAGGGATCCATAAGTATGAGAAGACACCTTCCCATTTATTTGGGGCTGGCTTTGCGCCAATATCGAAGACAAATATGTTTTCGCGAGGCATTTTTTCATCTGAATATTCCTTGGGCAAGTTGGATATATCAACGTTGTCATCGGCCAGGACAAGCAGGTACTTTACTTTCTCGTATCCTTTTTCGATGGTCAGCAAATCTTCTGTGAACCAGTTTCCGAGGTCCAGTTTCAGATGCTTCAATACACGATTTGCCTTTTCGCCAAGTGCTATCAGATGGTGGAAAGTATCTTTTTCCACTTGATCATCGAAATTGAAAACAATATTTGGATCTTCCATAGTCTTTTGATTTTGAATGGTGTAAAATCTTACTTTGAGAGTCTTGCTATTAGATACTGGTATGTCCTATCAGGTTGACTACCACTTTAACCATTGTGTCCTTCTCCTCCGGTCGGCTTTCTGCAATCAGTAATGTGAGAGCAACGAGTGTGGCATCATCTATGCGCTTGTTATGCATGTCGTCATAGAGAATGCCGTTCTCATTCATAAACCAAAGGAACAGAGTGGCGGCAATACGCTTATTGCCGTCACTGAAACTATGGTTATTGGTTACGAGATAGAGAAGCATAGCTGCCTTCTCCTCTACTGTTGGATAGAGTTCCTGACCGTCGAAAGTCTGATATATCTGCCCGATACTGCTCTTAAAGCTGTCGTCCTTCTGATTAGCGAACAGGTCGTTGCCTCCGAACTTTTCTCAGAGTTCTTCAAGAACATTCATGGCTCCTTCATAAGTGGCATGGAACTTCTCTTCCGTAGAACTCTCCGGAATAGTCAGTCGTTGGTAGTCATAATCGTCAAGGCGGTCAAGGGCGTAAGTGTAATCGACAACGACATCAAGAAGTGCGTTGCGGACATCGGTGGTGAGGTCTTCAAGTTTGACGGTTCGAGCCATAGAACGAACTAGCTGAACCATCTGCTGATAGTTCTTCTCACGAATGCGCTGGTTGATGGCATAGCCTTTGATAAGGTAGTCCTTTAGAACTCCATTTGCCCAACGTCTAAATTCAACACCGCGTTTACTCTTTACACGGTAACCAACGGAAATAATCATATCAAGATTATAATATTCGACGTTTCGAGTTACTTGGCGAGTGCCCTCTGTTTGAACTGTCGCAAATTTTGCGACAGTTGCAATTCCGTCATTTAGTTCTTCCTTTAAGGCATTATTTATATGCTTGCCAATAGTTTTGACGTCGCGGTCAAATAGCTCTGCTAATTGCTGGCGGTTCAACCATACCGTTTCACCTTCCAGCTTTACGTCAAGTTGGGTATGTCCATCTTTTGATTGATATATGACAATTTTGTTGTTGAGTTCGTTTGTATCCATATCAGTCATTGTGAGTTCGAATGCAAAGGTACGACGAGAACGTTACAAATTGGGGTACACCTCTATATTTTTTTGCCTGATGCTAAAGAAAGCTCATCCTTGTATCAATAGTAAGAGATCTCGAATTGCTCAGAAACATTTACGTAGTCAACAAAGCTGTCGCCATTATATTCTATGCGCAGGCCTTCGTAATCTTTCGGGACGTATAGCTTTCCAGTAACAAAGTTCCATTTGGGCTTACCGTAATCGTATGATTTGCCGGATAGAAGCAACTTCATTGATATTGGGTCAACTTCCCCAAAGCCACCACCTATACAGGTGTCGTTAGGCAACAGATATACCTTAGCAATATATATGCTAAACCAAATTAAACTATTATGTGGTGACGAATTATTGACTTATGACCATTAACAACCGTATTTATATTTTGCCTAATTGGATTAAAATTAGCGTAAACGGCAAAATAAAGATTATTATATTTTGCCGTTTCTGATATTTTTCTTAACTTTGGGCAAAATATAAATAATATGAGTACAATAATAGGAAGAAAATCAGAGATAGAAGAGCTTGAAAGGCTTTACAATAGTGACAGACCAGAGTTTGTTGCTGTGTATGGAAGACGGCGTGTAGGCAAAACGTTCCTTATCAAGCAGGCATTGAAAGACAGAATAACTTTCCAGCATACCGGAGTCTCTCCAGTTGACCAGGAAGGTGAGAAGAACAGAATGAAGACCCAGTTGGAAAGTTTCTACTATTCTCTTTTAAATCATGGATTGGAAGGCATACAGATGCCTAAGTCTTGGATGGAAGCTTTTTATCTTTTAGAGCAACTCCTTATGCAGATTGATGATGGCAGCCGTCAGGTTGTATTCCTTGATGAGTTGCCTTGGCTTGACACTCCACGTTCCGGCTTCTTGCCTGCTTTTGAGAGCTTCTGGAACGGATGGTGCAGCGGTCGTGATAACATTATGCTTGTCGTTTGTGGCAGTGCTACATCGTGGATTCTCGGGAATCTCACACGCAGCAAGGGCGGACTCTATGGCAGGCTTACTGACGAGATAAAGCTTTCTCCATTTACTCTCAAGGAATGTGAGGACTACTTCACCCATGAGGAGATTGAGCTTTCCAGATATGACATTGCGCAAGCCTATATGGTCTTTGGAGGAATACCATATTATCTTAGCTATTTTCGCAAAGGACTCAGTTTTGAAAAGAATGTGGACAAAATTCTTTTTGGCAGAAGTCCTCGCCTTAAAGATGAGTTCAATAGACTATTCAGTGCTATTTTCAGCAATGCTGATGACTGCAAGAAGATAATACGTCTGCTTGCAACACGCAACAGCGGCTTCACAAGAGAAGAAATCGCCAAGTCAACAGGTCTTCCTTTAGGTGGTGGTCTTACAAATACACTTGCATCATTGGCAGAGAGTGATTTTATACAGAAATATTCACCCTATGGCATACCAGGTAAGCAAGAGAGATACAAGCTTATAGACAATTTCTGCCTGTTCTGGTTGAAGTATGTCGAGCAAAATTGCGAGGACAGCTCTTTCATGTCAGACAATGTAACTTCTGATATCTTGAAGTCATGGCATGGAGTTGCTTTTGAGCAACTGTGCTGGCAGCATATTATCCAGATTAAACGTGCGTTAGAAATAGGAGGAGTTAAGACTTCACTGTCTGCCTGGTGCCTGAAAGGAAATGAAGAACATAGAGGCGTACAGATTGACATGCTTATCTTTAGAAATGATAATGTTGTGAACCTCTGTGAGATGAAGTTTGCCAGCTCGCCTTACGAGATTGACAAAGACGAGAATATGCGGTTGAGAGAAAGAATCGAAGCATTGAAGTCTACGCTTTCACCTAAACAAACTGTACATCTGACAATGGTAACGACATACGGAGTAGCGCATGGCAAATATAGTGGTATCGTTCAGAGCCAAGTCAGATTGGATGATTTGTTTGATTAAAGTGCTCCTTGTTACTTATTTCGACGTATATATCAGAGTTCGACACGAGGGACAAAGACAAGCCTTTTTCTTTTAATATTGGCAGATGTTAGCAGATGGTCATAAGAAACCTTGTCCCCCGTTCGTACCCCAAGCCGATTTTTGATAGTGAACTGTGGCAGATGCCGGAGAATCTCATCGGTTATCAGATGGAAGCCACGGGACCGCACTCGAAGTGAAAATTCTACTTGTTGCACCATAGAACGATACGAGTTCTTTTATTTCTTGGGGTACCCGATCTGACTGTTCAGCACTAAGTCGTAATTGTCGTCGAGTCCAAGTTCCTTCTTCAATGCCTCAGTGTCCATCGTCATGCGGGGCACGGTGTTCAGTCCGAGCGCACTGCATGCGAGGCAGATATTTTCAGAGATATAGCCTGCGTCAACAACACCCATGCGAGTCTTTGCTTCTTTGGGCATCTGTTGCGGGAACTTGTTGTGGTTGCTGACCAGCACGAGTGAGATCGGCGCACTGGCGGCAAAGCTCTGACGACCAGCAACGGCAGAGCGTAGGTCCTTGCTGCTCACCTTTTCTAGGCTATTGCTCTTCGGCTGATACAGATAGGCACCATCCTGACGAATGACGTACACTTGGATGTCCTGCGCGTTGATAGCCGACGGAGCAGTAATCTTGCCCTCACTCGGACGGTTGATGCCACAAGCCGCCCAAAGCACGGTCGACAGCACATCATCGGGAATCTGCTTGTCGGCATACTCACGTGTTGAGTGTCGGTTCTGCAATGCCTGCATCAACGTCACCTTGTTGTCCATGCTTGGTTTCGGCAACTGGATATTGTCCTGTGCCTTGCACGATGTGGCTGCCATGAGCATCGCCACACATGCGATTGTTAGAATATTCTTCATCATTATACCTCCTCAAATATATTATTTATCTCTTTGCGTTTCTTCCCAGGATGGGGACATGACTTTACTGAATGTTTATCCAACTGCAAGTTTCTCAGCCTTTTCCAAAATGAATCCCGGTATCGGATTATGCATACGCCAAACAATATTCATTGGTCGATTACCTTCGCTACTGACATAATCGACTAGTCCAAGGCAATAATATGGCTCTGTAAAGCCAAATGCATCACGCTTGCCCTCACGGACACAAAGCAGGTATTTGTTTCCGTTCGTCTTCTGCTCTATAAATCGTCGTCCAGTCTTGTCGCTGGAAACATTGTTTTGTGTTTGCCAATGGAAAAGATTCTCGCTTATGGCATAATCGTTATATTGTGTTGTAGGCGAGAAGTCGCGGTCGCTCTTGTTTAGCGTTATCCAAAGCAATTCCACGTTCTCATCAGGCACTTTATAAAGCCCACTTTGAGGATTGAAAGGATTGTCTTCCTTTATAACCCCGAACATTATGAGTTGTTCCTGACGAGTATAATTACTAAATAGCGGCAATGGGCAATTACCAAGTTCTGTAATCTGTAAAGTCGAAACGTTGAGTTTGTCGGTAAGGCAATCCATTATCTCGTTTAGCTCATCTACAAAAACAGAGTACTTTGAGAATTCCCTCAGAGCATCCTCAACCGACCTGAACATAGTCTTCGACAATGCCTTGTTATAAAGAGCATAATATAATATCAGTGCATAAATGTCATTTGCATGCGTATGCTGATACTCAAATCCGTTAGAGATGAGCTGTTTGACGAAATTGATGAGCCGAATATCATTCCAATGAACGGTTTGCTTCATGTTCTTTTCGAACAATTCCGTCATATCGTCATTTTGGTAATTGATTATTCCCGTGAGTTTCTTCAGCTTCGACCAGCATGTTGTTTTGTATATTGTCCTAATATCTAAGTCGAAGTTGTGAATGAAATGGAGCAGTGTTAGTTCATCGCTGAAATTCAGACTATAATTCTGTACTTCTGTCTTCAGGCGCTTCAAGTTGAAGATAGCGCTCTTAATATTTTTCAGAACGTATTGCTGCGACAACTTATCCATATTGATAGAACAACCACGAGGAAGGAATGTGAATCCATCGGTAACCTCATCTTTCAGGTTCTTGTGGTTACGGCCGGTGAGCGCTCGTATGCGACTCTCATAGCTATAATTTCTGTTAGCCTGAGAAACGTAATCGAGAATTGTTAGGCAATCCTTGTCGGGTGCAAGACGAAGTCCACGACCAAGCTGTTGCAAGAATATAGTGAGACTTTTTGTAGGACGAAGGAACAAAACTGTGTCAATTTCAGGAATATCGACACCCTCATTCAGCAGGTCAACGACACAGAGATAGTTAATCTTCTTATGACGGAAATCGTCCAGCACCTTCTTGCGTCGCTCCTCGGGATCATCGCCAGTAAGGTATTCGGCATTATATCCAGCCTGGCGCAACCTATTTGCAACATCCCTAGCATGGTTCTTGCGAATACAGAAGCATAGGGCCCGGCAATCATGCTCATCCGAAAGATACTTTGGTATGGTCTCAGTAATAAGGTGCATACGGCTTTCGGTATCCAAAGCGCGGTATAGTTCATCTTCATCGTACGAACCTTGACGCCATGTTATGTTGGCAAGATTGACTGTATCGTCGCCAATGCAAAAATACTGGAATGGAGAGAGCAACATGCGGTTAATAGCCTCAGGCAGACGCATCTCAGCTGATATCCTGTTGTTGAAATCGGGCAGCAGGCTCTTCCCATCGGCACGTTCAGGTGTTGCGGTCAGTCCTAGGAGTATTTGTGGATTGAAGGCTTCGAATAGAATCCGAAAGCTGCTAGCCTGACTGTGATGGCATTCGTCAATGATAATGAAATCATAGAACTTCCGCCCAAACGACTCGAACCGTTCCTTATTGTTATTGAATGTTTGAATACTGATAAAAAGATGGTCGAGGTTGCCATATTGAGAAGGCTGATGACTTCCAACCCACAGTTCACCGAAATCATGCTGCCCGAGGACGGATGCAAATGTCCGACGGCTTTGCTCCAGAATCTCTTCTCGGTGAGCAATAAACAGCAGTCGGTGTTTACCTTGTGTATTCTCAGCAAAACGCTTATAGTCGAATGCCGCTATCACTGTTTTTCCAGTTCCCGTTGCCGCAACAACAAGATTCCGGAAGTTATTATGCTGAGTACGCTCAACGGTCAGCTGTTCCAGAATAGCTTTCTGTTCTGGGCGAATAGTAAACACAGGCAGCGTCATACCCTTTTGGCTTACATCCTTACCCGACAACGCTATTGCACGTCTGAATTTCTCGGCATCATAATCTTCGAAGTCAGCACGATGCCAATAGGTCTCGAACGCAGCGCGTGCAGCTTTTATTATTTGCGGATTTTCCTCATTGGTAACACGTATGTTCCATTCAAGTCCTTGAGTAAGTGCGCTTCGCGAAATATTCGAACTGCCAATGTATGCAGTGCTTAATCCACTATTGCGAACAAAGATGTATGACTTAGCATGCAATCGGTCGCTGTTGATGTCGTAATTTACTTTAATCTTAACCTTATCGGGATTAAGACTCTGCAACCACTCCACAGCCTTAGGCTCTGAGGCTCCCATATATGAAGTTGTGATGACATTGAGTTTTGTTCCCGGTCGTTCAAGAAATTTCAGCAATGCATCCTTAAAAATTCTCACTCCTGAAAACCTGATGAAAGCGACTATCCAATATATTTCATCCGAAGAGATAATGTCCCTGCTTATCTCGTCGTTCATTCGCAATCCCTCGTTAGAGCCGGTGAACAGACTACTTGAGGTAAATCCCGACGCAGGACGAAGTATGTTATATAGCTCCAATTGTTTATCGGTCAGACCAGTACTATCAATAATGGCACTGAGCAATTTGTCTTTGATGGCAATCAGATCGTCGGATGCTGTTAGTACCTCAAAATCTTTCTCAATATATTCTATAACTCGATTGATGAAATTTATTCTCTGCTCCAAACCCTCGAATAGATGATCGTCGCTCAGAATACCAGATAGTATTTTCGATACGTAATTAGTCAATAGCTTAGGCACCTCTGCTGCATCTATATCCAGCCTTAAACCAATATAGTTCGATGGCAGAGATTGTAATTTCTTAACCAACGATTGATAAATTAGAGTCTCATATATGCCGGTTTTTAATTCCATAAGTTATTCATTTAAGTAATTAATAGAGTTTAAAAAATCGTCAGCAAAGATACAACTTTATTCTCATTTGCAATTAAAAATCTTATTGAAATGATTTTAAATAGAATGAAATAGGTAATAAATAATCTTGTGGTACACGCTATTACCTGTATAAAATCTTCCCTAAAACTTGTAGCATTAGAAATATATATCTATCTTTGCAACTAAAGAAGTAAGATTATGAAAATTTAAAAAATGGGACTGCAGGGTCTTTTGCTTTTTTGTCAGTTGCAGAATAAGGGCGACTATGTAAAAGAAGCAAAACGTTGTCTTATAGCGAGAGATCTTTTCTGGGCAGCGTGAATTTAAATGCTACGCAACAAAAATCTTTAGCTAGAAAAATCTACTCGAAATTATGATGGAATACAAATACAAGATAGATATTGCAAGCATCGAAGACACAGAGACGTTGGTGAAGTTTCAGTTGGCAATGGCCAAGGAGTCTGAGGGCACAGATTTGGATTATAAAACTGTACGTGAGGGAGTTAAGGCGGGCATTGCTGATGACAGCAAGGCGACATACCTCGTGGCGCGGAATGAGAACGGTGAAGTTCTCGGCTCGTTGATGCTTACAACGGAATGGAGTGATTGGAATGACTGCAACTATTATTGGATACAGAGCGTTTATGTTCGTCCCGAGAGTCGTCATCAAGGGGTGTTTAAAGAACTGTTTGACTTTGCAAAGACAATAGCGCAGTCAGAGGGTGACGGTGCGCTGCGCCTCTATGTTGACCGTAACAACATTAACGCTCAAAAGGTATATCAGTCGCTTGGCATGCGTGAGAGCCACTATTTGATGTATGAATTATAGTAAGAGGATATCTCATAAACTGAAGTAAAGACAGGCTGATAACGTTGTTGTTTATGGACAGCTATGCTCTGATGGGGTCGAAGCAGCATTCTCATGGGGACAAAGTTACGTTCCCGTGGGGTCGAAGCTATATTCCTTATATGGTAACGCTATAGAAAAAGATTGTTCGCAACGCAGGGAATGATTAAAACCTACGCAGCGAACAATCGTTTGTCAGGCAGCAAAAACAAGCGTTGAAAATCGTGCTAAACCTCCGTATAGACGTTGGTGGTGCCTATCTTCGTCTTTTGCAGGATAGGATTGTCGCCCTTGGTCATGTTATCAAGGCATTTCCTTGCCGAATGGGCACTCAGCCCGGTGGCACGACGGTATTTTTCCACCGTTACATAACGATTGCCGTTGGCATCCGACGACAGGCAACGCTCCAGTTCGGGATTACGCTGACTGTAATAATTGATGTCTATCGGATGGTTGCGACGGTCTATCTGTATGCTTTGAAACTGTCCCTGTACTGCCTCACGGAATTCCTTGGTAGGCCGGAAGTCTATGCCGCCAAGCCAAATGTCATTGGCCGTTACGGTCTCATTTTCTGTCATGGTCCGCAAGAACTGCGGCTTGATGTAGAAGCTTCCAATAGGAGTCTTTACTCGCTTATGGTCGCCGATGAGATGAGGAATGGCATACATCAGTGCCTCGAAGCATCGGCTGACATAGCCTTTGGGCAGATTCTCATACTCATGGCAGAAATCGTCAAGCTTGTCAAGTCCTACCTCTTCACGGGCATTGGAGGACACATAGAGCATCTTGTGTCCATTGTCGTCATTGAAGTTGGATGGGTAAACCACCACATGCAACGGATCTATCTTTGGTCTTGCCATAATAATCTTAATTTTATTTGCAAATATAATAAAATAGAATATGTTTCACAAGTTTTTCGTTACTTTTGCTCCAAATTTGAATTATCATGGAGTACAAATATAAAATTGATGTTGCGAACATAGAACCGTCGCACAATCTTGTGACGACCGTCACACGATTTTACGATGACCGTCACACGATGTAATGCCAGCTTTAGAAATGTTTCGCTCAGATCATAAGATATTCAAAAAAAATATAGTAACTTTGCCACTGAGATAGAGTTGTCCGTATTGGGGTTATCACCTTTTGATTTAACCAATGTTCCTGCGAGCAGCTCCATCTTCTTGAATTTGATGTTTTGGATTTTTCCGTCACATCTTACTGCCATCTCCTTCGAATTCCTTACAAACGAGTTTAGCCCATTCGTTATGATTACTGCTGTTTGCTGCATAAGGTTCATACCAAGAAGAACAATGCCATTACAGAATTCGTTGGAGATGATTTCCACCACCTCTTTCTCTTTACTGCATGGCACATCTTCATCAGAACTGTTAGGGAAGGAGATGGTTGTAGGTGAGTCCTCGAAGTACAAACTTATCGTCTTGCCCATCTCCAGGTCCTTGCGAAGTTGCGTGAAGTGAAAGAAATGACAATCCCCACAACAATAAGGGGCCGCCTTTTTGTGAACGGCTCATTTGTCCTTATTGATATACTGCATCATCAGTATTCTGCCCGGCCATCCAGCACCGCCATGATCGAAGCCGCTGAGCTCGTGAATGGGTATCTCACTGTTGCCGATGCCTTCAAGGACAGATTTCAAATAAAGGTTTTCCTCGTAACGCCTCATCTGTTCCAACTTCCGGTCACCAGTTATCAGGACAAGTCTGGTACCGAGTTTGCGGACGTTGTTGAGCGGAGCGTACTTGTCGACGATAGGGGCTGTGAAAGAAATGCCTCTCTCACGACGTATCGTATAATGTGTGGCGGTCTGA
>SAMEA3663069__coassemble_789_pt1 | contig 13273 bp, 11 predicted proteins | sample SAMEA3663069__metabat2_low_PE_007 | metagenome-assembled genome bin SAMEA3663069 (sample SAMEA3663069) | pig gut metagenome | biome: pig gut; feature: pig-associated habitat; material: faeces | place: France | collected 2012 | reverse complement strand
CCTGTAAATATGAAACGAACTATATTACTTACTTTTCTGCTTATTGTCTCCATCACTTCCTTTTCAAAGGGAGCACAATCATGGGTCCAGGAACTTGACCTTGTAAATTTATCAACTCTTGAGAAAGATAATGTCGCCTCATTCTGGACAGCCGAGAGAAATGCCGACAATGACTACACCTCACTTCAGGAAGCCGTTCAAAAGAACAAGAAGAGTATAAGGACAGCAAGATCAAACATAAACAAATTCCTCTTCTCGTCATATTCTGACAGAGCGGACATCGTCATAAGGGACACTATGGCCGATTCCATCTGCTCATATATAGAAAGGGACCTTCATCTTGATGAGATAAGACAGGCGTTTCCTCAAGCAGCCATAGACAACCTTGAAATCAGAATCGCAGCTAACAACGAGTTTAATGCTTCTACTTTCCCCGATGGTTATATTCTGATAAACACAGGCCTCTTCTCAAAGTTGACATACAATGAGCTGCTGGCAGTATGTGCCCATGAGCTTGTCCACTACATGTTCAACCACTCATTGGCAAATGAATACGCCTACATAAAGAAGCAGAAGTCAAACGAGCTTTGGGCAGAGATTGGCGGCGGTCTGCTGATGGGAGTCAGCGCGTTTGCCGACGGATACTCTGCTGGACTTACAGGACAGCCGACAAACAACTCTGATTATTACGCAAGTATGTATCAGGGAATAATTGACGATGCAGCAGAAAGTGCCGAGCGTTTCAAGTTCCGCTATTCAAGAAAGGACGAACTGCAGGCAGATGTCATTGGCTTCCGTTATCTCCAATACCTTGGGTATGACCCGAAAGCATTCCTTACAATGCTTGAGAAAATCGGTACAGAGAATGATAAATACTATGGCAAGAAAAGCTCACACCCGAAGACTAAACTGAGAATTGAGGTAATAAAGGCATTGCTTGGAGAAAGCACCGAATAAAGACGACTTACTGCCATTCAATAAGATTATCCGGCAGTGCTATCCGCTTTGGCTCACCTTTACGCCCGTCAACATAATAGTAGCGGGCAAGGTGCTCGTCGAATTTATCAAGGAAAGCCTCCCGAATGCGTGCGCATTTCTCATTGATGGAATTGCTCAGAGGACTCGTAACGTCCAAAACGCTACGTTCCTCCCTGTCACTCAGTTCACCGCCACGAAGTTCCTGATATATTCCTGCCAATTCATCACGATAATCGGGGAGGCTCTTGAAGAGTATGCCTTCATGGTGACGAAGGAACAGCAAATAAACAGCCTTAGGCAATGGTCTCAACTTTATCTCCATATCATAGTCTGGCAGGAGAATCCGCTTGTCAGTAGTAACAATCAGTCGGCTCAACTTCTCTTTGCCATGAATAGCGCGTCTCAGAATCTCGTCTCCAATTCCCCTTTGGTGAAGCTTTAATATCCGTTCCCTTATTTCCTCAATAAGCTGCCATGAATCACGGTCAAACTCTGCATCGGCATCATAGAGTGCATCGTTGACCATATCATCATCCATACGGTACATGATACGGTTCTCTGCATCCGAGACAAATGAAGATATGTTTTTTGCTGCTTCCTCAAAAGCCTTCTTTAGAATCCTTGTCTGCTCGTGATGACTTCTCGATTCCAAGTCGACCGGCAAATCTAGAATATACCCCTGATACTGGTTCTCCGCTCCTGGATATTCCACCTCAGTATCCACGCTATGGAAAAGGAGCATGGGCTTAATCTTATCCTTATTCTCAGGATGTACCATATAGTCGAGAATAAAGTCATTGCCCATCTTTGGAACTATAAAGTCATTACCTGCGGAAGGGGCGAAGTACTTCAAGAACTCCGATTCCGTCAGTTCCTCTTCAAGCTTGGGAATATAGCAGAAGTCATACGAATACTTCCCGAACAACCGCTTTACCCACTTGTAATCCTTCAAGAGGAAGCGGTTCACAGGCTCACAGAAATTCCCCTCAGTATAAATAACCTGACGGTCATACTGAGTGAACGGAAGTTTCCTTAAGCCTATAGTACAAATCATATTCTGAGTCCTTATCTGATGCAAAGATACTCATTTTAGCCAATACACGGTCGAAAGACACTTGCTAATTTGAATTTTGCAAGGCTTGCAATTTGAATATCTCACCTGATAATTATGCGGATTCACCATAATTGCTTAAATTTGCGGCAATGAATAATAACTAAAATCAAGCGCTTATGTCAACGAGATATATGGGAACCGGTAATTACGGACAGATAGGAAACTACAAGTCAGAAAAGGCAGAAAGACAAGGTCTGGTCTGGGAGATTTGCGGGACATCTTTCAAGGAGCCAGTCCATGTAAACGAAGCCCTGCAAGCCGTACAAGGCGATTATCTCATCGATAAATGTCCGATGGTCGCGCTGACTCCTGACTTGCTGCACAAAATCATCAATGGCAACGCAACTGCGCAGGATTTGAAGGACAATTCATTCAAGAACCGGCTTATCACCTATCGTACCGACAAGAATGTTCCGCTAGGCATTGTGTCCCAGACATACGGTATAGTACAAAATAAGGATGCCTTCGGCTTTATCGACATGCTATGCTCTGGAGAACTTGCCGACCGCGACCACACGCCTGTCATCACCAATGCTGGAGTACTTGGCTTTGGCGAGCGTGTCTTTATTACGGCAAAGTTCCCAAAACCAATAATTCTCGACAATGAAGGCGACGACCGTGTCGAGATGTACATTGTCTTCACCAACTCGCATGATGGTTCAGGTGCCGTCACCGGACTTGTTACGCCTATCCGTGTATGGTGCAACAACACACTGGCTCTGGCTATGCACGAAAACAGCGGAAAGGTTACTTATCGCCATACTGCCAACGTTATGCGCCGTCTTGACCTCTTTAACAAGGAGAATCGGGAGTTCGCCTACAAGTCGCTCAACCTGTACAGCGTCTATGAGAAGAGTCTCAAAGCCAACTTCGAGCACCTGAAGAACATAAAACTTGCCGAAACTGATCTTGACAGAATTCTTGCCGAAGTATATCTCACCGACAAGGAGAATGCGATATTCAAGGCAACAAAGAACCTTAAGAATCCCGACATTTCAAGCGACAACCGCAATGTTATCTATCGTGTAAAGAAATGCGTTGTCACCGGTGTCGGTCAGAACAAGAAAAATAATGGTACGGCTCTTGGACTCATCAACGGAATAACCACATACTATCAGAACCATCGCGATTACCGCTCAGACACTTCCAAGTTCAAGAGCCTCACCGAAGGCGAGGCAAAGTTGAAGACACAGAAAGCATTTGACATTGTAAGCCAAATGCTGTAGCAGTCAATAGCACTTGTCAAAGTCCATGCCATGGTCGAGCGTGCCATTATAGAAGTTAATATATCACCCTACAAAGATACGCCCGATTAGCGTATAATCCAAATTGCAAGCCTTGCAAACCTCGCTAGTATTATAGGAACAAGAATGTACTCTTGTAAATTGCGACACTACTTTTCAGGCGTTGGCTCAGCAGCCTCTTCAAGTTCGCTTTCCTCCTCTATATGAGGGTAAGTAACAGAATGGTCTTGAAGGAAGATGTGATTTAGGGTAAAGGCAAGGGAAGTAAGAGTCTTCTCACGTTTGTCAGGCTTTAGCTCACACTCCCAGACAACAATGACATGCCATCCCATTTCAGCAAGTTTCTTTTGTTCTTCCTTATCCCGTTCTCGATTGCGGTTTATCTTCCTTTCCCAATAGCCAACATTTGATTTCGGGAGTCGAAATAATTTACAATTCTCGTGCCCATGCCAAAAGCAGCCATTGACAAAGATGCAAGTGCGGTACTTTCTCAATACAATATCAGGATGACCAGGTAGTCGAGGATTATTCAAACGATAACGGAATCCACAACGCCATAAATATTTTCGTACGATTATCTCTGGCTTCGTATTCTTTGAATGATTAGAAGCCATTGCTTTATGCCGTTGTATGGGAGTCAGTATATCCATGTCAAATGCAAAAATACAAATTATCTTTTTATTAATATCAATAAGTCAAAATAAAGTTGTATATTTGCAAGCTAAATGGAAAAACAAATGGATTCTAAGTTATATCTTGGAGATAGTGTAAAGATAATGAGTAAGTTGGCAGATAATTCTGTCGACTGCATTATTACTGATCCACCATATAATCTTGGATTGTTCATGCATAAGCGTAATACCAATTTAGTCAAAATGAGAGAAAACCAATTTGCTTATGCTGGTTGGGATAACCTAAAGTACGAAGATTGGCTAAAGAGTATGAATGAGTTCCTATTTCAGAGCAATAGAGTCCTTAAAAAGAAAGGTACTCTAATTATATTCATGGCTATAATAAAAGTAGAATCTATACTTCAATTAGCTGAAAAATATGGCTTCTATTATAAGACGACTGGAATTTGGCACAAAACAAATCCAATGCCGAGAAACATGAATCTCCAATTTGTTAATTCAAATGAATGCTGGATGTACTTTATAAATGAAGGAACTTCTGGAATATTTAATTCAGGAGGAAAGGTTTGTCCAGATTTCTTAGAATCATCTGTAACTCCTATTTCAGAAAAGAAGCTTGGCAAGCATCCAACTCAAAAGCCAATAAAAATAATAAAGGAATTAATAAGTCATGTTACAAATGAAAACGATATAGTACTTGACCCTTTTATGGGAAGTGGAACAACCTGTGTTGCAAGTGCCATGCTTAATCGTAAATATATTGGTATAGAAATTAACGAAGAGTATTACAAAATAGCAGAAGCTAGACTAAACGCATTGGAGGATAAAAAATGAATGTTGCTGACCTTTTTGCAGGAGTAGGAGGAATGTCCGAAGGCTTTAAAATGGCCGGTTTCAATATATCATTCGCTGTTGAGTTTGATAAGGACATAGCTTATGCCTATCAACAAAACCATGAAGGAACAAAAATGTTCAATTCTGACATCTGTCAATTGGATGTAAAAGAATTGCATAAAGAATTTCCAGATATTGATGTTATTATTGGTGGACCACCATGTCAAGGATTTTCACAAAAGGGGAAACGACTCAGCTTAGACGACCCACGAAACTTTTTGTTCATGCAATATGTTAGGTTTGTAAAAGAGTTCAAGCCTAAATATTTCGTGCTTGAAAATGTTCCAGCTATTATAACAACATCAAAAGGTTATTTCAAAGATCAGATAGTAAAAGCATTTTCTGATTTAGGTTATGATGTAAAATATGGGATTTTAAGCGCCTCTGATTATGGTGTGCCACAAGAGCGTCACAGAGCTGTATTCTTAGGTCAAAAAGGTAAATTAGAAATTGATTTGCCTAAGCCAAATGGCATGCATACAACCATCAAGGATGCTATATATGATTTGCCATTTATTGCTTCTGGTGAAGGTACCGAAGTTGCTGATTATGACAAAGCTCCATTTACTGAATATCAAAAGATAATGCGTAAAGGTAGCAAACACCTTTATAACCATATAGCCACTAAACATAATGCAGTTGCATTAAGGAGACTTGCTATGTTGCCCAAGGGTGCCGATAGAGAAGTTCTTCCTCCTGAAGAAAGGACTAAATCAATATATAGTGGAACTTGGTGCCGCATGAAGGAAGACGACATTTCTGTCACTATCACAACAAGATACGACACACCTTCATCCGGTAGATTTACACATCCGATACTTGATAGATGTATAACAACAAGAGAGGCTGCACGAATCCAGTCTTTCCCAGATATATTTAGATTCTATGGGACAAAGACAAGTCAAATGAAACAGGTAGGCAATGCAGTTCCGCCACTATTAGCAAAAGCAATAGCTGAAGTAATTAAAAATAACGAATTATGATATACCCTAACGAGTTTATAAAACGCAAGAGCATTGACGGTTTAACAGGAATTAAATCGTCATTAAATCATTTACGCTCAATAGTTTCCCTAATCTATCTTCTTTTCCTTGCAAATAATGAAAAAAGTAGTGTAATTTACGGAAACGAAAACAATGGAGTTTTAAATATAAAGCCTGAACTTCTTAAGGCTATCAACAGTTATTTGGGAAAAGATTGTTCAAACATTATACGTAGTAACAACCTTTTTACTTCCCAATTTGAAGCTTTATATGTAGGCATAACCTTAATGCTAAAACTTGGAAAACTTTCATTTGTTGACTCTTCTATGTCAACAACAGTCGAAAGGAAGGGCGGCATACGGTATCAAAAGAAAATAGAGTTCTCCACCAATATATTATTATTAAAATTAATAGTAGAGAACTTTGATGATGATACCATAAAAGACTCATTGTATGCATGGCTTGGCAATAATCAATCCAACAACAAAGCTTTTGAAAGGAAAGTGTCAGAATTCCTCACCATTACCCTACAGGATACACAGTTCAAAATAAGAACAAACGAAGGTAATGAGCTGTTTTTCCAAACAGAAGGAATTTATCGAGGATTAGAAAAAGATTCGAGCGTAAGCATAAAAGATTCGAAGGAGGTAGTTGGACCGACTAGAATATATAGGAATTTTTTGCAAGAGGGGCTGGATCCTTGGTTGAACTTTGATAAAGATGTTGTCACCTTGAAGCATAATCCTAATGCAGACACCGACGCGACTTCTTTCGGAAATATGATATCAACAACACTTTCAATAAAGAAAGTGCAAAACGTTAATGAAGGTGATAAAGACATCCAAGAGACAAGCGTTAGTGCTTCAATAGAGGGCAATGAACGTTTTATAGATGCTTTACATTCCAAGCCTTTCTTGCTCCTTGCTGGTATTTCCGGCACTGGAAAGTCGCGTAAAGTGCAGGAACTGGCTTATGCCACATGCCCTCGTGATGGTGCCTTAGATGCAGACCCGACTTCGCCTGGCAACTATTGCCTTATCGAGGTAAAGCCTAACTGGCACGACTCGACGGAGCTGTTGGGATACTACAGCAATATTAGTGGCAAATACATGCTAACTAATTTCATTCGCTTTGTCTATAAAGCTACACAGCATCCGAGAATTCCATTCTTTGTTTGCCTTGACGAGATGAACCTTGCCCCTGTAGAGCAGTATTTTGCAGAATACCTAAGTGTACTAGAAACAAGGAAACGAATTCTAAATGAGCAAAATGGAGAATACGAGATACGTTCGGCAGAACTCATTTCAAAGAAATCGTTTGAGAATATAAAAATTGAAAATGACCATCGTTCTCCAGTAGACAGCTATGAAGATGATGGTCCGCAAAAAGGAGAACTCCTTTATACTGGTGAAGACCTTGATGTGATTCGCTATATCAAAGAAAACGGATTACGTTTGCCAGAGAACTTATTTGTGATAGGAACCGTCAACATGGACGATACAACACATCAGTTCTCCCGTAAAGTTATTGACCGTGCATTTACTATAGAAATGAACGGTGGCGACTTGAATACGTTATTCGACGAGAAAGACACTCTAGCTTATTCTGATAAGCCATTGGATGGTGACACTGTTATACCTTCTTTTGCAAAAGCACAGGAAGTTCTTGACAAGTATCCTAACGATGCTGAGCAAATAAAGAAGCTAGTTCCCGAACGTCTCAACAGGATAAATGACGAAGGCATTTTTAAGAATACTCCTTTCCGCGTTAGTTACCGTGTGGAGAATGAACTGATATTGTATTTCGGATCACTCCGTATGCTTGACAATGAAAGCAGCACAGAAGAACTTGTAAACAAAGCTTTTCTGACTATTCTTCTTGAGAAAATCTTGCCAAGGGTTGAGGGAGATGAAAAAGCTATGAACTGTGGTTCTGATGGCAATTCTAAGATCTTGAAGAATCTTCATGCCTACATTGATGATTTCAAACCTGAAGATTATACTGATGGTGATGGTAGCATATATGATATTATCAGCCATAAGTTAGACGAGATGAACGAGCGTGTGAAGATGTCATATTTTACAAGTTTCTTCTCTTAATATTGCTATTATGGAGGTTTTTGAATATGGAGTAAATGATTTGTTCACTATCAAGGCGAGTACAAGTGAAATATACTTGCCTTGGAAGAAATTTCGTGCCCGTATTAAAGAGCCTTCTACTTATTGTACCTACGATAGCAATGTTGATGGAGCACTAAAGTTATTTGACTACGAGTCTGGAAAGCCGGAAATAGTAGATAAAGAAAGTTGGAATAGCACAAGACCAGTCTTCTATGAGAGTAACAGCTACACTTTCACAATCTACTTCAACAATGTAAAGGAAGGGACAGAACCTCGAATCATTCATCCTGACAAACGTGTCAGCGAGATGTTCAATGCTGAACACATTGGAAACAAGGCATTTCTTTCCGGTGCGATAAACTTCTTGAATGAGCCTGGACGGTTCTGTCTAAAGTTTGCATACACCCTTGAGAATGGAGTTAACCGGGTTGATGAAGTAAACTTTGATGTAGTATCGCCAAAACTTGATACAAAGGAAGACCTCAAAACCATTATCAAGGAAATACGGGCAGAATACGATGACTTAGTGTTCCGTTACCTGACTTTGACATATCAGCAATTTGTCTCAGGTCACGAAGCAAACAATGATGTAATATGGCTTGCTGTTTTCAAGCAAATAATCCGAGGATACTTGACCGCAGTAAGATACATTGTCCATAAACCTCATTTCCGAGATGTTCATCATACGGAATACAGACATGCAGAACGGATAAAGAAATGGACTCCTGACTTGGCAGAGAAATTTGTCAATGACTTTGCAGAAGATAAGGAGAAGGCATTGCAGAAGATGTACCGCTATCAGCAGACAGAAACCACCGAAGACACGCGTGAAAACCGATTTGTAAAATATACTATCGGAAGAATATCTGAGCGTCTGCAACGAATACTCCGCAGAATAAAGTCTGTAAAGGAAGACAATGTTTCAACTGATGAAAGTATAGAACTCGAATCATACATCCGCGACCTTGAAAAGTTGAAGAGGAATTCACTCTTCAAGTCAATAGGACGTTTTGAAGGTTTCCGACAAGAAAGTATTGTACTTCAACAGCGTACAGGCTATGCCCAAGTTTACCGATATTGGCTTATGCTGCAGAACGGTCTCGACCTTGTAGACGGCAGGACGGCTGTCGGAGTATTACCAATTTGGCAACTTTATGAGGTATGGTGCTTCTTGAAAATAAAGAGGATAGTAAGAAACATACTTCATATTGACACGAAGAATCCTGACGACCTGCAATATATACATGAGAAAACTTCCTCCATGTTCAATCCTTTCTCTGACAGCGAAATGTCTGACAGCGTCATTTACGACAATAAGGAGAACGGAGACCAGATAGAACTTGGTTACCAATACAGATACGATATAGACAGTGAATACGAGGGCGTATATTCGGCGACTGTTGAGCAGAAGCCAGACATCGTAATGAATATACATAAGCATAATCCCGACATTATGCTCACGTATCTATTTGATGCAAAATATCGAGTACAAGGCGATGATGATCCGAATGTTAAAGATGATGTCGAAGACAAACCCGTACAAGACACTTTGAACCAAATGCACCGTTACCGTGATGCCATTTATTATGGAGACAGTAAGCGGAGAAATATGTCAAAAGAGGTTATAGGCGCATACATATTATTTCCCGGAAGACTAAATGAAGCTAAAGTACAACAGCTGATAGACTCAGGAGATTGGGAAAATAAGTCTATACCTTACTATATCCGTTCAATTCATCAAGTAAACATTGGTGCTTATCCATTGCTGCCCAATGAAGAGAGTGGTATACTGCTGAAAAGGCAGGTTGAGTCTGTCATCAACAAAGAGTCTGTAAAGGAGCAACTTATTGACTCGATACCACAACGTGGACTTTTCTATACGACAGAAAGACCGCAGGCTCACGATATTGTTCTCTTTGGATGCGTCCGAGATGATGCTCAATGGCAGTGGATTAAGGAGCACGGATGGTATAATGTCAGATTGCAAGTATATGGACATGAGAGAGAAGGTGGCATGCCATCTACTCAAAAGTTGCTTTCAGCAAAACATTTTGTTCTTTATAGATTCATTGACGAAGAGATTCCTACGGTAGAAATTCTGGGTATCTACGACCTACAGCATTACGATGAAGCGCCAATGTTCTTTGACGGCATGGAAATGAACAAGAATAGCATCAACTATCCTCGTAGAGTTAATCCATTCTATCGATATTTGATTTATCAGATTGACATGAATAAGCCTTCTGACTTTTCAGCAGAACCATCAGTATTAAAGTTCATGATAGAACAGATGCAAAAGGAGCACACTGTAGGAAAAGACAGAGGCATTGTAGAATTGCGTAGCGTTTATGAACTTTTCAGTAATATTATTACAGAAGAAGAAAAGGCTTGATTTTTGTATAAAGTATAAGTAGACATACAAATAAAACAATATGACATTCAAAGATTTAGCAAATAAGCGGTTCGCATGTCGGCGGTACACTGACGAGCCTGTAAGCAAGGAAAATAGTATATCATGGATTTTGTGCTATTGGAACTGTTTTTAACGGAGCAAGAGGAAGCGACTCCAGCACATACTGGATTCTAAGAAAACCGTACAAAAGAAGAATTTGACAGAACGGCTAAAGAATCTGTTCGTCAAGAATAATTATGGACCAGCAAACATCATTTACTTTAATCCCACGTCCCCGTGGCTTCCATCTGATAACGGATGAGGTGCTTCGGCATCTTCCACAATTGCCGAAGACGGGACTACTCAACCTTTTCGTGCAGCATACCAGCTGCGCTTTGAGCATATGTGAACTGACGGAGCAGCGAGGGCAAAGTCAAGCCTGCTTGAGCTTTGCCGAGTCGCGACGGAAGAAGGCGATAGCCAAAACTGGGATCCAGATGTGAGAGGAGACATGGAGACGATTTACGACAGACTCGTACCAGAGAATATGCCGGACTACCGGCACGTCCTTGAAGGCTCAGACGATATGCCAGCTCATGCGAAGTGCATCATAACAGGCGTGAGCATTAACATCCCCATCACCGACGGGCGACTGAACCTCGGCACGTGGCAGGGCATCTATCTCTGCGAGTTCCGCAACGACGGCGGCGCACGGAAGGTGGTAGCGACGATTGTAGATTAAAGATGACAGGAAAGACAGATGAACAATTATAGAATACGATGGACTGACGGCAACGACAGAGAATTTGAGATGTTCCATGCCATAACGGAGAACTACTACAACCAGCTTGTCGGCGGTCCACAGAACAGACAGTCGTTTGTCGCCGGCAATCAGTCGAAGGACGTAAAATATGCGATGATAGTCTATTCCAAAGGGGATGTTCCCGCCGCATGTTCAGGCTTGAAAGAACATGGCAACGGTGATGTGGAGATAAAAAGGGTGTGGGTGCAACCACCATTCCGTGGCCATCATATTGCGACGCTCATGATACGTGAACTTGAGAGCTTCGCCCACGAACATGGTTATAGAAGGACCGTGCTTATGACTCGCGAGAGAATGGGTTATGCCATCAAGCTGTATGAAGGCTTGGGGTATAAGCGCATTGAGAACTATCCGCCATACCAGCACATGGATGACGCAGTGTGCTATGCGAAAGATTTATCCGCCATACCAGCACATGGATGACGCGGTTTGCTATGCGAAAGATTTGAAACCTGGGTTCGGGGTAATGGTTTTGAGGGTCTTATAAAATCGCAGTTGAATTACCGATTAAGAACTAGTTCTAAGACTATAAGCAAGCTCGTACTGTGAACATGCAGTGCTCGTGCTGTTAGGCTTTTCCTAATTTAGAGCATGAGATTCTTTACGGAATCTTTAGTTCTTTCGCATGCAGATGGCTCCATTCTGCATGGAAATAAGAAAAATGTGATATTTTAGTCTAAAACATTTGGAAAAATGTGATGAAGTTGCTATATTTGCAAGGAAAAATGTGATACGACTATGAAATTGCTCAGACGAAAGATTGACCGTTATCTTGAGGAGTGGAAGGCGGATGCCAACCACAAGCCACTGATAGTGAGAGGGGCACGGCAGATTGGCAAGACAGAATCCATCCGCCAGTTTGCCCGGACACACTATACCAACGTCATTGAGATCAACTTTGTATTCCAAAAACAATACAAGCAGATTTTCAGCGACGGCTATGAAGTAGACCAAATTATCAAGAACATCTCATTGATAGACCCCTCGCTGACCTTTCCCAACGGCACTCTGTTCTTCTTCGATGAATTGCAAGACTGTCCGGACTGTGCAACGGCACTGAAGTCATTCAAGCTGGACGGGCGCTATGATGTCATCTGCTCCGGCTCACTCATGGGATTGTATTACAAGCAGATAGAATCCAACAGCGTTGGCTACAAGCAGGACTATGAGATGCATTCCATGGACTTTGAGGAGTTCCTTTGGGCCAAGGGCTACAACCAGACGCTGACGAATGATTTGTTGCAGCACATGATAGCGGTGAAGCCCCTCTCAGAGATGCAGATGAAAGTACTGATGGACATCTTCAAAGACTATATGATTGTCGGCGGCATGCCGGAAGTCGTCAGCACCTACATCCGCCAGGGAAACTTCAGTGGCACGCTGGAACTCCAGCGCCAGTTGCTGCTGGACTATGAAGAGGACATCACCAAATATGCGCGTGAGGGCATGGAGCGTGCACGGATTCTGAACGTTTTCAGACACATCTCTGTCTTCTTGGCCAAGGACAACAAGAAATTCCAAGTGTCGAAGATTGCGACAGGGGCGCGCAATAGAGAATACATCGGCAGCGTGGAGTGGCTGGCCAATGCCGGCATTATCAACCCTTGCTATTGCATGGAGATGCCGGAATTGCCACTAAAGGGTAACTACAATCCTGCACAATACCAGATTTACTTCAAAGACACTGGTCTGCTTATAGCCTCGCTTGATGAGGAATCGCAGGAGGACCTCAGAAGAAACCGTAACTTCGGTACTTACAAGGGTGCCATCTACGAGAATATTGTCGGCGACATGCTGGTGAAAGCCGGCTATGAGTTGTATTATTACCGCAATGAGAAGAGCACGGTAGAGATGGACTTCTTCATTAGGGATGCTCGCACGCTCATTCCTGTGGAGGTGAAATCGCAAGACAGTAGCACTAAGTCGCTCGTGAAACTCATTGAGAGCGACCGTTATCCGGATATTCGCTACGGTATCAAGCTGGGCTACCGCAACATTGGCTTCAACGGCCAGTTCTACACCTTCCCTTATTTCCTCACCTTCCTGCTGAGGCAGTTTCTGCGGGAGAGGGAAACAAAGTGAGCGTGGGATTA
>SAMEA3663069__coassemble_777_pt1 | contig 13644 bp, 12 predicted proteins | sample SAMEA3663069__metabat2_low_PE_007 | metagenome-assembled genome bin SAMEA3663069 (sample SAMEA3663069) | pig gut metagenome | biome: pig gut; feature: pig-associated habitat; material: faeces | place: France | collected 2012 | reverse complement strand
GGAGCCGCAAGAGGCCATTGCAAGCCCAATTAAGGAACATCACTCAGCCAAAGGTCCAAAGGCAGCATCGAACGGACAGACCACACCGAAAGAGAAGAAAAGCCGTGTGCCGCTTATTGTCTCTGTCATTATAGCCATTGGCATCTGTCTGGCACTGCTCTTCGCCTATAACCATGCCAACCAGGCCAATGAGGAAAGGGAATTCCGCACAGCCATGGATAGCCGTGACCCGGGAATCCTGCAATCATATCTCAATACTTATGTTAACGCACCGGAAGCGCACCGCGACTCTGTGCAGGCATTGCTGAACGCCATCAGAGCATCCGACCCACAATGGGAGACCGTCAAGAACTCGTCTGATGTCAACGCTCTAAAGGCATACTTAAATCAGAATCCCAACTCTCCACATAAGCAGGAAGTGCTGAACAAGATAGACGAGCTAGACTGGAAGGCGGCTCTTCAGACCCATGATTTCGCCAACTACCTCTCGCTGCATCAGAACGGAATCCATGCTGCTGAGGCCGTAGACTCCGTAAAGCTGACTATGGACCTTCCTGCCGGACAAGCCGACAAGCAGAAGGCCATAAGTGCCGTCCGCTCCTTCCTCGTGGCCATCAACTCGCATAATGAGGACAGGCTGCTGGGATGCGTTGCCGACCATCTGGACTATCTCAACGAGAAGTCATCTGTAGAGGGCAAGGAGGCTCTCAACTACATGGCAATCATCTATAAGAACGCCGAAAGGCTCAACTGGCATGTCGACAACGCTGATGCCGCCAAGGTTACGAAAGCAGGGAGCGGCAGTTCAACACAGTACGGTATAACAATGCCGGCAAGACTATCGGTAAACTACAACACCGGCAATAATGTCCAGGCAAAGTACAACATCCAGGCCAAGGTCAACGCCTCCGGAAAGATTACCGCCATAAAACTTATCCGTATAGCCGAAGAGCCAGCAAAGACATCGGCAAAGGCATCAGAGGACAAACCATCAGAAAAGAAGTCATCGGAGAAGAAAAGTTCAGATAAGAAATCGTCGGAAAAGAAAGGCTCAGACAAAAAGTCCTCAAAGAAATCAACAAGCAAAAAGGACTAATCACCCATAAAAGACAAAAAAAGCTGTGAAGTCTTTCGGCTTAGAGGATTTTTTCGTAAATTTGCAAATAGTATAATCAAATAAAAATATCCGTCATGCTTACACTAAAGCAAATCAGTGATGACACTGAAAAAGTAATCAAAGGTCTGGAGAAGAAACACTTCGAAGGAGCCCGCGAGGCTATTGAAAAGGTATTGGAATTCGACAAGATACGTCGTGAGGCACAGCAGAAGCTCGACAACAACAAGGCAGAGCAGAACAAGCTCTCCAAGCAAATCGGCGGGCTGATGAAACAAGGCAAGCGCGACGAAGCCGATAAGATCAAAGAACAGGTTGCAGAACTTAAAGCCGCCGACAAAGCCCTTACCGAGATCATGGACAAGGCCCAGGGCGACATGACTCATGAGCTGCTCGACATCCCTAACATCCCTAACGACAAGGTTCCTGAGGGAAAGGATGCCTCAAGCAATGTCGTCATTAAGGAGGATGTGTCCAATCTGCCAAAACTTGGTGATGATGCACTGTGCCATTGGGATCTGCTCAAGAAGTTTCACCTTGTTGACTTCGACCTCGGAGTAAAGATTACAGGAGCCGGATTCCCCGTATACATAGGCAAGATGGCAAGATTCCAGCGCGCGCTGGAGGCCTTCTTCCTCGACGAGGCACGGAAGGCAGGATACACAGAGATACAGCCGCCGTATGTGGTGAACCAAGCGTCAGGATATGGCACCGGACAGCTCCCCGACAAGGAGGGACAGATGTACCACGCGAACCTCGACGACCTCTACCTCATACCTACAGCCGAGGTACCGGTGACAAACCTTTTCCGTGACGAAATCCTTGACGAGAAAGACCTTCCTGTAAAGTGCTGCGCTTATTCTGCATGCTTCCGCCGTGAAGCAGGCTCTTATGGCAAGGATGTCCGCGGACTGAACCGTCTGCATCAGTTCGACAAGGTAGAAATAGTTCGCATAGACAAGCCGGAACACTCCTATGACTCCTGGCATGAGATGCTCGACCATGTGGAAGGTCTGTTGAAAAAGCTCGAGCTTCCATATCACCTGCTTCTGCTTTGCGGCGGCGACATGAGCTTCACATCATCCATCTGTGTCGACTTCGAGACCTACTCGGCAGCACAGAAGCGATGGCTGGAGGTCTCTTCGGTAAGCAATTTTGAGAGTTACCAGGCCAACCGCCTGCACTGCCGCTTCCGCCGCACCGACTCCAAGAAGATAGAGCTATGCCACACCCTTAACGGCTCCGCATTGGCTCTTCCGAGAATCGTAGCCACCATCATAGAGAACAACCAGACACCCGAGGGCATACGCGTGCCAAAGGTTCTCGTTCCGTATTGCGGCTTCGAGATGCTCAACGACAAGAACGATTAACACTACAATGATTATCCGCAATCATCCAAGGGGAGAACATCTGACAAGCCCGACTGACGAGCAGCAGACGTCTTCAGGGTGCTTGCGGATAACCAATATCAGCAACAGATAACTCAAAGGGAACGGCACATATAACGATGCCGGCACCCTTACCCTCTCACACCTCATTAACTTAGGAGTAAGCCACCGCAAATAAATAGCAGCGACAAGCTCCGCCTTAACCAAAACGCCTAAATTATGAACAAGATTCTATCGAAAACCCAATTCTCAGAAAAGGTCTTCTGCATAGTTGTTGAAGCCCCGTTAATAGCCCGTAGCTGCCGTCCGGGACAATTCATTATTGTCCGAGTCGATGAGAACAGTGAACGAGTCCCTTACACCATAGCCAAGAATGATCCTGTGAAGGGCACTCTGACACTCGTTGTACAAGAGGTCGGACTGTCATCAACGAAACTCTGTCGGCTAAGTGAAGGCGATGATGTACTCGACATTGTCGGACCGCTGGGAAACCCATCACCAATAGAGAAATTCGGTACCGTGATTTGTGCCGGTGGAGGCATCGGAATAGCTGCCATATTGCCAATACTTACAGCTCTTAAGAAGGCTGGCAACAAAGTGGTATCGGTGCTCGCAGGCAGAACAAAGAATCTTATCATAATGGAGGACGACGTAAGGGAGAACTCCGATGAAGTGATTATCATGACCGATGACGGTTCATATGGGCAGAAAGGCGTCGTTACCGTGGGAGTGGAAGAGGTGATAAAGCGCGAGCACGTCGACCGTGTTATAGCCATAGGACCACCAATGATGATGAAGTTCACTTCTCTGATGGCACGGAAATACAATATTCCCAACACCGTCTCTCTGAACACTATCATGGTCGACGGCACAGGAATGTGCGGAGCCTGCCGACTCACCATAGGTGGCAAGACACGCTTTGTCTGCATAGACGGACCGGAATTCGACGGCGATCTCGTCGACTGGGACGAGATGCTCAAGCGCATGGGAACCTTCAAGGGACGTGAGAAGGAAGAGATGGAACACTATGAAGCCCACGTTCCGGAAGATGAGGGGAAGCCGGAGCTTCATATTCCGAAAGCAGCGGCAGGCAAGCCAGCAGACGACACGGCAAGTGCCGCTGACGAGCTCACCGACCGCAATGCTCCATGGCGTGCCGACCTCAGGAAAGCCATGAAGCCGAAGGAACGCATGGCTATAGAGCGCGTGAAGATGCCTGAGCTTGATCCTGTCTACAGAGCTACGACACGCACCGAGGAGGTCAACAAAGGTTTGACCAAGGAGATGGCTGTCAGGGAGGCTCACCGTTGTCTCGACTGCGCCAAGCCATCATGTGTCGAGGGTTGTCCGGTCAACATACAGATACCTGATTTCATAAAGAACATTGAGAGAGGCAACTTCCTTGGAGCAGCGCAGGTCCTGAAACAAACGTCAGCACTTCCTGCTGTCTGCGGACGCGTATGTCCTCAGGAAAAGCAATGCGAGAGCAAGTGCATACACCTGAAGATGAATGAGCCTGCTGTTGCTATCGGCTACCTGGAGAGGTTCGCCGCTGACTATGAACGTGAGAGTGGCAAGGCTCAACTGCCGAAGATTGCGCCAAGCAACGGAATAAAAGTAGCAGTGGTGGGCTCAGGACCATCGGGCCTGTCCTTTGCCGGAGACATGGTAAAGAAAGGCTACGAGGTTTATGTCTTTGAGGCTCTTCACGAGATTGGCGGAGTACTCAAATATGGCATTCCTGAATTCAGGCTGCCCAACAAGATTGTCGACGTTGAAATCGACAACCTCAGGAGAATGGGAGTACACTTCCTCACGGATACCATTATCGGCAAGACTATAACCGTCAAGCAGCTCGAAGAAAAGGGCTTCAAGGGCATATTCGTAGGCTCTGGTGCCGGACTGCCAAACTTCATGAACATACCCGGAGAGAACTTCATCAACGTCATGAGCTCCAACGAGTACCTTACACGCGTGAACCTCATGGACGCTGCCAACCCGAAGACCGACACCCCTATCAACATCGGCAAGAAAGTAGTAGTCGTCGGAGGCGGAAACACCGCCATGGACTCCTGTCGTACAGCAAAACGCCTGGGAGCAGACGTAACGCTCGTCTACAGACGCTCAGAAAAGGAAATGCCCGCACGACTGGAAGAAGTCAAGCACGCCAAGGAAGAGGGTATCCACTTCCTCACGCTTCACAATCCAAAGGAATACCTCGCTGACGAGAATGGATGCGTCAGAGCCGCAGTTCTTGACGTGATGGAGCTCGGAGAGCCCGATGCCTCTGGACGCCGTCGTCCGGAACCTACCGGAAAGACGGAAACTCTTGACTGCGACCAGGTAATAGTGGCAATAGGCGTCAGCCCCAACCCACTGGTGCCAAAGTCAATAAAAGGACTGGAACTGGGCCGCAAGAACACTATCGTAGTCGATGAGAACATGCAAAGCTCACAGCCAGACATATATGCAGGAGGCGACATCGTCCGCGGAGGTGCCACCGTCATCCTGGCAATGGGCGACGGAAGGCGTGCGGCAGCATCGATGGACGCAAAACTTAGTCAACTTTAAATCGGTAACACATAATTAAAATTACAACTATGAAAAAACAATTTCCGCCATCGGAGCTCGTCATCAACAATGATGGCTCAATATTCCACCTGCACCTCAAACCGGAAAATCTATCCGACAAGGTAATCCTTGTCGGTGACCCGGGACGCGTCACCCTGGTAGCATCACACTTCGATACCAAGGAATGTGAGGTCAGCAACCGGGAGTTCCACACCATCACAGGACAGTATAAGGGCAAACGCATTACGGCACTAAGCACAGGAATAGGCTGCGACAACATCGATATTGTGATGAATGAGCTTGACGCACTGGCAAACATCGACTTCACCACAAGAACGGAGAACGACAACCACAGGACACTGACTCTGGTCCGCGTGGGAACTTGCGGAGGTCTTCAGCCCTACACACCCGAAGGCACTTTCATAGCCAGCGTAAAAAGCATTGGCTTCGACGGACTTCTAAACTTCTATGCCGGACGCGACGAGGCTTCCGACCTCAAGCTTGAGGCTGCCTTCAAGAAGAGCGTGGGATGGAACCCGAAGATGGGAAATCCATACGTAGCCTCAGCAGACAGCGAGCTGATAGAGCAAATAGCAACAGACGACATGGTCCGTGGAATAACGGTGGCATGCGGAGGCTTCTTCGGTCCACAGGGCAGGCAACTGCGACTCCCTCTCATGGATCCGGAGCTGAACAGCAAGATAGAGAGCTTCGAATATGAGAGCATGAAGGTCACAAACTTCGAAATGGAATCATCGGCGCTGGCAGGTCTCGCCACTCTAATGGGGCACAAGGCCATGACTTGTTGCATGGTCATAGCCAACAGGGTTGCGAAGAAGATGGAAACCGACTACAAAGGCGACATCGACCTACTGATAACGAAAGTACTTGACAGGATATAGAAAGGACACTACAATAGTGACAACAAAAGACACAATATCAGCTTTGGCGACGCCGACGGGCGGCGCCATTGCTGTTGTCCGTCTAAGCGGACCCAAGGCAATAGCCATCACCGACAAGATCTTCCGCCCGGCATCGGGCAAACCTCTGTCGGAGGCTAAGGCAAACACTCTGCACTATGGCGAGATAGTCAACACAGACAAAAAAAACAAAGAGGATTTCAAGGACAACGGACAACAGACGATTGACGATGTGGTTGTGGCTGTCTACCGCGCACCACACAGCTACACCGGCGAGGATTGTGTTGAGATATCATGCCACGGCTCATCATACATAGTACAGCAGCTGCTCATGCTACTGGAAGCCAACGGGACACGTCAGGCAGAACCCGGAGAATACACACGAAGGGCATACCTCAACGGGAAGATGGATCTGGCACAAGCAGAGGCTGTTGCCGACATCATCGCTGCCACAAGCCGGGCACAGCACCAGCTTGCCATAAGCCAACTAAAGGGACACTTCAGCTCCAAGCTTGGCGAACTAAGGAAAAAACTGCTGAGGCTCACATCGCTTCTCGAACTGGAGCTCGACTTCTCGGACCACGAAGAGCTGGAGTTTGCCGACAGAAGGGAACTCGATACTTTGGCGCATGAAATCGACAACCACATCATTAACCTTGCCGACAGCTTCAAGACGGGAAACGCCGTGAAGAACGGAATACCCGTGGCTATCGTCGGAAAGACAAATGTCGGAAAGTCGACACTGCTCAACGCCTTGCTACATGAAGACAGGGCGATAGTCTCAGACGTACATGGCACGACAAGGGACATCATAGAAGACACTACGACCATCAACGGGCTGCTCTTCCGTTTCATTGATACCGCAGGACTGAGAAAGACCGACGACACCATAGAGCGCATTGGCATCAACCGGGCATTATCTACAATAAACAGGGCAATGGTTGTCCTGTGGGTCATCGACGGAATGCCGACGCCAGAGGAACTCAACGACATACAAAATCGATGCAAGGATAAACACCTCATAATAATCGTCAACAAGACCGATATCGATAAAGACGCATCGCAAGCCACATGTTCCTTCATAGCATCTTCAGCCCCAACCACAACAATAATAAAAATATCTGCAAAGAAAGGCAACGGCATCCCACAATTGGAGGATGCCATTTACAATAGCCTCAGCCTGGCAGAGACCACCTCTGCCGATGTTGTCGTCTCAAGCGCACGCCACTATACTATCCTCATGAAGGCTCACGACCACCTGTCGGCAGTCATCGACAAACTTTCTGCCGGCATATCAGCCGATTTGCTGGCAGAGGACCTCAAGCTTGTCATTGACGACCTCGCCTCCATCACAGGACAGGACAGAATAGAAAGTCAGGAAACCCTGAATTTCATATTCAAAAATTTTTGCATAGGGAAATAGCTTCTCTCTGACTTTGAAAAACGAAAAAGGGATTGTCGCTTAGGCAATCCCTTTTTCGTTTCCTTTAAGTGCAGTCTGAAAATCGCAATAAACATGGTGCACTATTATATGCATTTGATTGGTCACAAATGCCTAGTCTTGGTCTATATTAGGAAAAGCCTAACAGCACGAGCACTGCATGCTCACAGTACGAGCTTGCTTATAGTCTTAGATACTAGTTCCTAATCGGTAATTCAACTGCGATTTATTCTGGTTTCTGCACAAAAATGATTTTATCAAAAATATCACCTGCAGAAACTTCTACACGAACATAACGTCCATCCTGTGTTTCGTTTGGCGCAAATGTAACAGTGAGCGTATTTCCTTCCACCTTTGAAGACGTATAGCTGCCTTTAATTTCGGAATAAGGTTTGTCATCAATCGCAGGAACGTTTTTAATGGTTTTATCACCCACCTGTTCATTAACGTATTCAATCCAAAAATTCTTGTAATTCTTGCATTTAAAAGTATATGTACCGCCAAGTTTTGGCACGCCAATAGCCTTGCCAAAACTTGGTGTCAGTACTTCTTCATAATTGTTCTTTTCCCATTTCATGGCATCCCAATCACCATCGTCTTTGCTGCATGAAGTTAAAGATAAGATGCAAGTAAAAAGCAACATGGTTGCAAATATTCTTTTTTTCATTTGTTATATATTTTATGGTTTTAATGCGCCAAAATTAATACTTTTTTCTTAACGAGCAAATGTTTGAGGTCGTTTTTTTAGAAGAATCAATCTCGTTATATAATGAAAAATCAAAGTGTGAAAATGCTTCCATACTGCGAAAGTACGGAAGCATTTGTATGGGGGAAAAGCCAAGATTATTTTATAACATAACGGAAGATGTCAAAGCGAGAAAAGCCAATTCTTTCGAGAATTTCCCTGCTTTTGATTTGATTGCTTTTATTGTTGTAGTTTTTTATGAGAGGAATTCTGATAATGGTCTTATCTGCATACCCATTGTCTACAAGCCATTTGAGATTGGCTAATACAAAAGAGTTGTCCTTGCCTGTGTATTGCTTGTAAATAAACTCGTCCATATCTTTGATGTCAATCACTAAAAGGTCAGCAAATTGAGCAACTTTAAAGATATTTTTGTTCGGTACATTCAATGAAGATTCTATGGTGATTTTCCATTCCTCTGGCATTTTTCGAGTAAACTCACTTATAAAATCAGCGTACAGCAGTGGCTCACCACCACCAAAAGTAACTCCTCCACCCGTAGCCAAAAAATAAATATTGTCAGGCATCAAGCGTTCTATCAGTTTATCAACAGTAAGCTTACATTCTGGAGATTCTTTGAAGCATTGGGCGTTTATGCAATATGCACATCTAAGTGGACATTCATGAAATGCGACGAGAGTAGTGATGCCGTCACCGTCTGTAGCCAAGCGGTGACGGTCAATTCCTATCAATGGTGCTTCTAATGGTGGCATAAGTTACTTTAGCATAATATCTATTGGTATCATAATTTTCGCACATGTCGGCTTGCCGTCTTTTAAGGCTGGCTTCCATTTAGGCATCGCTTTTACAAGTCGTAACACTTCCTCTTTCATCTCTTGAGGACAAATTGTTATGACTTTAACATCGGCAAGACTGCCATCACCCAACACATAGAAAGAAACATTTATGCGCTGCTGATATGCTCCTTGTAAAGTTTCAGGTACACATAAATTTTGTTCTACAAAATGTAGCAGGGCACTGTTGCCGCCAGGATAGAATGGCCCTGTGTCAAAATCTTTATTTTCAACAACCATTTTTCCTTCCTGTTTTTTCTTGCGACGCTTCTTTGTTTTAGGCTTTTGTGGTGCAACTACAACCATTTCTCCTAAAATTTGTTCGTCTTCTTCCGTTAGGCAAAGCGTGTTAAAGCCTTTCAAGTCCAGTTCGCTGAATGAATAGACCTTGTTTTTATAACCAATATATTCCAATCGTAGCGTGGAATCCCTTGGAATGGTAACAGAAAAGTTTCCGTCAATGTCTGTAATGCTGCCGGGTCGTTTGTTTCCTACAACAATAATTACACCAGCAATAGGAGTTCCGTCAGCATCTTTCACACATCCATTGATTGTAACTTGTGCTCTTGTTGGCAGAGAGTCTGCTGCGATTACTTCATTACCAATAGGTACAGACGGTGACGAAGTCTGGGCATATACATTGTATGGGGTCGCCAAAATGCCAATGGCAACACCTGTAACACAAACAGCCTCTCCCATGCGTTTGCGTAAAGACAATTCCGACTCTATATATTTTCTTTCAGTCTCGCATGCTGGACATGATCCACTGCAATGTCCTTTAAAGTGGCAAACTCTTGGCTCGTATGCAATGCCATTCATGTCAGCAATCTTTTTTCTGACAGCTTTCAGTACGTCGCAAATTTTTCTACCCCTATCCATACTAGTTATTATTAGTCAATGGCAAAGATAACAATTTTTTCTTAGAAAAAGTAGCCTCCAGCTTGCTTTTTATTTTTATAACCATGGTCTTCAAAGAATTTGGCAGTTTCTGAGTTTTTCCATTCAGCGAATACGTTGCCCTTGGCTAAACGTATGCTGTTGACGATGTCGATGATGCTTGGTATCGGATATTCCCCGATGCGGAGGATGGAGAACTCGATGGCGAAGATGCGTTGGTAGAAGCGACTGTAACGGTAGGAGTTGTCGGGAGAATCCCATGCGGAGAGGATGTTGGCGGTGTGAGATGAAGCTGGAGAACGGCACGCCCTGGAAGTCGGCTTCCATGGGTCGGAAGCATTGTATGGTGAGAAAAGACAAGAGCCTACATATCAGAATTAAGACCGGGAGCTGCAATGGCAAATGGCCGACAAGGGTATCGTGGAGCCTCAGGGCAAGGGCTTACAGGTGTGGCAGGGCGACATCACGCGGCTTAGGGTCGATGCCATCGTCAATGCAGCCAACAGCGAGCTGCTCGGCTGCTTCATCCCCCTGCACAGCTGCATCGACAACGCCATCCACTCCTCCGCCGGCATCCAGCTGCGTGACGCCTGCTACCGCGTCATGAGGGCGCAGGGGCATGAGGAGGCGACGGGCAAGGCCAAGATCACTCTGGGCTTCAACCTTCCGGCAAAGTATGTCATCCACACAGTCGGCCTCGTCATCCCCGACGGACAACCTACAAATTTGTGGAACAGCACGGCAAGAGCCGCCTCGTGCTCCTGGAGCTTGGCGTGGGCTTCAACACGCCCGGCATCATCCGCTTCTCCTTTGAGCGCATGGCTTCGGAATATCCCCACACAGCCCTCTTGCGCTTCAACCGCCAGTCCATGACCCTCGTGACGGGTATCAAGGACCTCACCGTGTTTGACGGATGTGAGGAAATAGTGCAGCTGAGGTGAGACACAATGCGGATAATTCGAATGATTTTTCTTTGGCACTTAATTTTTGATTTCAAAAAGTTGGCTAAAGATTTGGAAACTCAAAATCCTTTTCATACCTTTATCGACGATATTAATAATAAGACTTTAAATTATGCCAATGTATGAATTAGCTACTACAACAGAGCAACTGCGAGAGCTTCTTTCGAAAGTTGTACCTGAATGTAATGATGTTGATTGTAATGAGTTGTTCAATGTTATAGCGAACAGCCTTATAAAGAACTTTGCCGTAAAGAAAGGTTCTAAACTTTATCGTTTTACCGATATTGAGTTCTATTACTATGATTCTCAGATAGATGATTATAGGGATGATAACGAGAACAAAAAGGTTACATATCCACGTACTTGTAAGCAAGGTCAATGGTTCTTTCATAATAGCGGAATTGATCTGACTTTTAATAGTGATGCCGATAAAGGTTATGGTGGTGGTATTTTGATTCGCGGATTACGGAAAGAGGAAGCTAACAAGACTCTTAATGGCCCGAAGAACTGCTATAATGAACTCTATGAAGTATATGAGGATGCATTTTCTCCATCGGCACCTTACATTGTGGCTTCTAATCATATTGAATATTCCGTAAAGTCGGATAAACGGTACAATCTTAACGACCGTAATAATCGTTTGTGGAGATTTCATGTAGTAAATAAGTAATTAAACGTTTTATGCAAGTCAATTTCAATTCAAATAAAGTTTATTTCTCTCAATACTTAAGGGCTTACAAGTGCTGGAAAAATATTAAGAAGACATTGGACGATAACAACGTCCCTTATGGCTTGTTGCCTGGCACAAAAGATGTTTGGGTTAGAGACTTTATGCCTATTGAAATGGCTGACAACTCTTTCGTATCTTACTTTTACAGACCTGATTATCTTAAGAATGATAAGGGATATATCACTTCTGATGTTGATGCTTGTTATGATTTTACTGACTCGACAGTCCGTAAGACTCCTATCGCAATTGATGGTGGTAATGTCATCCGTTGTGGAGACAAGATAATCATGACCGATAAGATATTCAAGGAGAATGGCAGTACTTCACCGAAGAAGTTGCCGAAGATGTTAGAAGAGGCTTTTCAGGCAGAACTGATACTTATACCATGGGATACGGGTGAGAAATTCGGACATGCTGATGGTATGGTTCGTTATGTAGGACATGACCATATACTCTTGAATGATTATAAGGATGTTGATGAGGCTTTCCGTCAGCAACTGCTGTCTATATTGTCTTCGCACTTCAAAACTATAGATGAGCTTTGCTATGGTAAGTCATATCGCAGCTATAGTTGGGCTCACTTAAACTTCTTGCAAGTTGGCAATCATATCTTTGTTCCTCTTGTCGACAAGCCTAGTGATGATTTTGCTATAGAGCAGATTCAGAATGTCTACGGCGAGGATTATGACGTTAAGGGAATAGAGACGACTGGAATTGTCCGTAAAGGCGGTGCTCTTAATTGTGTGTCATGGAATATTCATGAGGATAAGACTCCAATATATGAAAGCCTTTACGATAGACAGGCACATGAAGTTTATAACTGGTTGTTAAAGCAGAGTGAATATATAGGCTCTGTAGCCGACTTATACAAGAAAGTAATCCTTGGTGATGATATGGTTGTTGCCACAGATGAATACTCGGAACATTGCATTGTTATGCTATACGAAAGGCTCTTTGATTTGATAAATAAAGGGCATGAAATAAAAATAGTTGATGATTCTGAAAAAGGACGATGGGGTATATTTTACAATTTAGATTTTCACTTTAAGGTAAAATAGAATTCTTCTTTGTAATTAGAATCTTAGGATAAAAAATGTCCGCATTAGAGACACCCTTGAAACTCTAATGCGGACATAATGTATTATTAACCTAGTCAATTATACTTTTTGCCAAGTGTGTAGCCAGTAAATATTACGGATAAGGACGAACAGGTTCCAAAGTGCTATAGGGATAGTGAGAATCGCCCCTATTACCATTGCCAAGATGAACTTTATCACCATTAATACACATCCTGCCGTTGGCGCAAGCAGTGTGGCAAGGAATGGAATCTCGAATTTGCCCGACATTAAACCAAGTCCTGTCCATAATGCCATGAACCAATAACCCCAATTCTCATGATTATTGGTGTTCATGCCTACTTCATAGCCTATAAAATAAACAATAGCGAGGACTAGGAAATAAATAATTCCTGCTCTAATGCTCTTTCTAAGCCTTTTCTTGGCGCAGTCTGGACATAGTGGAACTTTCTTTGTGTAACGGCCTGCGCATTCCTGACACAAGCCTTTGCCGCAGTCCACGCATTGTGCAACTGCCTGACGGTCTGGGTGATAGTAACAATTCATATACTTATAAGTTTTTGTTATGTTTGAAAAATTGGTTGTTTATTATTATTTGTAAAGGTAGTGAGAATAATCAAAAGTTCAAAAGGGAATACCCTATAGGTGTCGGGGATTTCCCTAATAATATTATATATCGTAGTCGATTCCAACAGGTCTGTCAATCTCGGCAATTTTCTCTTCCTGCTTTCTCTGCGCTTCTGCAATTGCCTCTTTATAGGGCAGAGTGGATATTATCCGTTGGTTCATAGCGTTCATGGGCTTATCGGGAGAAAAGCACAAATCATAATTGTCCTGGCATTTGGAAACGGAAAAGGAAAAAAGAAAATCATGAACAGGCTTCTGCTCCCATTGGAGCAATGGGTCTAAACCCATGGGGTAGTCTTACGAGCAAGCTCGCTGCCTACCCCATGGCTTAAGACCCACACCTTTGGTGTCAAGCCTGTCCATGATGAAAATTGCTAAA
>SAMEA3663069__coassemble_754_pt1 | contig 14319 bp, 10 predicted proteins | sample SAMEA3663069__metabat2_low_PE_007 | metagenome-assembled genome bin SAMEA3663069 (sample SAMEA3663069) | pig gut metagenome | biome: pig gut; feature: pig-associated habitat; material: faeces | place: France | collected 2012 | reverse complement strand
TGATTCTTCCCACGGGGCTCGCCTGGTAGTGGCGCTTGAGGGTGAAGCCATATTCGCGGGGAACCATGTAAAGGGCTTTCATAGAGTCGGTCATGGCTGCCTCCGCTTCCTCGGCTGTCATCGTGGCTGTGGGCTTCACCTTCGGTATGACCTGGAAGGTCCAGGTGCCCTTGAGCTCGTCAAGGTCGACGACGAGCGTGGCCTCTTTCTTGTTCTTTGGGTTTACCATCAGTCCTACCCAGTCGCCGATCGACAGGCTTCCGAATATCTGGTTGTTGCGGGTGGCATTGAGGATGTCATATGTCACCGGGTCGCCGCCTTCATTGGGGAGGAGGACAAGTGTGGAGTCATTGGTGCCGTCACATGCCAGACCATATAAGGTGTGGTCTCCCTTGATGTGTGTGTCGTTGTCTATGGCTCCCTTGTCGCCACTGCCCTGTTCTGCACATGCCGCTATGAACAGCACTGCCATTGCAAGTATTATGATTGGTAGTTTCTTCATCGTGTCTGTTGTGGTCTTTTTAAAGAGAATCTCTGCAAAGTTAGTGTTTTATTTTCGAAACGGAAAACATTATCAGGCAAAATGATTGTTTTCTGGTTCTCCGGGAGACAATAAGCAATGCCGCCGGAAAAATATTAGTATAAAAATTTGTAAACATGGAAAGAAAAGATTATCTTTGCGCTAATAATTACTTGTTATGTAAGAAGATGAAAATTTTCCAGAGTACACTTTTTCGCGCCTTTTGCGCTATAATAGTTGGAATTCTTCTGCTCCAGTATGGCGGGCAGACACTGAAATGGCTGACAATAGTCGTGGGAACAATATTCTTTGCCACAGGGCTTATATCCTGCATAGTCTATCATTTTGCCAAGAAGCGCTTTGACGAGGCGGAGGCAATCTTCGACCAGGATGGCAATGAGGTCCAGCGGTCGGTACCGTCATTGCCTATCGTCGGGGTGGGAAGCATGATCTTGGGATTGATACTTGCCGTTATGCCTGACGACTTCAACAAGGGTGTCGTCATTGTGCTGGGACTGGTGCTCGTGCTGGGGGCACTGAACCAGCTCGTGAGCATTGGACGGGCCACGAAGTTCGCTTCCGTGCCCGTGCTGTTCTGGATATTCCCGCTTGTAACGCTGGGCATAGGCGTGTACATCCTCTTCAATTCCGGCCAGGCTATCGACATGGCTATGAAGCTCATTGGCTGGTGCATGATATTCTATGGCATCGTGGAATGTCTCGACGGGCTGAAGATCCATCAGATGCGCAAGGCTTATGAGAAGGCCAACGCCAGCAGAAAGGCTGCTGCTGAGGCACGCGCCAGGATGCAGAAGCCGGAAGATATCTCTGAGGCTGTGGTCATCGATGATGATAATGAGGCTGATGGCCCTGCCAAGGCTCCGTCTGATAATGTGTAGGCTGGCACAGGGCTGGTCTCGATTAAGTATATATAAATAATGTAGTCCGTCAAGTCTATAAAATATGGCTAAGAAGAAAATAACGATTATAGGTATCGCCGGGGGTACAGGCTCCGGAAAGACAACGGTTGTAAGGAAGATTGTAGAGTCGCTTCCGCCAAACTATGTGGCGGTGGTGCCACTTGACTCATACTATAACGACACCACGGGACTTACCGATGAGCAGCGGAAGGCTATCAACTTTGACCATCCCGACGCCTTCGACTGGAAACTCCTTATCGAGCAGGTTAACGAGCTCCGCCATGGCAAGGCGATAGAGCAGCCTACATACAGTTACATACTCAGCAACAGGCTCCCGGAAACCATACATGTGGAACCTAAGCCGGTGATAATCATCGAGGGCATCATGACGCTCATAAACCATAAGCTCAGGGACATGATGGACCTGAAGATATTTGTCGACTGTGATTCCGACGAAAGGCTGATAAGGAATATCCAGCGTGATACAATAGACCGCGGACGCACTGTCTCGATGGTTGTCGACAGATACTTGAAGGTCCTCAAGCCTATGCATGAGCAGTTCATTGAGCCGACCAAGCGGTATGCAGACCTTATTATTCCTCAGGGCGGTGAGAATGCCCGTGGCATCAGCATACTTTGCAAGTACATCGAGGGATTGGTAGACTGACTTATGGATATAGAGACGCATCCTTTTGAACCATTCCTGCCGAAGAACGCTAAGCTCCTTATGCTGGGGACGTTCCCCCCGGCTCCGAAACGGTGGTGCATGGAGTGGTATTATCCTAACTTCATGAATGACATGTGGAGGATTATGGGGCTATGTTTCTTCGGAGACAAGAATTACTTTGTCAAGCCGGGGGAGAAAACATGGCGGCTGGAGGAACTGAAAGCGTTCCTGGCGGAAAAGGGAATAGCCATCTTCGATACCTGCCTTAAGATACGGCGTACGAAAGGTACGGCGTCGGACAAGGACCTGGAAGTAGTAGAAAAGGCCGACATTGACGGCATGCTTCATTATCTTACCGACTGCCGGGCTGTCCTTGCCGCCGGACAACTGGCAACATCCATCTTCACAGAGCACTTCAATATTACCAATGCAAGGAAGATGAAGATGGGCTCTTATATCGAATTTCCGTTTGAAAACAGAATACTCCGCCTTTATCGGGAACCCAGCAGCAGCCGGGCTTATCCTATGAAGGTTGAGATAAAGGCGGAGTATTATGATAAGATGTTCAGGGAAATCCTCTGACGGGCGTTACTTGACTTCCTTTGCAAGGTAGACCACTACCGGCAGGTGGTCGCTGTAGCCGTCAAGCCACACGCCTCCTGCTGTGGTGCGCTTGGTGTTGCCCTTGTATTTTCCTGTCTCCTGGAACAGGTAGTCGCGGCGGAAAATCTGATGTGAGATATACTTCAGTGTGGAGAAATCCTTCTTGCCGTTCTGATTAAGCAGGTTCGGGGTCATCACTATCTGGTCGAAGAGGTTCCAGGAACCCTGATACTTCAGTGTTCCGGTGTGTCCCTTTACCAGTGTGTTGTACCAGGGATTGTACATCTCTCCGGCTTTCACCTCGTCTATGTCCTCCTTGGCACCTAAACCTTCGTGCATGCTCTTGTTTGTCGGGTCGTCATTCATGTCGCCCATGACAAATACCTTCACGTTCGGGTCGTCGCGGAGAAGGGAATCCTTCAACACACGAACCTCCTCGCCGGCTGTCTCGCGATAGAATGAACCATTGAAGCGACTGGGCCAGTGGCAGACAACCACGGTAACATGCTCGCCGGCAAGCTCACCGCTGACGGTAAGGAAGCCGCGCGTCTTAAAGGCACTGTCCTTCTCCAGTTTCTGGACATAGGGGACGAGCTTCACATTCTTCACTGTGAAGTACTTCGGATTGTAAAGCAGGGCACAATCCACACCGCGGCGGTCGGGACCTTCGATGTGGCAGAACTTGAAGTTGCGTGCTGCTAACGATGGCTGGGCTACAAGGTCGGTGAGGACATGAGCGTTCTCAACCTCACTGACTCCGATGAAGGCGCAGCCGTCAGGAATCTTGTCGGTACCCATCTCGCCAAGGACACGCGACATGTTGTGCAGCTTGTGGGTGTACTTCATCTTATTCCAATGATAGGAACCGTCAGGAAGAAACTCATAGTCGTTCTTCCCTTCATCGTGGGTGTAGTCGAAGAGGTTCTCAAGATTGTAGAACCCAATCGCGTATCCCGCCAGTTTAGTCTGTGCCGATGCCACATTGCACAATAGCACGAGCACAAAAAGCATGAATAGTTGTTTTCTCATTTTTACCTATTTTCTTTTTACGTGTGCAAATTTCGGCATTTAATTTTAATTATTTGTATGTTTAATTCAATTATTTAAGTCTTTAATCGAATTTTAATGGAAAAGGCTTTTCTTTTTAAAATTTATTTTGTTACTTTGCACAAAATAAATACATAACTAATTTTATCACCTATGCAAAATAAGCTGAAAATTGCTGTGATAGCTCTATGCTGCTCGTCGGCAGCCATGGCACAGGAGCCGAAGACCGACGCTAGCCAGCAGGAGCAAACGGCCAATGCTCTGGACGAGCAGGCTTTCACATTCACCGAGGCACAGCTGGGAGAGGACGAGGATATGAGCGACAATGTTACCATCCTCAACTCCAACAGTAATGTTTATGCCTCTGAGGTGGGATACCTCTTCTCGCCGTTGAGGTTCCGTTACCGTGCTTTCAATCAAAAGTACAATGACATCTACATCAACGGAACTCCAATGAACGACATGGAGAGCGGACAGTTCAGGTACTCACTCGTCGGAGGACTGAACCAGCAGACGAAGAATGTCGACTTTGCCCTGCCATTCGAGGATAATAACTTCTCTATTGCCGGAATGGCAGGAAGCAACAACTATGACTTCCGTGCCGGCTCTATGGCTGCCGGAAACCGCATCACACTATCTGCGGCAAACCGGAACTACACCCTTCGCGGCATGTATACGTATGCCAGCGGATTCAACAGCCGTGGATGGGCATTCGCTGCCAATCTCACTTATCGCTGGGCTAACCGCGGATATGTCGAGGGAACCTTCTACAATGCCCTGTCTTACTTCTTCGGAGTGCAGAAGAAATGGAGCAATGGCCACTCGCTGAGCTTCTCCACTTGGGGAAACCCGACAGAGCGAGCTTCACAGGGAGCAAGTACCGATGAGGCTTACTGGCTTGCGAATGACTATCAGTACAACCCGTATTGGGGATACCAGAACGGACACAAGCGCAACAGCCGGGTGGTAAACGACTTCGCACCGTCGGCAATCCTTACATGGGACTGGAACATCAATGATAACATGAAGCTCACCACGTCCTTCTTCGGAAAGTATTCTTTCTATAAGAGTACCAAGCTTAACTATAACAATTCCGACAACCCACAGCCTGATTACTGGAAGAACCTTCCGTCAAGCTATTATGATGTCTGGGATGAGACCGACAGCCGTTACCGCACTGCCCAGGCCCTTGCCGACTGGAACACGGCAGTTGAGTGGTGGCAGGACAAGGCTAACAGGCAGATCAACTGGGACCGCCTTTACTATGCCAACCGTGAGGCTGCCAAAAATGGCAAGGATGCACTTTATTATGTGCAGGCCAAGCACAATGACAATCTGATGTTCAATATGGCTTCGACCTTTACAAACAGAATCGGAAAGGACAAGCAGTTCAACGCCGGCATCATCCTCGGACAGAACATCGGACACCACTATCAGACAATGGAGGACCTGCTCGGCGCTACCAGCTTCCACAATATTAATACATATGCTCTTGGCACCTATGCGGCTTCAGACCCGCGTGTGCAGTATGACCTCAACACAATGGGTACACAGGGACTGGGCAAGCTCGTCTATGAGGGCGACCGCTTCGGCTATGACTATGACCTGAAGATTCGCCAGGGAAAGGCATGGAGCACCTTCGCACAGACCATAGGCATCCTCCATTACACCTTAGGGGCAAAGCTCGGCTATGACGGGATGAACAGAAAGGGAAACATGCGTAACGGTATGTTCGCCGACAATTCCTATGGCAAGAGCAAGACGGCTGAGTTTATCTCAGGTGGAGGTAAGTTCAACGGAACATTCGACCTGGGTAAGGGAAGCACTTTCTCCCTTGGCCTTGGCTATGAGCACCGCGCCCCACAGATTACCACGGCTTTTGTCTCCCCGGAGATGAACAACGACTTTGTAAGTAATCTGAAGAACGAGCGTGTCTTCAGCTCTGAGGTAAGCTACCAGTACATCGGCACATGGCTTCATGCAAACCTAAGTGCATATTACAGCCATCTGACACATGTTACCGAATGGCAGAACTACTACTTCGACGATATCAACTCGTTCTCTTATGTCTCCATGACAAATATCAAGAAGAACTATTATGGTGTCGAGTTCGGATTGGACTTCAAGCTTACAAGCTTCCTGAACTTCAAGGCTCTTGGCACATGGAGCGACGCGAAGTATATCAACAATGCCAATGTGCGTTATATGAATTCCACGAAGGCAACATATACTGATGACATAGTATATAATAAAGGTATGCGTGAGAGCGGAACACCATTGTCGGCATACAGCGCAATCCTGAGCTTCCATCAGGGCGGCTGGTTTATTGACATCAATGGAAACTACTATGACCGCATATTCCTTTCCTATGCTCCTTCACGCCGTTACGGCCAGACGCTTGTCAATGCCAATGACGTGGACAACGATGGAAATTACATCGTTCCGGGACAGGCAAAGGGTAATGGCGGCTTTATGCTTGACGGCTCCATCGGAAAGAGCATATACCTGAAACACGGAAGCCTCTCCATCAACCTTATGGTTACCAACATACTGAACAACCAGAAGATTGTCGGAGGCGGTTACGAGCAGAGCCGTTCCGACTATACTCTCAAGACTGACGGCACACGCAACAACCGTGCCTACAAGTTCTCACGCAATGTCAAGAAGTACTATGTCAACGGCATCAATGGTATGCTCAACATAGCTTACAAGTTCTAGCAAAACACGCTGCCGTTATGTAAGCCATTGCTCAGCAATGGCAGGCAAAGCAAACTTGACGGCAGCAACCAGAACAAAAACAAGAAAGAAAAAATGAAAAAGAAAATATCATATGTAGCCTTTGCGCTTGCTGGACTTCTCTTCGCCTCCTGTATGGGAGACGACTATGCCGGTGCCAACTATGACGAGATTCCTTATGGCAACAATGCCCTTACTGAGGATAATGTCGTTACTATCGCGGCATTGAAGGACAAGTACAGTACTCCTATCAATACCACCTATGGTTATGAGCAGGTTACCTCCGACCTGAAGATAAAGGGAGTGGTTACAAGCAGCGACGAGCAAGGGAATATCTATAACGAACTGGCTATCCAGGATTCTACTGGAGCTGTAATCCTTTCCGTTGCACAGGGTGGACTTTATAGCTTCCTTCCTGTCGGTACGGAGGTCCTCATAGACCTTAAGGACCTTTATGTCGGCAATTACGGCATGCAGCCTGAGATAGGTGTCCCCACGACTAATGCCAGTGGGGTTACATCCATTGGGCGCATGAGCCGCGCTACATTCGACAAGCATTTCAAGATCCTTTCTTCTGGCAATGTTGTGGAGCCGGAGGAGTTCGATGCGTCCTCATGGAGCCTTGACAAGGATGCCGGAAAACTTGCCGTTGTGCGCAATGTAACATTCTGGCACAGCAGTGTAGACTCTACTTATGCCAACGCCGACGGTGGTGCCGGTTCTGTGAGCTGGTACTTCAAGGAGCTGGGCACATCTGTGCAGGTCTACAACAGCAACTATGCCGACTTCGCCAATGCCGTCGTTCCTAACTACCCTGTTGATGTAACGGGTATCATGAAGCGCTATCGTGATTCATGGGAGCTCATCATCCGCACCCTTGACGATGTGAAGCCGGCAGCTACCGCAATCTATGAAGAAGGGTTCACAGAGAAGACCGGCGGCTGGGAGGCTTATGACATTTCCAAGGAAGGCTTGGATTATGTCTGGGGTGGCTCCAACTATGGCGCAAAGGCTTCGGCTTATAAGGACAATGCCAACCATGCTGCTGAGAGCTGGCTCATCTCTCCTGAGATTGACCTTAGCTCTGCCAAGAAAGCAAACCTCACCATTACTCAGGCTGCCAACTTTATAGGCTCTACATTCGGTGAGAACTGCCATATCCTTATCAGCACCAACTATGCTGGTGGTGCTCCGTCAAAGGCTAAATGGACCGAGCTGTCCTTGGACAATGTGCCGACGGCTGATACAAAATGGTCAATGGTCAATGGAGCAACATCTCTTAACGCTTATGCCGGCAAAAAGATACGTCTTGCTTTCAGGTATGTAAGCACGACTTCTACAGCTCCAACATGGGAAATCCGTGAAGTTACAATCAAGTAAAAACAATAAATATAAGATATGAAAAAGCTATTTCTTTCATTGATGGCGCTGGCAATGACAGCCTTCGCTTTCACCAGCTGCGAGGACGTACCACAGCCGTACGATACCCCGACTGTTAATGTCGACACAACGAAGGTCGTTCCTTCCGGTACGGGTACAGCAGACGACCCATATAACGTCGCAATGGCAAAGCAACTCGTGAACTCCGGTACCTATCCAACGGGTGATGTGTATGTCAAAGGTGTCATCACCTCTCTACAAAACGGTACATACACATTTAACGAGCAGTTCCACAACTATACATATTGCATAAACGACAAGCTTGAGACCGCAGGGCAGTTTGTCGTGTTCCGTGGAAAGAACCTTGGCAATACCGACTTTACCTCAGCCGACCAGCTACAGGTGGGCGATACCGTTATCGTCTGTGGTAAGTTCACCACTCATAACAACGAACCGCAGCTCGACCAGGGCAACTACCTCTACTATCTTAACGGCAAGGGTGTCCAGTCGGCTTCTGCCGGTCTCAATGCTACATTTAACGAAGGTCAGGACGACTTCACAATAGAGAATGTCTCACTTCCCGAGGGTCTTGACTATGTATGGAAGTATAATGCTAAGACGGATAATTACAGTGGCTATATGAAGGCATCGGCATACAAGAAAGCCAACCTGGCAGCCCAGAGCCGTCTTGTCTCTCCAGCTTTCAGCCTTGAAGGACTTACTAAAGCCACACTATCCTTCCAGCATGCCGGCAAATTTTTCGGCAAGGGAGAGGGCGACATGGCTAAAGAGATTCAGGTTCTCGCCTCTACAGACGGCAAGACCTGGACGAAGTTGACTATTAGCGCTTATCCTTCAGGCAATGACTGGACCTTCGTTGACGCTACTTGTGATTTGTCGGCATTCGCGGGCAAGAAGACAGTCTACATTGCTTTCCAATACACCAGCACCGCTGATGCTGCTCCAACATGGGAGGTAAAGAATGTAGTCGTTAAATAATCAGCTCACCCCTTTATAAAGAATCCCCATCAAGTATTATTCCTTTGAATGCTTGATGGGGATTTTTTTTGTTAATTGTTTGGCTGATTGCATTTTTCTTTGTAATTTTGCAGCCCGTTGAGCATTATGCTCTATCGATAGAAACATTTATCAACATTTTATAAAGACAAAAGAAATGAAAAAAGGTATCCATCCAGAAAACTATCGTCCCGTCGTGTTCAAGGACATGTCCAACGGCGATATGTTCCTTACAAAGTCTACAGCGAAGACAACTGACACTGTAGAATTTGAAGGTGAGACTTACCCAGTAGTGAAGGTTGAAATCTCAAGCACCTCTCATCCGTTCTATACCGGTAAGAGCAAGCTTGTTGATACAGCCGGTCGTGTTGACCGCTTCATGAGCCGTTACGGTAAGCTGAAGAAGTAATCTTTCCTTTTGAGAGGTTGCTTGTATATTCACTATAGCGGGACCTTTTCAACAAAGAAGATATTTCAAAGTTTAATGCGGTCAAACGTAGTTGCATATACGTTTGCCCGCATTTTTTATTTTGGCTCCCTGCAGAGAGCGGGGGTAAGGAATGGAGGAAATAGTAGCAATAGTGACTATAGTAGCTATAGTGGCTATAGTGCACTATAGTAACTATAGTATCTATAGTGTCTATGTAACTATAGTATCTATAGTAACTATAGTAACTATAGCATCTATAGCGTCTATGATAATCTAAAAGAAGTAAGCTAATTATGAAAACGGACAGAAAATATATTCTTAGGGGATATATTGCCGGGATAATGATGATTATGCTGGCAGCTTATACATCATGCTCAAGCTCAAGCGACGGACAGGACGGACCGGCGGCTCCAACAGTCGCGAATAGCAACTCCAACTTGGCCAATCCCAATCCCGTCGTGCACCGGCTGGAGTTCCCAAGGCTGAAGGGCGGGCAGAGCTTAGTCGTCACACACTTCGATAACGGTGAGGTCAACTACAGTGTGGAGTGGGATACCGTGAAACGCTCCAACCGCTGGTCGGCTTATGAGATATACGCTTCAAACAGAGTGTGGGATAAAAATGTACCGCGTTACGAGGCAAAAAAAGGAGAGGACCAGTACCCCACTGACCCTGATTTACATTGCTCAACGGCTTGGACGGTAGACAACGACCCGTTCTGGCGTTCCGGCTATGACCATGGACATCTCTGTCCTTCTGCTGACCGCAGAAACACCAAGCAGCAGCAGTATCAGACGTTTTATCTGACTAACATGATGCCACAGAATGGCGTGTTTAATTCTGGCGTCTGGGCAAATATGGAAAATTGGGTCCGCAATCAGATAAGCACAGGCTCTAAGGACACACTCTATGTTGTTAAGGGCGGCACCATTGACAATCCTTCCCAGTATGAGGCACAGACCGTACACGGGATGATTATTCCCAAGTACTACTATATGGCAGTGCTGATGAAGAACTCCTCCGGCTACCGTGCCATGGGCTTCTGGATAGAGCACAAGGCAAGCAAGGACACGAACCTGTCGAAATATGTCGTCAATATTGATACCCTCGAACAGCTTACCGGTATCGATTTCTTCTGCAATCTTCCTGATGAAATCGAGAATCATGTGGAGAGTCTGCCGTTGGAAAATGTCCTCCGTGCATGGGGCTTCAATTAGCAAAATTTTAGTCGGTTTTGGGAAAAATTAGCAGGTTTTGTGATGCTAGACTTGACATGACGGTCCAGCACTGAAAAGAAACCGCAAATATCCGATACTTTGAACAGGGATATTTGCGGATTTTTTATTTATTGTTTTCTCGAACCAAGGAATTCTTTCAGTCCTATGACATCTAATCCCAGTCCCTTGGCTTTTATCTGCAATCCATTGTCTGACGACAGCAGGGTTGGCGACTGGGCCCTGTGGCGGAGGACCACAGAGAGAATGTTGTTATCGGGATTGTGGCGGTCGAAGTCGCGTGGAAGTAACGAGACATCCGACATCTCCATTCTCACGTTCCCGTTGTCAATCTCCTGGTTGATGTTCTTCAGAGCCTTCTGCACGTCGCGGAGTCCCTCGTCCTCCATCTTATACTTAAGGTTGTCCAGCTCGTCCACGACCTTTGCCGAGATTATGACCGTATTGTTGCGTCCAATCTTTGATATGATGTCCGGACAGTTGACGAAAACGTTTGTGTCGATGACGTATATCTTTCCCTTGCCGTTTCGTGTCGCCGCATCGGCATTGGCTTGCCTTTCTCCCACTGCCTTTTGGGGAGTCTCCGTGCTGTTGTCGTCTTGTCCTGCCACGTGAGCCTTCTCCTTCTTTTCCTGCTCGTTGATTATTACTTCCTTGAAACCCTCTTGGAAAGGCTTGATGAAGATGCTGTCCTCGGGGTGGTTTGCCATGCATTCGTCGAACTTTGGCACAATGCTGTAGATAGATTTAGCCGTATACTCCTTCTTGACGGTAAGGTCGGTAATCCATTTAGCAAACATCCTTCCCGCTATCTCGGCATAGGCCTTGTTCCACACACTCTTCCGGCTTATGGCGTAGTTGGTCTTATTGATGGTAATATCGGTGTTCATAAGGAACGGGAAACCGAACGAGGTTGTGGTTGGCATAAGACTATAGATGGGCGCATCCTCCTCACCCACAAGGACATTGCCTTTGTGTCTGCACGCGAACATTATTGAGGTCTGCTTTTTCCTTGTTGCTTTAGATGCTGCCTCAGCGTCTTTCCTGCCATCCTTTGCCTTCATCTTGTCTCTAATTTCTTTTGGAATGAATGAGAGGTATTCCTTCGAGACACACCAGTCCTTGCGGTCGAGAGTCTTTGTCTTGCCGCCTTTTATCTTCACGGCGACCTTGCCGATGTTCTGGTAGAAGGCAATGTTCTGAACATCCTCAAAGACACAGTGGAGTCCAGCCTTGTAGTTGTTTATGACCGCCTTGTCATCGTCCGTGAATGGCAGGATTATGGTCTCTGTGAACCGCTTGTTCCTTGCAATCGAAATTTTCACATCTCGTGGGAGGGCGTTCTTGTCCTGCCATTGAGGTGTCAGCTTGCCGTCTATGATGTCGAATCTGATGAAGAACCCGTTGGAGATTACAAGCGCATGCTCGTTGCACAGCATAAACTGCCGTAGTCCTTGACACTTGTAGGCTACTGTGTTTTCGTGTTTCTCGCCTTGGCGCTCGCCAAGTCCACAAAGGTTAAGTATATCCTCAGCCGTTAAGGGTCGTCCGGTATGTTGGAAGGAGAAGTACTTGTCGGTAAGGCTGAACTGGACGTCTACCGGTAAGCCGTTGTATTTGTTTGCCTCGTAGAGGAGGTCATAGATGAGTATGCTTGGGTCGTCAGGCTTCTCTTCGTCGTTGGTGGAGAGCAGTGCGGTGTCATCGCGTTTGCTTGCCAACGCCATAAGTTCCTTAGGTGGAACGGTGGTGATAGGCTTGCTTTCGTCAACTTCCAACTCGCACGGATTCACCTTGACGTTGAATGTGAACTTCCACGAAAACACGCAGTACTGTCCTTCGTCGAGCCCCTCCACAGGAGCCTTCAACTTCAACGGTCCGACGCGGAATGTTGTCTTTGGGTATGTTTGCAGCTTTAACAGATCCGTGCGTCTGATGTCGTCAATAAAGTAATTGCCCTCGTGGTCTGTCTTGTATATTCCCATCAGCTGCTCGATATTCTCTCCCCAGCCGGTATCTTCGTCTTTGAGCAATTGATAGCGGTAGGCGATAGGCGAGATGCGCTTGCCGCTGTCGTCGGAGCTGTAAGCCGTCGTCTCTTTCTTGGGGCTTAGGAAATTATATGTCCGTTCGTCTACCTTCTCCAGCGTGTTCAGCAGTATTTGCAACTGACATCGGTTATTGTAATTGGGAAGCAGGCGGCAGCTGAACTTATAGAACTCTCCCTCAAGCTTTTGGTTTGACGGGACTTTGAAAGAGACGTAGCCGATATCTGACAGTGGATATCTCAGCAATGTCCCGCTTCCCGGAACCTTTATCTTAGTCATTGTCCCACTGTATGCCTCGGGGGTCTCTGTGTTTGGGACGAAGACACCATAGAATATGAAATCATCTGTCTTCCAATACCTTTTTAGGAAATCCTCTATTTCTCTATCAGAGAGATTTCTCAAATCATCCATTGATTTGTACTTCATAAATAAAAAAGTTGCGCTTTAACAGCATTCTCTTGTCTTCTTGCCGAGTTGTTGTTGAAGCTTCATTAAATAGTTTAGTTATAATTGTTTGATGTAAAGAAGTTTTCGTTCTTGTGGCGCAAAATTAAATAAAAAATACGATATATCATAATAATTTGTAATTTATAATTCATAATTCATAATTGTTGTAAGTTATGAAGCTTTCACGATGCCTTTTGAGAGACCATTGCCATTAGAATACAACACCATGGCTTGTTCATTTGTGACTTATGAATAAAAAAGGACAAATTCATTTTGTGTTGTCCTTGGTTTGCAGTACCTTTGCACTCGGTTAGCAGAATGCTAGCTAAGGGGGTGCTTGGTTTTTTGGCCTTGCTGAGAATATACCCGATAACCTGATCCGGATAATGCCGGCGTAGGTAGGATACAAATCCCTTTGATTTTTATTGTATTAATTTTTAATGTAACAATGAAAAAGATTGTACTCTTGAGTGCCGCACTGTCGTGTGCGGCAGGAGTAAGTGCACAAAGCGTTGACACTCTGAAAGAGCAAACATTGCAGGATGTGCAGGTCGTTGCAACTCGTGCTGACGCACGTACACCTGTTGCGTACAAGAACCTGAGTCAGAAAGAAATCAAGAAGGTGAACTTCGGACAGGACGTCCCTTACCTCATTTCGCTCACACCTTCCGTAACTGTAACATCGGACGCCGGTAATGCCATAGGATACACATCCCTCCGTGTCCGCGGCACAGACCCCAGCCGCATAAACATTACAGTCAATGGCGTACCGCAGAGCGATGCTGAGAGCGCACAGGTTTACTGGGTGAACATGGGCGACTTCGCATCCTCTCTAGCCAGTATGCAGATACAGCGTGGTGTAGGAACGTCAACAAATGGTGCCGGTGCTTTTGGTGCTACACTGAATCTGCAGACGGAGAATGTCGGAGTAAATCCGTTTGTGGGCATCGACCTCAGTGCCGGTACATACTATTCGCATAAGGAAACCCTGCGCTTTGGCACCGGACTGCTGGGCGGACACTGGGGACTGCAGGGACGCCTCTCGAACATTGGCTCGAAGGGCTATTTGGACCGTGCGTCTACAAAGTTGAACTCCTACTTCCTGCAAGGCGGATACTTCGCCGAAAAGACCGTGGTGAAGTTCGTTACATGGAACGGAACAGAACAGACATATCATGCGTGGAACTATGCCTCTAAGTACGAGCAGAGCAAGTATGGCAGACGCTATAACTCTTGTGGTTACATGTATGAGGATGCCGATGGCAACAT
>SAMEA3663069__coassemble_753_pt1 | contig 14324 bp, 11 predicted proteins | sample SAMEA3663069__metabat2_low_PE_007 | metagenome-assembled genome bin SAMEA3663069 (sample SAMEA3663069) | pig gut metagenome | biome: pig gut; feature: pig-associated habitat; material: faeces | place: France | collected 2012 | reverse complement strand
TTCTGCCTCATCGAGAACATGAGCTGTCCCATCTTCATTTGCGAGTTCGGTCCGATATTGTTTTCAAAGTAGAACGACGCAAGCGTGATGAGCACCACAATCACAATCAGCGAGCGGAACGACTGCAACAGCGATATCCCGGAAGCCTTTATTGCCGTGAGCTCACTGCTCTCACCAAGGTTACCGTAGGTCATCAGCGATGCCAGCAGAATAGCCAGCGGCAGGGCCTGCGGTATGAGCATCAGGGCCATATAGCCAAAGAACTGTGCCAATACTTCCATTGACAGTCCCTTGCCTATAAGGTCGTCGACATACTTCCACAGGAACTGCATCATCAGCACGAACAGGCTGATGAAGAACGTTCCTGCAAACAGTAATCCGAACTGCCGCGCAATGAATATGTCTAATTTCTTAATTCGAAACATAAGTGCATTCGAAGTGCAAAAGTACATAAAATAATCATAGTTTCCCTACATTTTTTGATTTTTTATTTGCCATTATACACAATAACCGAAATAAAGGTTGGACTTTGAAAGGCATCAATGCCAATAAAATCCCGTAACATTTTGCTTTATGCCTATTTTTCGGTATTTTTGCACCACTATATATATAATGTATAGGAGACAGATAAAATGCATAAGATAAGTACTTGTTCGGAAATGGTCCGTTACGTTGACGAGGTGGGGTTTCTTCCCCTGCTTCCCATCGGCATCACAGGATGGTCGGCAGATGATGTCGTCGACAGCGATTGCCGGTATGTCGCCCTTCCCGAAGGTGGATGGGAGTGGGCGTTATGGCGATGGAAAGGCGAGATAATCCGCGAGTCGGGCTGTGCCTATGGCAAGTTCTTCGACAAGAAGGCGGCTTTCGTCTCGAAGGAGTGGTGGTCCGACTTCTGCAACTACCGCCGTAGTGTCTTCCCCAGACCCGATGAGAACACCATAGAGGACGCCATTCTTCAGACCCTGCGTGCCGGCGGCAGCATGATAACGCGCGACCTCCGCCGTGCCTGCGGGTTCAACGGTCCGAAGATGCGTGGGAGGTTCGACTCCTATATCACGAAGTTGCAGATGGGCTGCCATATTGTTACAAAGGACTTCGTCTACCCCCATGACCGTCATGGAAAGGAATACGGCTGGGGGGGGTCGCTTCTGACGACACCAGAGGACCTCTTTGGCTCCGACGCCTGCAACATAGACCGCTCACCGGAAGACTCCTATCAGCGCATTTCCTCCCAACTGAAGAAAATCATTCCTTTTTCCGATGACAATATGGTGAAGGTGTTGATGAGGTAAAGGCATTCCCGAGTACGCTACTTTACGGACCCGTTTCAAGTCCTTTTCCGTATTCAGTTGTCATAACTAAGCCTCATATGGCGGAGCATCGTCTGTCCTTCTCCTGTCGTTCCCGTGTGCTGAATGACAAAATCGCCGAAGCCGTTGCACCTTACCTTGGCAGAAAGGCTAACCTTGTTGGGCAGTTCGTTGCTGACGGAAGGCTGATCAGTGGTAGCCTCACAAGTCAGGACGCCAGTTCTATATGTCAGGATAATCTTACAGTTGCCGCGGTAGCATGTCGATGATACAGCCCGTGAGACCGGCTTCGCACTTTCCTTGTCGAACTCCATCAACTGGAAGTCAACGGCATTGCCATGCTTCAGCGTCCTCATAATCCTCAGTCCATAGCCGGACATAGTGGCATTATCGTACTTTATGCATACGTCCATATACTGCATTCGATTAGACGAAAATCCCTGCCCGGCAGTCTTTGCCGGCGTAACGTCGAGTTCGAGACTAATATCACCATAATCACGTTTCTTGGGATGGTAGACCAGCCTTGCGCCCTGTATGTTTTGCAGCAGTCCAAGACTGTCCTTGCATCCACCGGTACCATATCCATAATACCATGGGGTGGAGAATTTCCCGGGATCATCCTGGTTCCACTCGTAATCCTTAGTGTCGGCGGGTTTGAACCTCATGGCACACCAGTTGTCCTCGCCCGCATATGGCAATAGTCTTGGCAGGTCGCTGAAGTCGGTCTCCAGCACGAATGGACTTGCCATATCGCTTCGCGTAATCCTCCTGCTATCTGCCTTTTCCGGCTTCTCTGCCCTTCGGCTGCAATTTGTCTTAGCGAACACCCGCGCCTCAATCACCGCACCCTCATCCGACGGCCGCAGGTGATAAGTCATATTGGGCCTAATGCTGCTCCCCGCCACCTCCTCCGACCTCATGAGGAAGTAGTAGCCGTTCTCTGTTGTCCTGTACCATTCCACATCAGAGCAGTCGCTGGCATCGCCCAAGTCAAGCTTGTAGCTGAGTCTGGCCACGCCATTCTCTATGTCTATCTTTGGCTTTTCCGTGAACATTGGCACCGGACGCTCCTTCGGGTTGACAGTTAAGACGCAAGCCTCCTCAGCAAGCGAGTCCCCAGCAACAGCCGTAACGCAGAACCGTTTGGCTTCGGCAGTGCCGTTCACGGGTATGAGCATGCAACTGCCATTGTCATAGACGTTCATGCGCAAGTAACTCTCATACCCCTTCTCAATCTTCCATTCTATTGGCAGTGCCTTTTCCTTTCCATGACCGTCAACGACTGCTGAAGCCTTTAGGACGGCGGTATCGGTGCCTGCCAGCACTGTTACATCATGTGCCGAAATATTGCTGGACACATCTATCGCCCTGTATGCCGCACCGGCACCGCCAACGGTAAGCTCCTTGTGATTTTTGTCTATGAACAAAGGACTGCCGTTGAGAGTGTTGTTAGCCTGATAGCAACGTATCCAGGGCTTTGTATCCCCCGACCAGCCAACGTAGACGCTGTCCGGTCCAATGAATTTGCAGTCGACGACCTTCACCTTCCCCGGATGCTTGGTAAAGAACTGGTAGCCGCCATGGAGTATGTTGAACGAGCAGCGGATGAAAGTGGCTCCGTGTCCTGAGGTGTTGTAAAGAGGCTTTGAGCTATAGAAGTCGAAATCACAATCCTCATAGCGTGCGTTACCGTTCAGCGCGTCGTCGGTGCTCTCAAAATGACAGTTTCTGTATAGGCTCTCGTCAGCCCCTACAATAGGACAAAGGTTCAGCCGGCTGACAAATCTGCAATTCTCTGCCATCAGCCTTTTGCCATGCATGAAGGCAAGCTGTGCCTGCGTGATGACATCACTGCGCCTCTTCCTCGATAGTTTCGGATTCGGCTTGTAATCCAAGTCTGCGTTAAGGTAGTTTCCCATGGTCAGGTTCCTGACCACCAGTTCCTCACATCCAAAGTCGAACATCGTGAAGTTGCCGTCAGCACCCTGGCTCTGTCCGCGCTGACATGCCAGCACGGTCTCGTCAGCAGTCTTACCTAACCCGATGATTGTCAGCTTTCGGCAACTGATGGCCATTGCTATCGGAGGATTGCCCCGGCGGATGGCTGAGTCGTCAGGATTGTCTATCCAGTAGACCCACGGTTTGACGAAAACGGTCAGCGTATCGGCATGCCGTTCCTTTATAGCCTTGTTCAGCTCATCAAAGTCCTTGAAGATATATTTTCCTTTCCCATCGGACAAGGCATCAACTATCCAATGGCAACTGTCGGGTCTTTCCTGTGCCAGGGCGTAGGAAAGGCTCAACGACAAGCAGGCTATGACTGCCAAAAGCAGCCGTCCTGTTCCCCGATTTTTCGATTTGTTGTAGTCTGTCAGCATTTACAATATTTGTCTGTATTTTTTACCCTGTAGAAAGAAGCCATATACCCAAAATATCAATAGCAAAACGGCATTTTTCGCTCTTAAATCGTCTTTTTGCCCCGAAATAGGCCTTGTAACTTACTGATAATCAGTAGTGTTGCAAAAGGTATACAGTTGCGTTCCAACTGTACTACAGTTACCATGCAAAAGGTATACATTTACCACGTAAAAGGATACCTTCTAGCACGCAAAAGGATACCTTTTGCAACGCAACTACAACTCGGCAAGAAGGTTGTTAAAATATTTCATATTCCAGCATGACCGTTTCGGACTAAACCAACAATATACGTCCATGTCGGTTTCTGTCGAGTTGTAACATATCCATTGGACTATCCCTCACGGAAAAAGTCAAGGGCTTCCTTCACCTCGTCCTCAGTGATAGTCTGGTCGATGTGTATCTCACCTATGCCGGAGAGCAATGTGACGTTTATTTCGTTGCCGGTATTCTTCTTGTCGTGGTGCATGAGCTCGATAAGCTTTGGATAGTCGTCGCATGTTATGTTGAACTGCCCATAGTTCTCACGGATGAACGACACCGTCTCACGAAGCTTGTCTTGCGGTAATTTCTCCTTTACCGCGCTCAGGTATAGCTCCGGAATCATTCCGAAAGCAACGGCATAGCCGTGAAGGAGGGGATGTGGATGCTCAAGGCTGAAGCTTTCGAAAGCATGACCGAACGTATGGCCGTAGTTCAGAGCCTTGCGGATGCCCTTCTCGTGGGGGTCCTCCTCGACGACACGCTCCTTCACCTTGACGCTCTTGCCAAGCATCGTTGCCAGCTTGCGCAGGTCTGGCTTGTCGAGATCGAAGTTTATCAGCTCTGCCCAGTGCTTCTCGTCGGATATGAGTCCGTGCTTCAGCATCTCGGCATAGCCTGAGCGGATGTTTTCCTCGTCAAGGGTCTTGAGGAAGTTCGTGTCAAGGATGACGAAGTTAGCATCGTTGAACACTCCTATCTCATTCTTAAGTCCGCCGAAATTAATGCCCGTCTTTCCGCCGACACTGGCATCGACCATAGCAAGCAAGGTAGTAGGAATGTTTATGAAATTCATTCCCCGCTTGAATGTCGATGCGGCAAAGCCTCCCAAATCAGTAACCATCCCGCCTCCAAGGTTTATAATACAGGAGTGGCGTGTAGCCTTCCCCTTCTGAAGCTCATCCCAGACGTGGACGAGTGAGTCGAGGTTCTTGTTAAGGTCTGAAGAACCAATCGTTATAAGATGGGCGCCATGAAGGCAGAAGAAATCCTTCACGAGCGGCCAACAAACCTTGGCTGTCGTTTCATCGGTAATAACGAATATGCGGTCGTGCTCGCACTCGGTGAGGGCTGTTGCCAGCTCGGTCTCAAAATTCCTTGAAATGATAATTCTCTGCTTCATAACAATAACGTATTAGTATTTTGCAAATATAACAACTTTCTAGTATCAATGCAACAAGTCCAATTCGTTTTTTAACAACCTTTTACTAAGAAATTGCTGTTTTTGCGCACAACAGCGTTACAGTGTGCAATAAAACTGCGACCATTTGTTCCTTTTTAAAAGGACGCATGGGAACAACCTCTTTCTGAGGGCAGGGCATTCTTTATCTCAATGGCATCGAACAGAGCAAGGTAAAGCCACAATGGGAGAAGAATTCATGTCTTTACCCGAAAAGGGACGGCTGTTAGGAATATTGTCGTCTAAACGTGATGATTGCGATTAGTTGAAAAGAAGTCTATGGTAAGGTATATTGCCAGGATAAAGATATAAATGGCGAGCACACGAAGGGGCGACAGGCTGATGCCGTCAATGCTCGCTCCGGGCAATGACGCTATCATGTGCAGGGAGGAGTTCATGAAACCGATTATGGAGATTAGGACTTCCGCAATGTGAGATGCCAGCAGATTCCACCACGAGAGGGCAGCAAGGACAACGACACCAATGAGGACGGCTGTAGCACAAGGGACGACAATAAGGTTGGTAATGATGAAATAGCATGAGAAGCGCCCGAAGTAATAGGCTATCAATGGGGCTGTTGCCGCTTGTGCGGCTATAGAAACGGACACGACACCCCATATATAATACAGCACTTTCCAAAGAAGGTTCTTTGGCATCTGCTTCGGGCGCATCAGCGGTTCAAACAAGGAAATGCCAAGGACAGCCATGAACGACATCTCAAAACCAATGTCATAAAGGTTTAACGGGTTGTAAAGGAGCATCAGGAAAGCCGCGAACGCCAAGGAGTTCAGCAGGACACTGCCGCGGTTGAGTATCGTCACCATTGAGATTATGGTCAGCATGACGGCTGAGCGCACTACGGATGGCGACATACCAACCAAAACGACATACGACCAGATGACAAGCATTATCAACACTTGTGGTAGCCAACGCCGCCGATAGCCGAAGGTAAAGAGCATGAGCACTGTATAAATAATGCCAAGGTGAAGGCCTGAGAGCGCAAGGACATGGGACGCACCGGCAATGGAATAGTCTTCTTTCAGTTCCTTTGGCAATGCCGACTTATCGCCAAGGGTCATCGCGGCAAGGACGGCATAGTTGCTGCCGTCGGCACCATAGGCCCTGTAGCGTTCGAGGAGTCTTCCCCTGACCTTCCTGGCTTCTATCGTTGCCCTCTGAGCATAGGAAAGGGTTGTCAGGTCGACGACAGATTTACGCCAATCACTATAGAAGATAAAGGTCTCTGCCGCAAAGCCGTTCTCCTTGAGCCATGAGGCATAGTCGAAGGTGGAGCCTGCAAAGTTGCGCGGCGGTTCCAATAGCGATGTGGCTGTGATACCGTCGCCGACATGCAGGCGTTGCCAACGGTTCTGGACAGTGTCACGAAGGATGGAGGCACGCACTTTCAGAGGGTCGCCGTCGCCGACAAGCAGCAAATCAGTCTGCAACACCTTGCCATGGACTGATGGCTCTGTGATTAGGACGGCATTATACACAACGGCTCTCTGTGGCAGCTGAAAGGTCATTTTCTCCAATGAGCGAGTTATTACAAACGTGCCCAGAGCAAAGAACGCCGCCCCTATAGCCAGGGACTGTCCTACCGGCGAGCGGCGCAACAAGAAGGCGGCAAGCAGGCATACCGCTGTCGCGACAAGCAAAAATAAAGATGGAAGGAGGGGATAAGCCGTCTTACCGGCGATAATACCCATAACGAGCATTATCACGACCCTTAGCATCGGGTAGAGCTGTAGTTGTCGGGCAGTAAGCATGGCAAATAATAGATTTTGAAGGGTAGAAGGTTAAGTAAGGATTTATTACTCTATAAAGCAAGTGGAGTAAATCAACGGATTACAATGCCGGTATACATCGTGCCGAAACCCGATTTCAGACGGCGCGCTGAGAAGAAGTCGGCATAGTGGTCGTAGGTATCTATGCCGCTAAGGGTTATGTTTTCAGGTCTCAGTCCTGAAGAGACAAGCTGGAGGCGGTTGCATTCGGGAAGGTCGATATGCCACTTTTCTACACCGGCCACATCGATTTCCGGATGCATGGGAGGGAACTTGCGTGATATCTTCGGCATATCAAAACCAGCGGTAGCAAACGCATCATACACTTCCTGCCCTACCTCAAAGTTCTTCAGGGTTATGCCTGGACCAATGATGGCATGGATGTCCTCAGGACATGAGCCAAATTCTTCCGACATATAATCAACAAGTTTCTCACCGATTTGCTTCACCGTGCCGCGCCAACCGGCATGTGCCGCTCCAACAGCCTTTCTTTTCTTGTCAAGGAACAGCAATGGAATGCAGTCGGCAGTGAACACACCAATGCAGGTCTGCCGCAAGTCTGTAACAACACCGTCGATACCCTCAAGCCCGTTGGCACGTTCTTCATCATTAAGGGAGAAATAGTCGTCGGTAATATGACGGAAGCAGGTCTCATGTATCTGGTGCTGACGGACAATGTGACCGGCATCTAAACCTAGTTCCATAGCAACAGCCTGCAAGTTCTTCTCCACCGCCAACGGTTCATCGCCTCTGTGGGGGTTGATGTTCAATGAGGAATAGTTGTCCTTGCTAAATCCTCCATGACGGGTAGTTGTGAAAGCTGTAACGCCTTCCCAAAGATTATAATAATGTAGGACTGCTGCCATAAGACTAATTCGATATTTTCTCCATTATAACATAAAGTACTGACGACCAAGAGAATAAAGCCATAAAGACTCTAATCGTCGGTATACTCAAAGTCGTCGAGGTCCTCGTCATCCTCACCGGACTCATCGGAGAGGTTCTCGTCAGCATCCTCATCAACGAGCTCTTCCTTGAACTTCGACATATCCTTGTCGCGATGGACAAGGGTATCCTCAGCGGTAATCTCCTGCAACTTATTGCTCTCAGAATTGAGTTCCTGCCACAACACATCCTTCAATTCGTCTATGCCCTTGCCCGTAACAGCCGAAATAAAGACCACAGGGAGGTCGTCGGGAAGTGTTTCCTTGAGCATTTCTATCAGCTCGTCGTCGAGCAGGTCGCACTTCGTTACAGCGAGCACACGGTGCTTCTCCAACATCTCAGGGTTGAACTGGCGGAGCTCATTGAGCAAGACTTCATAGTCGTGCTTAATATCATCGGTGTCGCCAGGTACCATAAACAACAGAAGAGAGTTGCGCTCTATATGCCGAAGGAAGCGGAGCCCAAGGCCTCGGCCCTCGCTTGCGCCCTCGATAATTCCCGGAATGTCAGCCATCACAAAGCTCTGACCGTCACGATAAGGCACAATGCCCAGCGACGGCTCCATGGTTGTAAACGGATAGTTTGCTATCTTCGGCTTGGCACTGGACAAGGCTGAGAGCAGAGTCGACTTGCCGGCATTGGGGAAGCCTACAAGCCCCACATCGGCAAGCAGCTTCAACTCAAGGATTATCGTCATCTCCTGCATAGGCTCACCGGGTTGGGCAAAGCGAGGAGCCTGGTTCGTAGATGTACGGAACTGGAAATTGCCCAGTCCGCCACGTCCGCCCTTAAGCAGCATGATTACTTGTCCGTCATAGGTAACGTCACAGACGTACTTGCCGGTCTCTGCATTGTAAACGACAGTGCCGCAGGGAACATCGATATATACGTCCTTGCCGTCGGTACCATGACACTTGTCGCGTCCGCCATTGCCACCATTGCCGGCAAATATATGACGCTGATACTTCAGATGGAGCAGAGTCCAATAGTTGTGGTTTCCACGCAGATAGACATTGCCACCGCGTCCGCCGTCACCACCATCGGGTCCGCCGTTAGGATTGTACTTCACATGGCGCAGATGCATGGAACCACGACCGCCCTTTCCTGAGCGACACAGTATTTTTACATAGTCTACGAAGTTGCTTTCGGGCATAAGAAATAAAGACCTCTACCCCACCGCCACTCTGCATGAGAAAGGCGGATGGGTTATTGTTTGATTATTTATAGATAATTATTCAAGTATGGAAGCCCAAGCCATGGCAAGGCTCCATGCCGGCTCACAACATCAGTGAACCAGAACACAGTTACAGGCTGTCAATAATCTTGCAGATACGCTCAAATATCTCGTCGGCGGTGCCAAGTCCCTCAACGTGATGGTGTATGCCTTCCTTGTCGTACCAGTCGATGAGCGGGGCTGTCTGGTCATGATAGACAGCAAGGCGCTTCTTTATGGTATCCTCGTTGTCGTCAGAACGGCCGCTGATCTTGCCACGGTTTACAAGACGCTTCACCAGCTCCTCCTTAGGCACCGACAATTCTATCATCGCCGCCACTTTGTGTCCACGCTCGTCAAGCATCTTCTTCAAGGCTTCTGCCTGTTTGATGGTGCGTGGGAAACCGTCGAATATAACGCCCTTATGGTCTTTCCCATAGCTGTCATATACAGATGCCAATATGTTGACCATCAGGTCGTCGGGAATGAGCTTGCCGTCGTCGATGAATTTCTTGGCGGTCTTGCCAAGTTCCGTTCCTTTCTTTATCTGGTCGCGGAGCACGTCGCCAGTAGATATATGTCCAAGGCCGTACTTCTCTATCATTTTATCGCTCTGCGTGCCTTTGCCTGCACCAGGAGCACCGAAGATAATGATATTTTTCATTTGTGATGTTGAGTTTTTAAGTTTAAAGATTATAGTGTTTTATAAGTCATTTTTTTAGAGGGTATAGAATCCTATAGACCAAGTCAGGCCATTCATAGACTATGACAGACTGGGATAGAATATGACAGACTGAAACAGACTATGACAGACCATGACGAACTAAGGGAGACCACAACAGATTCCACCGGAGACCAATCACTTGTCATCCTCCACCACCGTGTAGATATCACGGAGGTTACGGCCGAGCTGGTCATAATCTAGACCATAGCCGACAATGAAGTCGTTAGGAATTTCCATAGCACAATACTCAATGTTCAAAGGAACGGTGAGCTTCTCAGGCTTCACAAGCAGCGTGCAGATATGCAAGGAGGCAGGCTCATAGTCGGAAAGCATGGCAAGCATGTTCTTCATCGTCACACCGGTATCAACGATGTCCTCAACGATAATCACGTCCCTGCCTTTCAAATCGGCATTGACGCCAATCAGCTTTCGCACCGTTCCGGTAGAACTGGTACCTGCGTATGAAGCAACCTTAACGAACGAAATCTCACATTCTATTGTAAGATAGCGCATAAGGTCGGCTGCAAAGACAAACGACCCGTTCAGTACCGACAACAATAATGGCACCCTGCCTTTGAAATCATGATTGATACGGTCGGCAACAGCCTTTACTCGCTTTTGAATATCTGCCTCCGGAATAGAAGTCTCAAAAGTCTTGTCCTTAATAATTACTCTGCTCATTTATTGACTGGATAGAATATTTGACGCAAAAGTACGAAAAAGATATGAGAAATCCCACTTTCTCACAACAATTTTATGCCCGTCGTTTCCTAAATATCTAATCTTTTAGTAACTTTGCGGTTGATATGAAGATTTTTACCAGTGCTCAGATACATGAGCTAGACAAATATACTATACAGCACGAGCCAATCAAATCGATTGACTTAATGGAACGTGCGTCAAAAGCCATAGCCGAAGCTATCATGCGCCGGTGGACCAACCAGACACCGATAGTTACCTTCGCCGGACCGGGGAACAACGGCGGCGATGCGCTTGCCGTCTCCAGGATGCTTGCCACACAAGGTTATAACGTAAGGGTGTATCTCTTCAACATCACAGGACGGCTGAGCGACGACTGTGCTGCCAACCGACAACGAGTGCGCGAGTGCAAGCGGATAAAGGAGTTCATGGAGGTTACCACGAAGTTTGACCCGCCAGCGCTGGAAGCCGGAGACCTCGTCATCGATGGTCTCTTTGGTTCTGGCATAAACAAGCCGCTTGCCGGTGGTTTTGCGGCTCTGGTGAAATATATCAACCAATGCCCCGCAAGGGTTGTAAGTATAGACATGCCATCGGGTCTGATGACTGAAGACAACTCATACAACGTACGGGCGAATATCATCCGTGCTGACCTGACGCTGACCTTGCACGGAAAGAAACTGTCCATGTTCCTTGCCGACTGCCAGGAATTTCTCGGTGAGATACAGGTACTGGACATCCGCCTCAGCGATGAGTACGTACAAAAGACCGATGCCGCCTACTCTCTGCTTGAGGAAAGCGACATAAGGCCGAGGATATTGCATCGTGATGACTTTGCGCACAAAGGATCCATGGGCAACGCCCTTCTCATAGCGGGCAGCTACGGCATGTCGGGGGCAGCCATCCTGGCTTCCAGAGCATGCCTGAGGTCTGGAGCCGGAAAGGTAACCGTACACACGCCCCGCAAGAACTATGGCATTATGCAGGTAAGCGTACCGGAAGCCGTCCTTCAGATGGACCATGAGGAGACCTACTTCTCAGAATCCGTTGACACAGACGACTTCGACGCACTTGGGATTGGTCCCGGTTTAGGACAACAAGAGAACACGGCGATCGCCCTTATAACCCAACTTAAACGTACACAGTGCCCCATCATTGCCGATGCCGACGCACTAAACATCCTCGCCAACCATCGTGCATGGATTCCACAACTGCCCAAAGGCATCATCCTCACCCCGCATCCGAAGGAATTCGACCGTCTGTCAAGCGTAGCAAGCAATGGCAGTTACGAGCGGCTGCAACGCGCCAAGGACCTGGCTCAGAACATTCATTGCTACATCATCCTGAAAGGTCATTACTCGGCGTTGTGTCTTCCTGACGGACATGTAGTATTCAACCCCACGGGCAACAGTGGAATGGCAACCGCCGGAAGTGGTGATGTGCTGACGGGAATCATCACAGGGCTGCTGGCACGAGGCTATCAGCGCCGTAACGCCTGCGAGGTAGGCATGTACCTTCACGGCCTTGCCGGCGACATAGCCGCAAAGGAGCTAGGGAAAGAGAGCCTTGTAGCAGGCGACATCATTAGATATCTTCCAAAAGCATTCCTCGCCTTATCCGAATAATGACAACTTTTATAAAGCAATAGTCCAGTCTTTTGCGTTGCAAGCAAAGTCCCTACAATGCAAGAGACTTTTTTCAGCTGCTGAAACCTACTCAGATACAAGGAAGAATTTCCCAAGAAACGAACTATATAAAATAGTTCAGGACTACAGACTCCAAATACAAAAGCTATATAAAATAGCTTAGGACAACAGATTCAAAGTACAAACACAATAAAAGGGAGAAAGGCATTTAGCCTTTCTCCCTTTTATATATTTAAGAACCTTATTGCATTGGTACCAACCAAATGATTATCTCATTCAGTAGGGCCTAATGCGAAAGTTCAATATTCTGAGTATTGCCATCCAGACCATAGAACTTAATAACAAGCTTCTGGTCTTTTGGAAAATCATTCAAGTCGATTGACGCCTTCTTCTGACGGTGCAAGCCCGTTGAACGGAGCACCTTGTCATTGGCATCACACACCTCAACCTTGTCAAGAGGTGAGCTTGCAGTTGCTTGAAGGACATAGTGGTTGTCGATTTCAGCCAAAGGAATGAGAGCATCGCGTTTCACTCCACCGCTAATGGTGTCCACCTTCACAATTCTCGACCCCTTTGACAGAGCATCTTCCGGAAGGTCAGCGTCCAGGTCATAAACTCCTGCGCCCGTACCCTTATAGTTGTCGGACACACGAGGTTTAGCCTTTCTTACTACCTTAGCCTTTGAAGCCTTTCGTGGTCTTCGGCTTTGAGCCTGCACCCCGGCAACCGCCAATGACATGGCCAGTACCAGAATAACCTTTCTAACGTTCATTAGTCGCAATTAGCAAGTTTGTTCTCACTGCCAAGCACGTCTGTAATCTTGTGCTTGTACATATCAATCATGTAGTTACGAGCCACCTTGCCATACTGACGTGGGTCGAAGTAGTCAGGATGCAGGGCAAGAGTCTCGCGAACGCCAGCCGTATAAGCCAGACGAGAGTCAGAGTCGATATTAATCTTGCAGACAGCACTCTTGGCAGCCTCACGAAGCTGCTCCTCAGGAATACCTACAGCGTCAGGCAGCTTCCCTCCGTACTTGTTGATGATGTCGACATACTCCTGTGGTACAGAAGAAGATCCGTGCAGAACGATTGGGAAACCAGGGAGTTTCTTCTCAATCTCATGCAGCACATCGAAAGCCAATGGAGGAGGAATCAGTCGTCCTGTCTTCGGGTCGCGTGTGCACTGTTCCGGCTTGAACTTGTATGCTCCGTGGCTAGTACCAATAGAGATAGCCAGAGAGTCGCAGCCAGAACGCTGAGAGAAGTCGATAACCTCCTCAGGCTTTGTATAGTGAGACTCCTCAGAAGCAACCTCATCCTCAACACCAGCGAGCACACCGAGCTCAGCCTCAACGGTAACATCGTACTTGTGGGCATACTCTACGCACTGCTTTGTCAGGGCGATGTTCTCCTCGTAAGGCTTAGAAGAGCCATCGATCATTACAGAAGAGAAGCCCATATCAACACAGCTCTTTACGAGCTCGAAAGAATCGCCGTGGTCAAGGTGCAGGACGATCTCCGGATGATTGCATCCTAGCGACTTAGCGAATTCAACAGCTCCCTCAGCCATGTAACGCAGGAGGATAGGGTTAGCATAGTTGCGTGCGCCCTTTGAAACCTGCAGGATGACCGGCGACTTCAACTCAGAAGATGCTGTTATAATAGCCTGAAGCTGCTCCAGGTTATTAAAGTTGAATGCTGGAATTGCATAACCGCCATCAACAGCTCTCTTGAACATCTCACGAGTGTTGACGAGTCCAATTTTCTTGTAATCTACCATAGTTGTATATAAATTTAATGAATAGTTTGTATCTAATTTTACAAGTGCAAATATACGAATTTCAATTGGTTTTAGCAAGAGCCAACTCTTAATTGATGTAACAGAAAGGTTAAATTATTTAATTTTTTCACCACCAGTGTATCATATCCGCACTTTTGCAAAACGGACATTACAATATAAATATGGGGTATCAGTTCTCACATTAATATATATAGCCATCCGGATGTTCCAAATGAAACCAGCGACTGCCGGTGAGGGAGTGCTGGTTCATATGGTTATGAAGAAAATCACATTAGTATTATGTGCCGGGCATAAAATCATTTCTTGTCCGACGGCTCTATTCCCCTCCAAATAAGAGA
>SAMEA3663069__coassemble_747_pt1 | contig 14381 bp, 12 predicted proteins | sample SAMEA3663069__metabat2_low_PE_007 | metagenome-assembled genome bin SAMEA3663069 (sample SAMEA3663069) | pig gut metagenome | biome: pig gut; feature: pig-associated habitat; material: faeces | place: France | collected 2012 | reverse complement strand
TTTTTCTTTCGCTGGTTTTAAGGTCAAGGGTAACACTCCTGTACGCGTGAAGGTGTATTTTACGAATGTAAAGACAATCAAAATCGCATAAAGTTTTAAATGCCTTTGCAACATATTGATTATTAACGAGTTGTAAAAGCTGTCCTCTTGAGTTGCAAAAGCTATCCTCTTGCGTTTAAAAGGATAGCTTTTACATAACAAAAGGTGTCCTTCTGCTAACCAAAAGGACACCTTCTGTTTTTGTAAGAATATCTTCAATTCCTACGATGGCCCTGTCGCGGACCATTTGTGATGTTTCTTACGACTATGTACCGCCGTTATGAGCGCCACAGACCGTGAAGGTTGCAGTATTCACGGGCATAGACATCGGTGGCATCGGTCTTGAACTCAGCCACTGGCTTGTCTTCTGGGGTGAGGTTGCGGCGCAGCACGCCGTCAGGAGTAACGAGCTCGATGAACTGTATGTAGTGTTCCGGGGTCATAGGATGCTCCACAGAGCCTACGGTGACACGGTAGCCGCCTTCGATCTTCTCTACTACCGGCACGTGCTTTTCCTTGGCACCGTCGGTGGTGTTCTCCTTCAGCAGCTTCATTGGCTCGCCGCAGCATACGGGCGTGCAGCTTCCGCCCTGCAGCACCTCAACCATGTTGCCGCACTTCTCGCACTTGTAAATTTCTAATGTTTTTGCCATAGTTCTTCTAATTTGGTGATGAATAATATATTTAGTCCTTTATCTCTGACGGGTTCTTGCCAAGGTAGGCGAGAATACCGCCGTCGACATACAGGATATGTCCGTTGACGAAGTCGCTGGCATCGCTTGCAAGGAAGACAGCAGGACCCATGAGATCCTCAGGAGTGCCCCAGCGCTGTGCGGGTGTCTTGCTGACGATGAAGCGGTCGAAAGGATGACGGGAGCCATCGGCCTGGCGCTCGCGCAGAGGAGCCGTCTGCGGGGTGGCAATGTAGCCCGGACCTATGCCGTTGCATTGGATATTGTACTGTCCGAACTCTGAGCAGATGTTGCGTGTGAGCATCTTCAGACCACCCTTGGCAGCAGCATATGCCGACACGGTCTCACGGCCGAGCTCGCTCATCATTGAGCAGATGTTGATAATCTTGCCGTGGTTCTTCTTCTTCATGCCGGGGATGACGGCCTTGGAAACGATGAAAGGAGCATTGAGGTCGATGTCGATGACCTGACGGAAGTCCTCAACCGACATCTCTTCCATTGGTATGCGCTTGATGATGCCGGCGTTGTTGACGAGAATGTCAATGGTTCCGAGCTCCTTGTCGATGTCGGCTACCATCTTCTTTACCTCTTCTTCCTTTGTGCAGTCGCATATATAGCCTTTAGCGTCGATGCCTTTTGCCTTATAGTCGGCGAGGGCCTGGTCCATGTGTTTCTGGCTGCGGCAGTTGAAAGCAATCTTTGCGCCGGCATTGGCGAAAGCCTCTGCGATGGCGAAACCTATGCCGTAAGCGGCACCTGTAACGAGGGCTACCTTTCCCTCCAGTGAGAAGTTCTTTGAAAATGTGTCCATAATTGATTAGTTGCCTTACCCTGATGCTCCTGCCATGTGGCATGTGGGAGCGGCCTTGGGGAATGTAGGCTTTGTTTTTATTTGTTTTAGTTGAACGGTTATTTAATTTTCTTGCATTGGATATTGGCGGCGTCTTGTCACGAAGGACATTCGTTAGGACTATCTGAGGTCAGTTATCTTCACGACATCCTGGTCGCCATAGTCGAGGTTCTCGCCTCCCATGCCCCAGATGAACGTGTAGTTGTGGGTGGCAGCAGCGGCGTGGATGCTCCATTCCGGCGAGAGCACTGCCTGGTCGCCCTCCATCCAGATGTGGCGGGTCTCCTGCGGCTGTCCCATCATGTGGCAGACAGCCTGCCCCTCGGGCAGCTCGAAGTAGAAGTATGCCTCCATGCGGCGGCTGTGGGTGTGTGCCGGCATGGTGTTCCATACTGAGCCTTGGGCCAGCTCCGTCATGCCCATCTGCAACTGACAGGTGGGCAGCACCTGGTTGACAATCATCTTGTTGATGGTGCGCTCGTTCGACATTTCAAGAGAACCCATGTGGACGCTTATCGCGTCGGCCTTGGTAATCTTGCGGGTGGGGTATTCCTTGTGGGCTGGGGTGCTGTTGAAATAGAACTTGGCGGGCTTTCCGGCATCCTTGCTGATGAAGTGGATGTCGCGCTCGCCCTGGCCTATGTAAAGGGCTTCCTTGTAGCCGAGCTCAAAGGTCTCTTCTCCCACACGGACAATGCCGTCGCCGTCGCCGACATTATATATTCCTACCTCGCGGCGAGAAGTGAAGTGCGGGGCCTTCAGCGGATCGATGGCTTCGAGCGTCAGCTCTTCGCCCGACGGCATGGCTCCGCCGACAATCATGCGGTCGTACATGGAGTAGACCATGTTGACTTCGTTTGCGGTGAAAAGTTTGTCTACAAGGAAGTCACGACGCAGGCGTGCCGTGTCGTAGTGCTTAGCGTCCTCGGGATTAGAGGCGTATCGTAGTTCGTAATTTGTTTGCATAATTAGTTCCTGAGTTTATCTGCAAAGATAGGTGAAATAGGTCAGAACACAAAATAAATAATGCTTTTTTAACCTCTTGAGGCGAATTTGTAATCAGTACATCGTCTTTCAGGCATCGCTATGTTGCTGTCTGACCGGCGAATTGGCTTCCTGGGGTGTGGATGTTGTATATCTTAGAGAATATATGCCTTTTATGCCGCTGGCTGGTATGAATCTGTAGTGCCTTTTAACACTGTAAAAGTGATTGAAAGAGTGTAAGATACGTTTATTAATACAGATTTATTGCACATAATGGGGGTTCATGTGCAGCGAAAATCAAGTTTTTATTAAAATAATTTGCACAGCCCGATAAAAATTCGTTACTTTGCACCCGATTTTGAATTAGGAAACAAAAATTAAACAATTAAAAGAAAACAATTATGTCAGAAATTGAATCAAAAGTAAAGGCTATTATCGTTGATAAACTTGGTGTTGACGAGGCCGAGGTAAAGCCGGAGGCAAGTTTCACTAACGACCTCGGTGCTGACTCTCTGGACACCGTTGAGCTGATCATGGAGTTCGAGAAGCAGTTCGGTATCTCTATTCCTGACGATAAGGCAGAGAAGATCGCCACTGTAGGCGATGCCATCAAGTATATCGAGGAGAACGCTAAGTAATCAATTTCCATCGATAATTGATTTACAAAATGTTGGGTGTTGAAGCCGAAAAAGCGTTCAGCGCCCAACATTTTTGGTTTGTAGAATAATCCGGACGGCATGATGATAGGATGGGATTAATGGGAACTTTGACCGCTCCTCCCATCATCTTGCCGCCAATAATCAAAAGAAATAGAATAGCAAATGGAATTAAACAGAGTAGTGGTAACAGGACTGGGTGCCGTAACTCCTCTTGGCCTTAACGTAGACGATACGTGGAACGCCATGATAGAGGGAAAGAGTGGATGCGGTCCTATTACTGAGTTTGATGCCTCAAAGTGCAAGACTCACTTCGCTTGTGAGGTTAAAGGCTTCGATGCTAAACAATATCTTGACAGGAAAGAGATAAGGAAGATGGACCGCTACACGCAGCTGGCTATGGCAAGTGCCATTCAGGGCGTGGAGGATTCTGGTATGGACCTTGAGAAAATCGACAAGAACCGCGTGGGTGTTATCTACGGTGTCGGCATCGGTGGCATCAGCACGTTCCAGAAGGAGGTCGTCGACTATGGACAGAACATTGACCGCGGACCGTTCTTCTCGCCTTTCTTCATCCCAATGATGATTTCCGATATTGCTGCCGGGCAGATTTCTATCAAATATGGCTTCCACGGACCTAACTACGCTACCACTTCGGCATGCGCTTCCTCATCGAACGCCCTTGCCGATGCATTCAACCTTCTCCGTCTCGGAAAGGCTGATGTCATTGTTGCTGGCGGTGCCGAGGCTGCTATATGCATGTGCGGTGTGGGAGGTTTCAACTCGATGAAGGCTCTCTCAACACGCAATGACGAGCCTGAGCGTGCGTCACGCCCGTTCTCTGCAAGCCGCGACGGCTTCGTGATGGGTGAAGGTGCTGGTTGTCTTATCCTTGAGACGCTGGAGCATGCCAAGGCACGTGGGGCTAAGATTTATGCTGAGATGGTCGGCGAGGGCGAAAGTGCTGACGCTTACCATATCACTGCCTCGCATCCGGAAGGACTGGGAGCAAAGCTTGTGATGCAGGCGGCTCTCGATGACGCTCACCTCACTCCTGCCGATATCGACTACATCAACGTACATGGTACGTCAACGCACGTGGGCGACATCTCTGAGGCTAAGGCTATCAAGGACGTCTTCGGCGATGATGCTTACCGGCTGAACATCTCGTCTACGAAGAGTATGACGGGACACCTGCTCGGTGCGGCAGGAGCTGTCGAGGCTCTGGCATGTGTGAAGGCGGTGCAGAACGATATCGTTCCGCCTACTATCAACCATGCTGACGGCGATGACGACCCGGAGATCGACTACAAGATGAATTTCACATTCAACAAGGCGCAGAAGCGTGAGGTGCGTGCTGCCTTGAGCAACACCTTTGGCTTCGGCGGACATAATGCATGCGTTATCTTCAAGAAGTATGCTGAATAATATTATTGATAGAATAAAGCTCCCTTTCCGAAAGGATAAGGAGCTTTATTTGTCTATATACCATATTACGGGGGTCATGCCGCATGACATATCCTTTTATAAGATCGCTCTGATGCATAAGAGCATCGCACACCGGAATAGCAAGGGACAGAAGGTCAACAACGAGAGGCTGGAGTTCCTCGGCGATGCGGTTCTTGACGCTATCGTGGGAGATATCGTGTTCAGGCACTTCCCAAGAAAGCGTGAAGGATTTCTCACGAACACGCGCTCGAAAATCGTGCAGAGGGAAACTCTCAACCGGCTCGCCAAGACAATGGGCATCAACGACTTGGTGCTTACAGCCGGACATTCGGTGGCGCACAACAGCTATATGGGTGGCAATGCCTTCGAGGCGGTGGTCGGAGCCCTGTATCTTGACCATGGATACAATGCCTGCATGAAGTTCATGAAGCACCAGATACTCGGTGAGCTGATAAACATCGACAAGGTGGCTTACAAGGAGGTGAACTTCAAGTCGAAGCTCATCGAATGGGGACAGAAGAACAGGGTCGGCATTGAGTTCCATCTCCTGGAACAAACAAAGGATGCCGATGGTAGTCCGGTGTTCAGCTATGAGGTCTTGATAGAGGGTCTTGCCGGAGGACAGGGAAAGGGTTTCTCAAAGAAAGAAAGTCAGCAGATAGCCTCTAAGCTGACACTGCAAAAGCTGCGTCGTGAGCCACAATTCATTGATGCGGTGTTTGCTGCTAAGGGCAACCGTACTAAGATGGAGGAGGAACCGGTGGAGAATGTTCCTGACCCTGAGCAGCAGGACGAGTTCCTCGTCGGCGATGCTGCCGCTGAGAAGGAAAAGCATGAGAATCCGTTCCGCGAGGAGGTCTTCTCGGATAAGCCTGCTGACGAGGGGCTTGAGGACGCAAGGGACTTAGCTGATGAGAGAGGAGCGGAACCTGATGAGGCTGACGGCACGGAGACCGTGACTGATGGCGAAGACGACCGCGAGAGCATCATTGCTGCTGCCGAGGCGGCTGCTTTCGAGGAGAAAGATTAATTAGAATATGCGGGTGCGCCGCAGGTTGCTTCATTGTAATCAGTGCTCCCGCTTGTCCAGTAAGCTGCAATATCATTGCAACCACATGGTCTATAATAAAAAAGAGTGGACAATCGATGCGATTGTCCACTCTTTGTAATTAGTTATTACTAATTTTCTTTACAATTTATTTGTTAACAGCCTCTGACAGCTCTGCACCTGCCTTGAACTTGGCAACCTTCTTGGCAGCAATCTGAATCTTCTGCTTGGTTGCTGGGTTGATGCCCTCACGTGCAGGGCGCTCTGTTACTGCGAATGTGCCGAAACCTACGAGCTGTACCTTGCCGCCCTTTACGAGCTCGTCCTTGATAGCTGCAACAGCAGCGTCCAATGATTTCTTTGCGTCTGCCTTGCTCAGACCTGCGCCTGCTGCAATAGCGTCTATTAATTCTGTCTTGTTCATAATTTGATGTTTATTAATTGATTTTTAATGGATAAGTTTCGGTTTTTGACCACAAATATAAGCCAATAGTTTCAGACTTCAAACAAAAAATCAAAAAAAATGAAGAAAATAGCCTAAATTTCTACTTTCTGAGTCCTTTTTGAGCCTTATGAAAGGATTTTTTTCGTAATTTTGCAAATAAATCATGCGAATACGCCTAATGGTCAATAGAAAAAGGCGAACATGATGTATTGGTAAATATCGGTTAAACCCTTTAAACAAAGAGTAATGCGAAATATTCCTCAAGTTACAAGATACTTGCTCATCATCAACATAGTGATGTTCATTATTACATTACTGGTGAAGCCGATGGGCATAGACCTGACAAGTGTGCTCGGACTGCACTTCTTCAAGGCATCCGACTTCCATGTATACCAGCTCATAACCTATATGTTCATGCACGGGGGATGGATGCATATCATCATGAACATGTTCATGCTGTGGATGTTCGGTATGGTGATAGAGAATGTTTGGGGCCCGAGGAAATTCCTTTTTTATTACATTGTTTGCGGCATCGGAGCCGGATTGTGCCAGGAGCTGGCGCAATATGGGTCGTATGTCATCCAAGGACTCGACGCTTATCAGTTTGTTTCTATGGGAGGAACGTCCGTCTCTATGGACTCATACCTTAACATGATGACTACCGTTGGTGCTTCGGGAGCTATATATGCGGTGCTTCTTGCTTTCGGAATGCTGTTCCCGGATGAGAGAATGTTCATCATTCCGATTCCAATTCCTATAAAGGCGAAGTGGCTTGTGTTGGGCTCCGTGGCCCTGGAGCTGTTCTATGCGCTCGGGCAGCCGGGCGATGGCGTGGCTCATGTGGCTCATCTCGGTGGCATGCTCTTCGGCTTCGTACTCATAAAATATTGGCAGAAGCATCCCTACAGTGGCTCGGGGGACTTCGGTATGGGAAAAGGCTCGAGGTTCTTCGACCGTATGAGGAACTCATGGGAGAGACATACCACGCATTCCTCGGATGGTGGCAGAACGAAGTTCCACTATCGTCCGAACACCGATCCGCGACGTGAGAGCGACTGGGACTACAATGCTCGGAAGAAAGCGGAACAGGATGAGATTGACCGCATACTCGATAAAATCCGGCAGAGCGGCTATGACAGCCTGACGGATGATGAAAAGCGGAAATTGTTCGAGCAAAGTAATAAGTAGGCGGTGCGCATAGAAATGGAGACCCCACTATAAGGAAAGTGTGGAAGCGCATGTGGTAATCAGAAACTTTGCTTCAAGAAGGTTCAGACTTTGCTGCAAGTAGCTGAGACTTCCAAGGTGTTTCCTTGAAAGAGAATAATATTCAGAATCTGAGATTAACGGTTTGCTCAAGAATTTAAGGAAAATAACGGTAAAGGGCTTCGTGCTAGCCAATATATTGGTTATAGTGCTGATGCTGCTCGTGGGCTATTCCGACCATATAGACCCAAGGGAGCATGCCGTGCTGTCTACTCTTGGGCTGTCCCTTCCGTTGTTTATTGCCTTGAACGTGGCGTTTCTGCTCTTCTGGCTGATATTCAACAGACGTTATGTGCTGGTTCCGCTGGTCGGATTCATAGTTTGTTGGGGACCTGTGCGCCGCTATTGTCCTGTGAATGTGCCTAAGGATACGCCTAAGGGGGCTATAAAGGTGCTGTCATACAATGTATGGCTGTTCGATACTTGGGAACAGGAGAAGGGCGAGATGAACCCAATCGTTGATTACCTTCTTAACAGCGGTGCTGATATTATATGCCTGCAGGAAGCCGGGTGTGATCCTTCTTATCGTGATTCCGTATACCCCTTGCTGGCAAATGCATACCAGTATAGCGACACAATCAGGAAAAGAGGGGCTACTGACGACATCCTTGCCGTCTACTCTAAGTTCCCGATTTTAGGTCATGAGCGCATACATTACAAGTCGAAGGGCAATCTCAGCGAGGCTTTCTTCTTGAAGATTGACGGCAGAAAGGTACTGCTTGTCAACAGACCGTCGGGCTGAGTTCTGAGGACAAGAGCCGGTTCCGCGAGCTTATTCATGGTGAGACGGAACGGGACTCCACGCAGAAAGAGTCCAAGTTCTTCATCTCCAAGGTCGGTTCCGGTGCAAGGAAGCGTGCCTCCCAGGCTGATGCTGTGGCGGAGTATATAGCTAAGTACCGCAAGGCGGGAATGAGCGTGATAGTTTGTGGCGATTTCAACGATACTCCGATATCCTATACCCATCGCCGTGTCGCCAAGGGACTGACCGACTGCTTTGTCGCTTCCGGCAATGGCTTTGGATGGTCGTACCATAAGAGTGGCATACGGGTGCGCATCGACAATATCATGTGCTCGCCCGATTGGCAGCCTTATGGTGCGAAGGTGGACCGGCGGTGCAATAAATCTGACCACTACCCAATCTATTGCTGGCTGAAAAGAAATGATTAACGGACTGAAAACTAACCACGAGCAACGCTTGTAATGGCTAAAATGCATAAAAAACAGCTTTTTTCCAAAACGAAATAAATATTTAATTACTAGAAATTTTCCGAAGTGTGAAAAAATAAGTACCTTTGCACGCTATAGCAACATTGTGGTGTTCGGATTTGGTAGTTGGCAAGGAACTGCTTATCCGATAATGACATGGATTATAACTAAGACAAAAAATTAAATCAAAAAACCAGTAAATAAAAATGCGAAACAAAGGATTAGTAATTTGTATTACCGTCTTACTGACACTGGCAAGCATCTTCTACCTGTCGTTCAGCGTAGCTACAAGCTATTATGACAACGAGGCATCGAAGATTAAGGACCCGGTATCACGGCAGGACTATCTCGATTCTGTCAAGTACCTGGGCATTTACTCTTACCAAAAGTGCCAGGAGACTCAGATAGGACTGGGTCTTGACCTTAAGGGCGGTATGAACGTCATCCTTGAAATCTCGGTTCCAGACGTTGTTGACGTGCTCGCTGACCACAAGACAGACGCAGCATATCAGAAGGCAATGGCAATGGCCAAGAATGAAGAGATGACTTCTCAGAGTGATTTCATTTCACTGTTCGTCGATGCATACCACAAGGTGGCACCGGGACACAAGCTTGCAGAGATTTTTGCTACACAGCAGCTTAAGGGCAAGGTGAACACACAGACCAGTGATGGTGATGTTGAGAAGGCTCTCCGTGAGGAAGTCAACTCGGCCATTGACAATTCATACAACATTGTACGCAACCGTATCGACCAGTTCGGAGTCGTTCAGCCGAACATCCAGAAGCTCGAGGGCCAGGAAGGCCGTCTGATGGTCGAGATGCCGGGTATACGTGAGCCGGAGCGCATGCGTAAGCTGCTGCAGGGTTCCGCTAACCTGGAGTTCTGGGAGACATGGGACAACAGCGAGATTGCTCCAAAGCTCCGCGACCTTAACTCCCGTCTTGCCAATGGTGGCAAGGAGAAGTCCGACACCATGAAGAAGGAAGAGGCCAAGAAGCCTGCCCTCGCAAGCAAGAACAAGGCTAACGACAGTGAGGTAGCCCTTGCTGCAGAGAAGAAGGCCAACCCGCTTATCTCGCGCCTTCAGCTTGCTCCGGAAGGAAGCCTGAGCCTTGTCGGCTATGCCAACGTCCGTGATACTGCCGCAATCAACAAGATGATTTACTCGCCACTGGCAAAGCAAATCCTGGGTCCGGACGTGAAGCTCCTCTGGGGTGCCAAGCCTGCCGACGGCCTGCAGCAGAAGAATATCTATGAACTATATGCTATAAAGGTTACAACGTCTGATGGCCGCGCTCCTCTGGAGGGTGATGTCATTACAGATGCCAAGGACCAGTTCGACAACTTCGGTAAGCCGGAGGTCAGCATGACCATGAACTCTGAGGGAGCTCGCGAGTGGGCAGCGCTGACAAAGGCAAATGTAGGCAAGGCAGTAGCCATCGTCCTTGACGGTGTCGTCTACTCCGCACCTCGCGTGAACCAGGAAATCGACGGCGGACAGTCGTCAATCAGCGGAAACTTCACTATTGAGGACACCAAGGACCTTGCCAACACGCTGAAGTCTGGACGTATGCCTGCACCTGCAAAGATCGTTCAGGAAGAGGTTGTAGGTCCTTCTCTTGGTGCACAGTCAATCCAGCAGGGACTCATCTCATTCGTCGTCGCATTCGTGCTGCTGATGGTCTACATGGTTCTCATGTACAATTTCATTCCGGGTATGCTTGCCAACGGCGCTCTTCTGGTGAATATTTTCTTCACGCTTGGTATTCTCGCCTCGTTCCAGAGTGCGTTGACCATGCCTGGTATTGCTGGTATGGTGCTTACCTTGGGTACGGCTGTCGATGCCAACGTGCTTATCTATGAGCGTATCAAGGAGGAGCTGCGTAAGGGCAAGGGCATGAAGCAGGCTGTAGAGGCTGGTTATGCCAACGCCTTCTCCGCCATCTTCGACTCCAACCTTACATCGTTGATTACCGGTGTAATCCTCCTTGTGACAGGTACCGGTCCTATCCGCGGATTTGCTACTACGTGGATCATCGGCGTAATCATCTCGTTCTTCACGGCAGTGTTCCTCACACGTATCGTTTACGAGAACAAGCTGAAGCACGACAAGTGGCTTAACCTGAAGTTCTGGACAAGTGTCAGCAAGAACATGATGCAGAACACCCACATCAACTTCATGGGCATGTACAAGAAGAGCTACACTGTCTACGCTGTAGTAATAGTAATCTTCATCATCTCGTTCTTCGTCCGTGGATTGAGCATGAGCATTGACTTCACGGGTGGCCGCAACTACGTTGTAACCCTCTCCAAGCCGGTACAGGTAGAGCAGGTCCGTGAGGTTCTTAACAATGCTTTTGTCAACACCGTTGGCGACAATGCCGGCAAGGCCGCAACGACGAATGTCATTGCCTTGGGTACAGACGGCAAGACCATCCGTGTGTCTACGAACTATAACATCCAGTCGAACGACCCGCAGGAGGACGACCGTGCCGAGACCATCCTATACAATGCTCTGAAGAAGGGCGGATTCGTATCCCAGGCAAATGTAGAGGCGTTCAAGAACCCGGACATTCGTCAGGGCGGTTCTATCATCAGCTCTGCAAAGGTAGGTCCTTCGATAGCAAAGAACATTACTTACAACGCCTTCCTGAGCGTTATCCTCGCTATCGTATGTATCTTCCTGTACATCCTTCTCCGCTTCCGCAACGTTGGATTCTCCACAGGTGCCATCACCGCGCTTATACTTGACACGATAATAGTCATCGGATTCTTCTCTATATGCTACGGCTGGATAGGCTTCTCGCTTGAGGTCGACCAGACGTTCATAGGAGCCATCCTGACGGTTATCGGTTATGACGTCAATGACTCCGTGGTTGTGATGGACCGTATACGTGAGAACCTCCGCCTGCATCCGAAGACAGACCTTGAAGAGAACTTCAACAACTCCATCAACGAGACCCTTGCCCGTACCGTCAACACGTCGGTATCGACGTTGATAGTGCTTCTCGCCATCTTCATCCTTGGCGGTGACAGTATTCGCAGCTTCGCGTTCGCAATGATTATCGGTGTCATCATCGGTACGCTGAGCTCTATCTTCATCGTATCTCCTGTTGCCTTCTTCATCCTTGGCAAAAAGATACGTAAGCAGCAGGCTCAGACTGCTGATGTTCCTGCAAATGCATAAGGCTTATAGCTATAAATAACAATCCCCGGTTGTTGAAAGGCAACCGGGGATTTTTTTATTCCAATGTCCCTTATCTGCTTTTGTTTTATCAAAAAAAATATATATCTTTGCACGGTAATCATCACAGACAATGAATTCTACTGCTAAAATCATCTTCTGTTTTTTATTGCTCTCGTGCGCCTTGGCGACATCTTGTTCCAGCAGTGACGGCAATAAATACCGCATTGGTTTTTCCGAGTGCGTAGGGGGAGCATGGCGAGAGAAAGTTAATCGGGAGATGATTTCAGCACAGCACTTATATAATAATGTAGTGGATGTCGACATAACCAACGCCGAGAACAACTCCGAGCTGCAACAGCGGCAGATAGACAGTCTTGTCGCCTCAGGCATCGACTTGCTTGTGGTAGCCCCTAACGAGTACAAGACGGTAGCCCCGGCAATAATACGTGCCCGCGAGCATGGCATACCGGTAATATTATTCGACCGTAAGGCCGACACCAACGACTATACTGCCTATATTGGCGGCGACAACATTGCGGCAGGAAGGGCGATGGCTTATTATGCGTTGTCCATCGTTCGTGAGCGTGGCTACCGGCATACACCTTGTGTCCTGGAGATTACCGGCGGCACTACTTCCTCACCTGCAATCGACCGCCACAAGGGCTTTTCCTCTGTTATGGAAAAGGCTGGTGACGTTACTTATAGCTTTGTTAATACCGACTGGTCCACAGAGGACACTTACAGAACGATGGCATCCTATCTCAAGAGCCATCCGGCACCGGATATCGTGTTCTGCCATAGCGATCTTGCCGCATTCAACGCTCGTAAGGCTGCCGTCGAGGCAGGTGTCAGCAAGGATATACGTTTCCTTGGCATCGATGGGCTTCCTGGCAAGGGCGAGGGTATTGATGCCGTAGAGAAAGGCATCCTTGCCGGTACATATATCTATCCTACCCACGGCGAGCAGATAGTTCGTCTGGCGCTTGACATCTTGCAGAAGAAGCCTTACAAACGTGAGAATATCATGAAGAGCGTTATTGTCACGCCTGATAATGCACCTGTTATTATGCAGAGCAGTGAGGAGATGGACGAGAGAAGCAAGGACCTGCTGATACTGCAAGACAAGCTGGAGGACCTCTTCGGCCTTTACAATACCCAGCGTACGCTTATTATCATGAGTGCCATTGCCATAGTCTTCCTCATTGTAGCCCTTGTCCTCATCTGGCGCATGGTCGTCATCGTACGTCGGATAAACCGTAAGGAAAAGCAGCTGAACGAGGAGCAGACCCTGTTCTACACCAATGCGCGCCATCAGCTCCGGACGCCGCTGACACTGATAGAAGGCCCCTTGCAGAAGCTCTCAGATAGTCAGGACCTCAAAGAACGCGACCGCTCGCTCGTCGACATACTCCGTCGTAACGTCGATCAGCTGTCAGGAATAGTCTATGATGTCCTGAACTTCCGCAACGACACCCCTCCAGCCGTTGACGATGACAACGCTGTGGCAGAGGCAGAGAAAAGTCAGTCGGCGGCTGCCGTCCAGGAGGCTCATGCCGGCATGCTTGTCAATGAGAACAAGGAAGGCTTTCCGACAATATTAATTGTCGACGACAATGCGGACATGCGCCGTTATCTCCGGACCATCCTTTCCGACAAGTACTATATTATAGAGGCTAGCGACGGTGCCAATGGCCTCGCGCTTGCCAATGAGTCGATACCCGATTTGATTGTCAGCGATGTCATGATGCCCGTCATGGACGGCTTGTCGTTTTGCCGAAAGATCAAGGACGAGCCTATGACATCCCATATTCCTGTCATACTGCTCACGGCTCGTAGTGCTGAAAGCCAACAAGTAGAGGGCTTAGGCAGTGGTGCTGATGCCTATATGACCAAGCCCTTCAGCTCGCAGCTGCTCTTGGCACGCATTGACAATCTTCTGAAATCGCGCCGGCAACTACGTCATCTCTTCGATGATAAACCCGGGAAGTCGCAGGCTGAGAAAGAGAAGCTCAATGGTCCGGACCGTACGTTTATGGAGCGTCTGAGGAATGTGATGCAGGACCATCTTGCTGACAGCAACATGAAGATGGACGATCTGGGAAGCGGACTGGGCATAAGCCGCGTCCAGCTCTACAGGAAGGTGAAGGCTCTGACAGGGCTGTCCCCGGTAGAGTTGTTGAGGCAGATGCGTTTGCAGAAAGCTTACTCGCTCCTGAAGACCACCGACCTGACTATTTCGGAGATAGCATACTCCGTTGGATTCAGTTCTCCCGGCTACTTCTCGACGTGTTTCAAGAAACAGTATGGCAAATATCCAACGGAACTGAAGAAGTAGTCCTCTGTCCCCATCGTATTACTATTGTGACAGCATGGAAAGGATACTTTTGCTTGGCAGGTGGTCTTAACTTTCTCTCTATAGTTGTGCATCTGCGTTGCAAAACCTATTCTTTTACCTTGCAACCGAAACATCTGTAACTTGCTGAACTTGAATACAAAACAGATATTTCCTGACTTTAGCGAAATTATTTTTACAAAAGGTTAATTGGTTGATAATT
>SAMEA3663069__coassemble_741_pt1 | contig 14493 bp, 12 predicted proteins | sample SAMEA3663069__metabat2_low_PE_007 | metagenome-assembled genome bin SAMEA3663069 (sample SAMEA3663069) | pig gut metagenome | biome: pig gut; feature: pig-associated habitat; material: faeces | place: France | collected 2012 | reverse complement strand
TTGTCTTCTGCTCATAATAGAGGTTTGCAAGCTGGGAGATTCTGATATGTGGGAAGTTTTGCGGACGCAGGCGCAGAAACCTCCACAGTCCCGCATCGATATGGTGGAGCGTGAACTTGTTGGCGAGATAGAGGTATTCGCTGAGGAGTTTCGCGAAGTATCCTTCAGAGAGGGCATCCTTCCTATAACGCTCCGGTATGGTGCTGATGTCCAGAAGTCCCGCCTGTCCCATGAAGAACGCCTCTATCTGGAACAGACTGTCCCTGTGGTGTCCAACCTCATTCAGAGGAATGGCCTCTCCCCAGGCCTCGAAGGCGTCGCCGTTGATGCCGAAGCCGTAGTTGCGTGCCAGGGTTATGAAGTATGCCTGCTCCCAGGAACCATTCATGCGCCTTGCCCTTTCGGCTATGGCTTCGGTCTTCTGTTCCAGGCGTTCGGTCTGGAGGGCACTCATCCATGAGTGGATGGTGAGACGGGAGAGGTCGGGAATAATCTTGTAGCAGGGTGGATAGCTGTCGGTGGTGAGCAACTCGCGATAGTGGTCGGCGACGGAAGAAGGGACGTCGAGCTGCATCTGTGGCGGACAGTCGCCGCGTGAGGTGCGTACCTCGGTGTCGATGACGCCTGCAACGTGAAGGATGACATTGTCGTAGTGAGGGTCCTTGTCATGGCCATGAAGGAACCAGTCGCTCGACTTGTCGTGAATCTCGACGTTCCCGACCCACAGGGTGCAGTCAATCTTGACTTTGGCGTTGAAGAAGTCAGGACCCGCATTGCGGTTGTGGAGCCCCGGATCAATCACCTCCACGGCTTCTCCGTCAGTGGTGTGCAACCCTGTAACGGGGAACATCTTATGCTTCCATACGTAATGTAACAGCTGTTCCATAGATTGTTTTGTGATTTGAATGCAAAACTACATAAAAATATTGTAATACTTATGCAAAAGAGAGAAAAAAAAGTTACCTTTGCATCGTTTTAATTCGAATTAAAAGACATTTTGATATGAAGATTGCTCTTATCGGCTACGGTAAGATGGGGCACATGATTGAGCAAATCGCCCTTCAGCGTGGCCATGAAATTGTATGTAAGATCGACGTAGACAACCAACAGGACTTTGACTCACCGGAGTTTGCCAGTGCTGACGTGGCTATAGAATTCACTAATCCTACAGCGGCTTATGACAACTACCTGCGCGCCTTCAAGCACAATGTGAAGGTTGTCAGCGGCTCTACGGGATGGATGAAGGACCATAAGGCTGATGTGGAGGCGCTCACCAAGGACGGCAAGCAGACTCTTTTCTGGGCAAGCAACTTCTCTATTGGTGTGGCGATATTCTCTGCCGTCAACCGTTATCTGGCAAAGATAATGAACCAGTTCCCACAATATGACGTGGAACTTGTTGAGACGCACCACATACACAAGCTCGACGCGCCGTCAGGAACAGCCATTACGCTTGCCGACGAGATCGTTGACAACATCGACCGTAAGACCGCATGGAAGAAGGGTACTACGACATGGGATGACGGTAAGGTGGAAGGCAGCGATGACCACAAGCCTGACGAGCTGCTGGTCAAGAGCATACGCCATGAGGAAGTGCCAGGCATACATACCATCACTTACGACAGTGATGCCGACCAGATAACCATCTCCCACTCGGCACACTCACGGAAGGGCTTTGCCCTGGGAGCTGTCCTTGCAGCCGAGTACACTCTGACGCACAAGGGACTGCTCACCACCAGCGACTTATTTAAATTCTAACCATCAAGGCAGGAACCGGAGGTGAAGTGCCGGATAATGGCTGCTACAGCCGCGGACGGCAAACGAACATGGCAATACGGTCCTTTTATGGACGGACAATAGTTGTCTCTCGTCTTACACTTAAAGTTCTGAATTTCAAAAAATAATGATTGATAAGGAAAAAGCAAAGCTGAACCCACGAAAGCAGTGGATGAAGTTCGGCATAGTGATAGTAATCTACGCACTGTTCATAGCCTGGGTGCAGCCGCAGAGCATCACAGGATGGATCCTGACAGTAATCGGTGCGCTGTTCTTCTTTGACGACTACATAACAAAGAAGATAAACTGGACATGGTGGAAAGAAAGCTCTGACGTAACAAGGGTCGTCATGAGCTGGGTGGATGCGATAGTCTTCGCCTTTGTTGCGGTATACTTCATCAACCTCTTCCTGTTCCAGAACTACGTGATTCCGTCGAGCTCACTGGAGAAGAGCCTCCTGACGGGCGATTATCTGGCTGTGAGCAAGGTCAGCTATGGTCCGCGCATACCGGAGACACCGCTTACCATGCCGCTGACGCAGCACACGCTGCCGCTGCTGAACTGCAAGAGCTACATTGCATGGCCGCACTGGGACTACAGGCGCATGAAAGGCTTGGGGAACGTGGAGCTCAACGATATTGTGGTTTTCAACTTCCCTAACGGCGATACCATCATGACCGCCGACCAATATCAGGCACAGGACTACTACGAGATGGTGAACAACATCGGTAGTGGACTGATGGCACAGCAGAACCCAAACATAAATCTCTCTCAGATGAACCCAGCGCAGCAGAGGGCGTTCTTCGATCAGGTCTATGCTCTGGGACGGCAGTACATCATTGACAATCCTCAGACATACGGAATACTCGACACACGGCCTGTAGACCGTGAGGAAAACTATGTGAAGCGCTGCGTAGGTCTGCCGGGACAGACGCTCCAGATAAAGAACAGAATAGTATACCTCGACGGTAAGCCAAACAAGGAACCTGACAACGTGCAGTATACCTACTTCGTGAAGCTTGCCAATGGTGTTACGGTTACCGACTTCATCGGCGACCAGTATGACGAGGTGAGAAAGGAACTGGGCATAAGTGAGGAGGATGTACAGTCGCTCGGACAGCTCCATGGATCGGTGGTGGAGAGCGGCAGCGCGCTGAACCAGAACGTACTGAACCGCTTCGACGGCTACATGCCGCTTACGAAGTTTGCGGCAAAGGAGCTGCTAAGGCGGCATATTGTCTCTGCCGAGCAGATAGTAACCGACAAGGATATCTATACGGGAGCCGTCTACCCGCTCAACGCCTACTATGGCTGGACAAGGGATAACTACGGTCCGGTGTGGATTCCTAAGCGCGGAGCGTCCATAAAGCTCACTCTCGCTAATCTTCCTATCTACGAGAGGTGCATAACAGCCTATGAGGGCAACACGCTTCAGGTGAAGGGAAACAACATTTATATTAACGGAAAGCTCACCGACAGCTATACCTTCAAGATGGATTACTACTGGATGATGGGCGACAACCGTCATAACTCGCTTGACTCGCGCTATTGGGGCTTTGTTCCTGAGGACCATATAGTCGGCAAACCGCTGTTTATATGGTGGAGCTCCGACCCTGACCGCCACGGCATACGCGGCATCCGCTGGAGCCGACTGTTCAAGTGGGTGGGCGATATTAAGTAATGAATAGCTTCCTGTTGCTCTTCCGAATGGAGGAAAGGAATAAATGTCATCAGATTGATAAATAAATTCTATTGTGGACAATTTTGGGAAATCAATGTCTAACAATGATGTTGAGCATCAACTCCATTCGGAGAAGCTTGGGGAAGCCTGTCTTTCCACAGCCTATTTCGGTCCCGTCCAATGGTACCAGAAGCTGAACCGGTATGCGACTTGCTATATAGAACGCTATGACAGCTTCATAAAGCAGACGTATAGGAACCGGTGCATCATAGCAACATCTAACGGTCCGCAGGCTCTCACCATTCCTGTTGAGCGCCCTGAGGAGAAAGGCGGAAAGCTGCTGGAGCGCGACGTGCGCATCAGCAGTCATGGAAACTGGAGGCACCTCCACTGGAACGCGCTTGCCTCGGCATACGGGGAGAGCCCTTTCTTCGAGTTCTATGCCGATGACCTGCACCCGTTCTTTGAGCGGCAATGGACGTACCTGTATGACTTCAACTGGGAGATAACCCTCAAGATATGTGAGCTCCTCGACATTCAGCCGAACATTAGGACTACGGAAGAGTACATTCCGGAGGGAGAGACAACCATGATGGACGACTTCCGTTCCGTTATCCGCCCGAAACATCCGCTTCCTGACGATTCCTTCCAGCCGGTGGAGTACTATCAGGTGTTTGCGTCGAAAGTCGGTTTCAAGCCAAATCTGAGCGTTCTGGACCTTCTCTTCAACGAAGGAAATGAGGCTGTTTTGTTTCTGTAGCTTCCTCCTCATATTTAAACCGATATTATTTACAGCTTAATCAGCCATCATTTATAATTTAAAAAATCGTCTTTTGCAATGTGGCTGATCGTTGCTTGCAAGAAAAAAAAGGACCCAACCGTATTCCGGCTGGGTCCTTTCTTTTATCTGGGAACAATGCTTGTTCCGTTTACATTCAGTCTTTTCCGCCTGAACGTTATTTTGCATTGATTTCTTTCAGCAGTCTGTCAGCGTGTCCCCATTTGTCCATCATGTAGAGGACGTAGCGTATGTCGACGCCGATACAGCGCGAAAGAACTTTGTCGAAATTGATGTCGCTCGACAGGCTGTCCCAGTTTCCGTCGAAGGCAAGCCCTATGAGGCGTCCCTGTCCGTCGAACATGGGACTTCCCGAGTTTCCGCCTGTGATGTCATTGTTGGTCAGGAAGCATAGCTGCAGCGTGTGGGTCGTGCTGTCCTGATACTTGCCGTAGTCCTCCTTTGACAATAGCTCGCGCATGACGGGCTCTGCCTTGTAGTCAGGGATCTTGTTGCCTTGGTCCATCTTCGCCACGATGCTCTTCGGATCGGTGTAGTAGCTGGTTGTAAGTCCGCCCATCCTGTATCCGCCCACCTGTCCGTATGACAGTCTCATGGTGAAGTTAGCGTCGCTATAGTGCGGCATGTCCTGCTCCATGCGTATCTTGGCGGCGCAGAGCTTCCGCTCCTCCTCGCCAATCTTCTGGCTGTGCTCCGCTTCTGCGAGCCTCAGTACCGACACGCAACTGAACAAGTCGGCTCCGAGCCTTATAGCAGGGTCGTTGTTGATACTCTTCTTGTTGATGTAGAACTTAGTTCCCGGTACCAGAAGCTTTGTCTTCCTGTACAGGTCGTCTACGTAAAGATTATAGTTGTCGCCATACTTCTTGCGGATATCTGTATAGATTGGTGGCAGGTACTGCCGTGGCACTTGATTGGCAAAGTTCCGAAGCATTGCTACGGTAAGTTCCTTGTCGAGTTCCGGGTTCCACTTGTCTTGGTTGTCCTTGAAGGCCACATACTGCTTCTTTTCATCTGCATCCGGATTGACGGGCTCCTCGAAGCCTGCCGACAGCCGGATGGCGTGCCTGAGTAGCTCAGAGCTGCTGATGAAGCTTTCGTACCAGTAGTTGAGGGCGCGGTTCACCTGGAAGCTCTTGTCGTACAGGTTCTTCAGTTTCTCGAAGTCCACTTTCTCGGAAACGTAGGTCGTGTCCTGCCAGTGCTGGATACGCTCCTCGTAATCGCGCTTCTGCTGTATGATGCCTATTGAGTCGATGCACTTGTTCATGCCAATGGCATTCTTGTAGTAGTTGGCTGCCTGTACATAGGCGTCCTCATAGTTGATGCGGTCTTTCTCGTTGACATCCATGTACTTCTTTAGGATTGCCAGCTTGATGGCGCGCACCTGTATGCGTGTGTCGTTCTCCGCCTTCTTCATATTCTCTATTCCGTATGACGAGAGGTAGCGTTCTGTAGAGCCGGGATAGCCCACCGTCATTGAGAAGGAGCCGTTCTTATAGCCTTGCAGCGATACCGGAGCCCAGCTCTTCGGGTGGTACGGTACGTTGTCCTTGCTGTATGGGGCCGGCCGGTTGTCCTTACCTGCATATATGCGGAAGACAGAGAAGTCGCAGGTCTGCCGCGGCCACATCCAGTTGTCGGTTTCTCCGCCGAACTTTCCCATCGACTTTGGCAGCGCGAAGACCAGCCGCAGGTCGGTGAAGTTCTGGTATGTGGTGGCGTAATACTTGTTTCCCTCATAGAACGGGTCTATCTCTACGTGCAGGGTGCTGTCGATAGCCTCTACGGAATCGGTCATGGCGTTGGTGAGTGAGTCGAGGATTGACGACTGCTCCACCGTAGTCTTTCCATGAATGAGCGGCATCACCTCGGCAGTGATGTCCCTTTGGTCTCGCATGAAGCTTACGAACATGTTTTCGTTAGGCAGCTCCTCGTCGTAGCTTTTGGCATAGAAGCCGTTTAGCATGTAGTCGTGTTCCACCGTGGAGTGGCTGTTTATTGCTGAGAAGCCGCAGTGATGGTTTGTGAACACCAGTCCGTCGGGCGATACCACCACGCCGGAGCAATATCCGGAGAAGTTCACCACGTTGTTCTTAATGGCGTTCTGGCTCTCGTACAGGTCGGCATAAGGCAGTGTGAAGCCCTCTGCCTGCATCTGGTCATACACCTCCTGTGGCAAGTTATATAAAGTCCACATGCCTTCGTCAGCCATAGATGGCAGAGAAGTGAGAATGCATAGCGGCAGTGCGAGCACAGCCTTTGCCATGCCTGTTATGTTTTTAGATTTTTTGTGCTTAACCTTTTCCCAAAAGTGTTTGTAGTTCATATCAAAAACGTATTGTTATTTGTTTTAAGAATATTATAGTCTCGTTATCATTCTGATTCCTTTTGTCATGCAGGCCTTCGCTGCCAGCTTCCATTACCTCCTCAATTTAGCCATCACTTGTGGCAAGTCCCTCTTGGCAATGAGCACCGCGAAGGCAATAATCAGCAGGGTGTTGACTATCAGCGCGCACCAAAGTGGCAGGCAGGCATTGCTTGCCGAGATGGTGGCGAAGACTATCAATGCCACCACGGTGTACAATGTGATGTCCTTCAGAGGATAGTTTATAGGGTAATACTTCTGCCCGAAGAAATAGCTGAGTATCATGCTCACCGCATAGCTTATGAATCCCGCCCAGGCGCAAGCCCAGTAGCTGAACTTAGGAATGAAGATTATGTCGATGGCGATGAGCACCACCGCTCCTATTCCGGAGAAGTAGGCTCCCCATATGGTACGGTCGGTGAGCTTGTACCAGAAGCTGAGGTTGAAGAATATGCCGAACATTATCTCGGCAGCCATGACGATAGGCACTATCTCCAGCCCTTCCCAGTAGCTTCTGCCAACGATGAACTTCAGAACATCCATGTATCCCATGACGCAGAGGAAGGCAAGAAGCGTGAAGATGATGTAGTACTTCATGGCCTTCGCATAGGTGTCCTTGTTGTCCTTGTCTTTTACTTTTCCGAATACGAACGGCTCGTAAGCATATCTGAACGCCTGTGTTATCATAACCATAATCATGGCAATCTTTATGCATGCGCCATAAATGCCCAGCTGTGTGCGTGCCTCTGCGGCAGTACCGTCATAAACGAACGGGAAGATTATCTGCGATGCGCACTGGTTGAGCTGTCCGGCGAGACCCATGATGAGCAGCGGCCATGTGTAAGAGAGCATCCTCTTGCATGTCCCCCAGTCGAATGGGAAGCGGAAGCCGCGCAGCTCCTTCCAGAGCAGCAGCAGCGTGGCAACGGAGCAGAACATGTTGATGTAGAACACCCATATAACGTCGAGCGTGAAGTTGGCGTCATAGATGCCGAAGGGGTTTAGCCTCAGGTAAGGCAGCACGATAAGGTACAGAATGTTCAGCGTAATGTTGAACACGATATTCATTATCTTCAGACATGCGAACTTTATCGGTCTGTGGGCGTAGCGCAGGTATGCGAACGGTATGGCCGCGAAGGCATCGATGGCCACGGTGACATACATTATTAATATGTACTCCGGGTGGTCGCTGTAGCCCAGCAATCCGGCTATCTGCTTGTTGAACAGTACTACCAACAACGCAAAGAGAAACGATGTGGTTCCCACCGTGCGCAGTGTCGTGGAGTATACCTTCTTCGGGTCTTCCCCTTCCTTGCTCATGAAGCGGAAGAATGTTGTCTCCATACCGTAAGTCAGTATGATGATGAGCAACGCCACGTATGCGTAGACGTTGGTGATGATACCGTACTGTCCGCCTGCTGCATTGAACTTTGCGGTTTGTATCGGTACAAGCAGGTAATTGATGAACCGTGCCATGATGGAGCTCAGCCCATATATTACCGTGTCCTTAGCTAATGATTTTAAACTTGCCATGATGTTATTGTTTTTGTGGGTGGGGTGGGGGTGGTAGGTGTAGTAGGTTAGGTAGGTTAGGTAGGTGTGGTAGGTGAGGTAGGTGTAGTAGGTGAGGTAGGTTTAGTAGGTTTAGTAGGATCGTTGCCCCTACCACACCTACTAAACCTACTACACCTACCTCACCTACTATACCTTCCATATCTACTCTACCTACCAACCCTACTTTACTTACCACACCTGCTCTACCTACCAACCTTACTAGAACTATTCTTCTTTTTTTCCTGTTCCCGGTCTATAGAATTTTCCATTTTTATATCCGTAGCCGCGGCTTTCCGTGCGCGCTCGGTAGCGTTGCTCCCTTATGCCGCCTTCTTCCAGGAACTTCCGGTCCTGGTAGTCGATGAGTCCACGAAGGAGGGCCAAAGCCTGGAATATCACTATCAGGGCCATGTTGCATATGTCTTCATCCGACCGTCCTCTTATCTGCCGCATATACCACGCTGTGTCGTTATGCTTTCGGAAGTAGCTCTGACAAGTGATATATTTCTCATGTCGTGGTCCCCATATCTCCAGGTTGTGTGACCGCAGATAATCGCGGTAGTCCTCTTTCAGTTCTTCAAGACTGCCCTTGGCGATCACCGTGAGCTTGTGTTCCGTTTCGCTGGAACCCTCCGCGTCGCTGTAACCTTCTACGATGTTTTGCTTGCCGGAGCGTGCGGCTTGCTGCATCTGGTCTACCGTGCGGTCGTGTGCCCGGTCCAGGAACCGGTTGACGAAGTACACGGTGATGTCGAAGACGCACTCGCTTTTCTTGTAGGCGAGCAGCGTCCTGTAGCTGTCTGGTTTCTTCTTGCTGTAGTCCATAGTGCGGTTTTCTTGTTGTCGTTGTCCTTGTGACATGCTATTCCTTCCGGACCCATACCATCTGTCGCGTCAGAGCGCATTATCCGAAGAAGACATACGCGATGACTATAGCCGCGATGACTCCCGCCAGGTCGGCAAGAAGACCGCAGGCAACGGCATGCCGCGTGTACTTTATGCTTACCGAACCGAAATATACTGCGAGAATATAGAACGTAGTGTCGGTACTACCCTGGAAGATGCAGCTCAGTCTGCCCACGAACGAGTCAGGACCGTAGTTCTTCATTGCCTCCAGCATCAGCCCCCTGGCGCCACTTCCCGACAGAGGCTTCATGAAGGCTGTCGGCAGCGCCCCTACGAAGTCTGTGTTTAGTCCGCACTGCTCCACAACCCATTTTATGCCGTTGATGAGCATGTCCATAGCTCCGGAAGCACGGAAGACCCCCACTCCCACGAGTATGGCGACAAGGTAAGGAATTATTCTCACCGCCGTGGTGAATCCCTCCTTTGCCCCATCGATGAAGGCGTCATACACATTTATCTTCTTGAAGAATCCCGCCACTATGAAAGCCACAATTATCGACAGCAGAATCAGGTTGGATGCCACCGACGTAACAGTAGCCATCGTGTCCTTGTCCATCTGTCCGAAACCCCATATTACCAGTCCTACGAATGCGCACAGCCCCAGCAGCGTGGCTAACAGTACCGGCTGGAAGATGTTTATCCTCTGCCAAGCCGATGTGATGATTATACCGGCGAGCGTGGCGACCGTCGTTGCCAGCAGGATAGGAATGAAGATGTCGGTAGGCTGTGCTGCACCGTATGATGCGCGGAACGCAAGTATTGTCGTCGGGATAATGGTCAGTCCGCTGGTGTTGAGCACCAGGAACATTATCATCGGGTTCGTCGCTGTGTCCTTCTTTGGATTTAGTTCCTGCATCTGCTGCATGGCTTTCAGACCTGTCGGCGTTGCCGCATTGTCCAGTCCCAGCATGTTCGACGCAATATTCATAAAGATGCTTCCCATGACAGGATGATTCTTTGGAATGTCAGGAAAGAGTTTCGTGAATATAGGACTGAGCATCCGTGCCAGTACGTTGACGGCTCCCGCCCTTTCGCCTATCTTCATTATTCCGAGCCACAATGCCAGCACTCCGGTCAGTCCGAGCGATGTCTCGAAGGCTGTTTTAGACGAGTCGAATGTCGCATCGACCATTTTCTGGAACAGAGTAGTGTCGCCGGTGAACAGTCCGAAGAGTCCAAAAGCGAATGCTATGACGAAAAAAGCTATCCAAATGTAGTTCAGAACCATGATAAAACCAATGTAGAACGGCGACACCATTGTCGCATAATACTCGTACAAACATGCAAAAGTAAGAAGAAATAGAGAATATTACAAAAAAATATCAGATTTTTAAGACGTTAAATAATCAATTGTTTCTTTTACTCCTTATTTACTCTGTTTTCTGTACTGATTTACTGATGTGTGGCATTTACGTTTCATAATGAAAGCCTTGCCATACAAAACAATAATTTCTGCAATGACGCTTCTCGCAGAATCCTTTGCAACCTGGTTGCAGAAAGAAGTCCATACCTTTGCACTCAGTAATCAGTTCACACAATTTCAGCAAACAAAACGACAAATATATGAAAAAGAAAATCATTAGGATAATAACTACAGCCCTCCTGCTGGCAGCAGCCTGGGCTATTGCCGGCAGCCTGGAGCTTCCTGTCTGGGCCCAGCTCTGCATGTTCCTCGTGCCATACCTTCTTATAAGTTATGACGTCCTCGGCGAGGCGTGGGAGGGCATAACCGACGGCGACCCGTTCAACGAGGACTTTCTGATGTCCATAGCAACGATAGGCGCACTGCTCATAGGCTTTGTTCCCGGTGCCGAGCCACAGTTTGCCGAGGCGGTCTTCGTGATGCTCTTCTTCCAGGTCGGAGAGGTCTTTGAGGACTATGCCGAGGACAACAGCCGCCGGTCCATAAACAATCTTATGGACATTCGCCCCGACAAGGCGGTGGTGCTGCGGCAGCCAGCCGGCGCACCGGAAGGACCCGCCCAGGAGGTTACCGTCAGTCCGGAGGATGTTAAGGTCGGCGAGACCATCATCGTCAGGCCGGGTGAGAAGATACCCCTTGACGGTGAGGTTGTAGAAGGTCGGTCGGCACTGAACACCGTAGCCCTCACTGGTGAGAGCATGCCCCGTGACGTGTCGGAGCACGACCAGGTTGTCAGCGGCTGTGTCAATGAGTCGGGAGTCTTGAAGATTAAAGTCGCGAAGACCTTTGGCGAGTCAACCGCCTCAAAGATTATCAACCTTGTAGAGAACGCCGGCGCCAACAAGTCGAAGAGCGAGACCTTTATCCGCCGCTTCGCCCGTGTCTACACCCCCATTGTCGTCTTCGCGGCAATAGTCCTGGCAATACTTCCGCCGGTTATCCTTGGTGGTGGATGGGCCGACTGGGTCTACCGTGCCCTGACGTTCCTCGTGGTGAGCTGCCCGTGTGCATTGGTTATCTCAGTGCCACTGTCGTTCTTTGGCGGTATTGGCGGCGCCAGCCGCAAGGGAATCCTCATAAAGGGCGGCAACTACATGGACGCACTGTCGAAGATTGACACCGTCGTCTTCGACAAGACCGGCACCCTGACCAAAGGCATATTCGCTGTTGAGGCTGTCCATCCCGACAGGCTGGACCCAGAGGAGATCATCCATCTTGCCGCACATGTGGAGCGTTTCTCCACCCATCCCATTGCCGTTGCCCTGCGTGAGGCTTATTCCAATGAGGATGACGGTTGCAGCATTGAGAATGTGCGTGAGATAGCCGGACATGGCATTGAGGCAGAGGTCAATGGAAGGAAGGTCAGCGTCGGAAATGACAAGATGATGCGTTCCCTGGGCATACAGCTTCATGAATGCGAGCGCTGTAAGGGTCTTGCCGGTACCATCATCCATGTGGCTGTCGACGGCGTCTATGCCGGGCATGTGGTTATTTCCGACCAGGTGAAGGACGATGCGGCAATGGCAGTGCGCGACCTGAAAGGCCTTGGAGTGAGCCGTACCGTCATGCTTACCGGCGACCGTGAGGCAGTAGCGGCTAATGTAGCCGGACGACTTGGCATCGACGAGTACCATTCAGAGCTCCTTCCTGCCGACAAGGTAGACCGTGTTGAGGACTTTCTCAGAACAAAGGGAGAAGGACGTACGCTTGCTTTTGTCGGCGACGGCATCAATGACGCCCCCGTATTGGCACGTGCCGATGTGGGAATAGCCATGGGAGCTCTCGGCAGTGATGCCGCCATAGAGGCTGCCGATGTCGTTCTTATGGACGACAAGCCGTCGAAGATAGCCACGGCAGTGGGCATCGCCCGCCGCACCATTCGCATAGCCCTTGAGAACGCGTGGTTCGCCATCATCGTCAAGGTGCTTATCCTCGGACTTGCCGCTTCGGGTGTCCTGGGCGGAATGGCAATGCCGCTGGCAGTCTTCGGTGATGTCGGCGTCATGGTTCTCTGCGTCCTGAATGCCACAAGGGCGCTGAGGGTGTAACAACGTATAACAAAGTTTCAGGTCTCCCCAAGCCCCGGGCCAGGAGGCCCCTGGCTCAGGGAGTCCTCCTTATGGCAGGAACTCCTTAATATCCCTTCCGAAGAACTTTAGCTCCCTTACCAGGGAACTGCTGATGCTCTCCATCCCCGGTTCGGCAAAGAGGAGAATGGTCTCCAGATTGCCGAAGCGGCGGTTGAACTCAGCCTGTTCGCGCTCATACTCATAGTCCTTCACCGAGCGGACGCCGCGGACTATGAACCGCGCACCCTCGCGCTTTGCCATATCTATGGTAAGGTCGCTGTAGGAGATGACCTTTACTCTTGGCTCGCCGCTATATATCTTCTTAATGTCAGCCACGCGCCGTGCTATCTCCTCGTCAGTATTTTTCAGTTTGCTCACGGCAACCGCGATGATCAGTTTGTCGAACATCGGAAGGGCACGGCGCACTATGGAGTCGTGGCCGATGGTAAACGGGTCGAAGGTGCCGGTGAAAAGTCCTGTTCTCTCCATACAGTCAGAATAATGATGGTTCCATGATATTGCCGCTGTACGGGTTGCGTCCGAGATGGCTGTACGCCAGTTTCGTCGCCATGCGCCCGCGCGGCGTTCGCTTGATGAACCCTTCCATAATCAGGAACGGCTCATAGACCTCCTCGACGGTGCCGGCATCCTCGCCGATGGCCGTCGCTATTGTCGATATGCCTACAGGACCGCCACGGAACTTGTCGATGATGGTAAGCAAAATCTTGTTGTCGGTCTCGTCGAGGCCATACTGGTCGATGTTCAGAGCCTGCAAGGCGAGCTTCGTTATTTCCGCCGTTATGCGTCCGTTGCCTTTCACCTGTGCGAAATCACGCACGCGCCTGAGCAGCGAGTTGGCTATTCGCGGCGTGCCGCGGCTGCGCCTTGAGATCTCTATTGCCGCATCGTCGTCGATAGGAACCTTCAGCAGTCGTGCCGAGCGTCGGATAATCTGCTGCAGTGTTTCCGGGTCGTAATACTCCAGGTGGAGGTTTATGCCGAAGCGGGCGCGCAGCGGAGCCGTCAGAAGACCGCTGCGTGTGGTGGCTCCGATGAGTGTAAACGGGTTCAGGTCTATCTGTATCGAGCGTGCCGAAGGACCCTTGTCGATCATTATGTCTATGCGGTAATCCTCCATGGCGGAGTAGAGATACTCCTCGACCACAGGACTAAGACGGTGGATTTCATCGATGAACAGCACGTCGTTGGGCTCCAGCGACGTGAGGATGCCTGCCAGGTCGCCCGGCTTGTCGAGGACCGGTCCGCTGGTTATCTTGAATCCTACACCCAGCTCGTTGGCAATGATGTTGCTGAGCGTGGTCTTTCCCAGTCCGGGAGGACCATGGAGAAGGGTGTGGTCGAGCGGTTCTCCGCGGTATTTTGCAGCTTCAACGAAGACGCGGAGGTTGTCGACAACCTTCTTCTGACCGCTGAAATCGTCGAACTTCAGCGGCCGCAGTGCCTTCTCGAACTCCTTTTCCGCAGAACTAACGTTCTCGTTCCTTATGTCGAAATCGTCATTCATGATTTTCCTTTTTAAGTATTGCCTGCAAAGTTACAACTTTTTATTTTATTACAGCCATAAAGGCTCGAAACATCAGTGCCCGTAACTGATGAATTACAGTTGTGAAACAGTTGGCAAAAGATGTGACGACTGCCTAAAACAACAGAATATTGTGTTAAGAATAAGTTATAAATGAAAAAAGCGCACAACAAATCAGTGATTATTCCGTTTCCGTTTATGATGAGGGTATTCAGACTTTTATTGCTGGTTGCCGCTTTCCTTGTTCCCCGGACCTGTTGCCTTGGGCAGAAAAGCAATGCCGACGTGCTGCGACAGACGCTACACTTCGGTGAGCGCTTCAATGCCTTGCCCGCCGACACCATGTCTACCAATGTGTACCTCAAGTACTCCAT
>SAMEA3663069__coassemble_737_pt1 | contig 14603 bp, 12 predicted proteins | sample SAMEA3663069__metabat2_low_PE_007 | metagenome-assembled genome bin SAMEA3663069 (sample SAMEA3663069) | pig gut metagenome | biome: pig gut; feature: pig-associated habitat; material: faeces | place: France | collected 2012 | reverse complement strand
AAAATTAAACTTTTGGATTTATTTTTTTGTTTTGTCTTTGGTTTGCATTAACTTTGCAGAAACAAAAAACGAAAATGCCAGACAATAACAAGAATACAAGACCGAGGAAGAAGGCGCAAGCACCCATTGACACGAGCTATGGGCACTTGCAGCCTCAGGCCACCGAGATAGAGAAAGCCGTCCTTGGAGCCCTTATGATTGATAAGGATGCTTTCACGGTAATCTCTGAAACCATACGCCCTGAGACATTCTACGAACCACGTAATCAGAAGATCTACAGAGCCATACAGACTCTCAATATGGAAGAGAAGCCTGTCGACATAATGACGGTTACTGAGGAGCTGAAGCATGAGGGGACACTTGAGGACGTTGGCGGTCCAGGATATATCGTTGAACTCTCCGGACTTGTGGCGAGTTCAGCGAGTATCGTTTACCATGCACACATTCTTCAGCAGAAGTTCCTTGCACGGCAACTCATACAGTTTGCCTCTATGATTGAGACGGATGCCTTTGACGATACCGTTGATGTTGACGAGCTTATGCAGAGGGCGGAAGGAAAGCTCTTCGAGATATCTCAAAAGAATATGTCGCAGGACTATCAGCAGATAGACCCTATTCTCATTCAGGCTCATGACATCCTTGTTAGTGCGTCTAACACGAAGGGACTCACTGGTGTGCCAAGTGGATATCAGGAGCTCGACCACATAACGGCAGGCTGGCAGCCCTCCGACCTGGTAATCATAGCGGGACGCCCTGCAATGGGTAAAACTTCTTTTGCCCTGAGTATAGCAAAGAATATTGCTGTTGACTATCGTCAGCCAGTGGCTTTCTTCTCATTGGAAATGAACAGCGTGCAGCTTGTCAACCGCTTGATTTCCAATGTGTGTACTATTTCCGGAACAAAGATTCTTAGTGGCGACCTTACACGTGACGACTGGGAGCGCTTCGATAAGAACGTCAGGAAATTGCAAGGAGCCCCCTTGTATGTGGACGACACGCCTGGTCTGAGCGTATTCGAACTTCGAACTAAGGCTCGCCGGTTGGTCCGCGAGCACCAAGTGAAGATAATAATGATAGACTATCTTCAATTGATGAATGCCAACGGAATGAGGTTCAACAGCCGACAGGAAGAGGTGTCTACCATTTCACGCTCACTGAAAGGACTGGCTAAGGAACTAAATATTCCTATTCTTGCTCTGTCACAGTTGAATCGTACCGTGGAACAAAGAGAGGGCATTGACGGTAAACGTCCACAGCTGAGCGACCTTCGTGAGTCGGGAGCTATTGAGCAGGATGCCGACATGGTACTCTTCGTACACCGTCCTGAATATTACCATATCTATGCCGACGAGCATGGCGCTGATCTGCACGGCATGGCACAGATAATCATTGCCAAGCACCGTAAGGGAGCTACGGGTGATGTGTTGCTTAAGTTTCAAGGAGAATATACAAGGTTTTCAGATCCCAATGAGGACGACTTTACACGCCCAGCTGGCGACTCTGTGGAAAGCCCCGTGGGTGGTGAGATACTTGGAAGCCGCATGAACGACAGCGGTCCTCTTCCTCCTCCGCCATCACCAGAAGCTGGAGCTCCGTTCTAATTAAAATGTAACGAACATATGAAAAGAAATATCCTTATCCTTATCTGCATTGCACTTAGTCTCACAGCGAGTGGTCAGAGAGTTTCCATTCTCGGTGATTCATATTCCACCTTTGAGGACTTTGTTACGCCATCTAGTAATGAGCTTTGGTATTATGCTAAGAACGATACCTCTAAGACCGACGTCAATAGGGTTCAAGACACATGGTGGTGGCAGTTCGTCCACGACAATGGCATGAAGTTGGAAATTAACAACTCTTATTCTGGTGCCACCATTGGTTACGGAGGCTATGACGGCAACGACTATTCGGCAAGGTCGTTCCTGAGACGGATGTACAACATTGGCAGTCCCGATATTCTTCTGGTCTTCGGCGCAACTAACGACAGTTGGTCAGGAGAGCAGGTCGGAGAATATAAATACTGTGACTGGACTTGGGGTGATTTCTACAATTTCCGTCCCGCAATGGCATACATGGTTAACTGGATTAAGCTTCACCATCCTAATGTGAAGGTGTACTATATTATTAACAGTGATTTGAGGAAGGATATCACAGAATCGATGAAGGTCATTTGCCGGCACTATGGTGTCCCATACATCCAGTTGGAGAACATTGATAAGAAAAACGGACATCCCACGGTGAAGGGTATGAAGGCCATTGCCGAACAAGTAGGTGATGTCGTAAATAAACAAAACGACAATTAGTATTAAAGATGCAAGCAATGATATTTGCAGCGGGCTTGGGAACACGCCTCCGCCCCCTGACTGACAAAATTCCAAAGGCACTTGTTGAAGTTGACGGAATGCCTCTTATTGAGCATGTGATTGTGAAGTTGCGTGACAGCGGATTCAAGTCCATCGTCATAAACGTCCATCATTTTTCCAATCAGATTATTGATTATATCAACACCCATGACTTTGGTGTTGACATCCAGATTTCTGATGAGACGAACAAACTGTTGGATACAGGGGGAGGCTTGCGTAAAGCAGCTCACCTCTTTAATCCTGACGAACAAATCCTTATCCACAATGTTGACATATTGAGCAATGCCAACCTTATGAAATTTTACGTTGATGGACCGTTGATGACCAATTATGGCACTGGCGGAACCATGAACGCTTCAGCAACATTATTGGTATCATGGCGGAAGACTAAACGCTATCTGCTCTTTGACGATAGTATGCGACTGGTCGGTTGGACGAATATTGAGACAGGTCAGGTGAAGAGCCCGTTTCGGTGGTTGCGTGAGTATGGAGACGAACATCCCGAAGAATTCAAGACATTGCAAGAACATCATGACAATATCGAAGTGAAACACCGGTTGTTGGGCTATGGCAAGGCGACACTAAGGGCATTCGCATTCTCAGGAATCCACTGCATCTCGCCCTCGCTGACCAGCAGAATGGACAATTATCCGGAGGTGTTCCCAATTATGGACTTTTATCTTGACAACTGCTCTACAAGCCTTATCAAAGGGTATGTACAGCAAGACCTCAATATGGTTGATGTTGGAAAAATTGATACGCTGAAGACATTGCAAAACAAATATTAATTATGCAACAGAAGATTATTATTCTTGATTTCGGCTCCCAGACAACGCAGCTCATAGGACGGCGTGTGCGCGAGCTCGACACCTTCTGCGAAATCCTCCCCTACAACAAATTTCCTAAGGATGACCCTGATGTCATTGGAGTTATCCTTTCAGGAAGCCCTTATTCCGTTCATGACAAGGAGGCGTTCAAAGTAGACCTCAGTCAGTTCGTTGGCAAGCTTCCTGTTCTTGGCATCTGCTACGGGGCACAGTTCATCGCCTATTCGGGCGGAGGCAAGGTTGAGCAGACTGGCACGCGAGAGTACGGGCGTGCTAACCTGGAAACCGTTGACACCTCGTCGGCCATCTTCAAAGGATTTGACAAGGGGTCGCAAGTATGGATGAGTCATGGCGATACCATTACTGCCATTCCTGAGGGCTATCATGTTATAGGCTCAACAGAGGACGTGAAAAACGCGGCATTCGCCAACGAGGACAAGCGGGTATGGTGCGTACAGTTCCATCCTGAAGTCTACCACACCACACAGGGTCGGCAACTGCTGAAGAACTTCGTGGTCGATGTATGTGGCTCCCGGCAGGAGTGGAGCCCGGCAAGCTTTATCGAGTCTACTGTCAAAGAACTTCGTGACAAGATAGGCAACGACAGGGTAATACTGGGACTGAGTGGAGGTGTAGACTCTAGCGTATGCGCTACATTGCTCCATCGTGCCATTGGCAAGAACCTCACCTGTATCTTTGTCGACCATGGCATGCTTCGTAAAAACGAGTTTCAAAAGGTTATGGATGCCTACAAAGGACTGGGACTGAACGTCATCGGCGTTGATGCCAGTGAAAAGTTCTTCAAGGACCTGGAGGGTGTTACTGACCCGGAGAAGAAGCGAAAAATTATTGGGCGCGACTTCGTTGAGGTGTTCAATGCCGAGGCGCAGAAGATAACTGATGCCAAATGGCTGGCGCAGGGAACAATCTATCCCGATCGAATAGAGTCGTTGAGTATTACAGGAATGACCATCAAGAGTCACCACAACGTCGGTGGTCTTCCTAAGGATATGAAGCTGCAACTATGCGAACCTCTTAAATGGCTGTTCAAGGACGAGGTGCGGCGCGTCGGACATCAGCTAAATATGCCTGAGCGTCTTATCAAGCGTCATCCGTTCCCTGGTCCTGGACTGGCTGTAAGAATCCTTGGCGACATCACCCGTGAGAAGGTGCGTATTCTTCAAGATGCTGACGATATATACATCGAGAAGATGCACCAGTACAAAATGGACGATGGTACGGAACTCTATGACCACGTATGGCAGGCTGGAACAATACTCCTCAGCACCATCCGCTCAGTGGGAGTAATGGGCGACGAGCGCACTTATGAGCATCCCGTTGCACTCCGTGCCGTTACCAGTATGGATGCAATGACTGCCGACTGGGCTCATCTTCCATACGATTTCCTCGCTGATGTCTCCAATGAGATCATTAGGAAGGTGAAGGGGGTCAACCGCGTATGCTATGATGTAAGCTCAAAACCGCCTTCAACAATTGAGTGGGAGTAGTCTTTAATTATTATCCGCATTCATCCGAATGTATATGGCCTCTGCCATATTCATTGGGATGTGTGCGGATTTATTTTTTTATTTTCCAGCTTGAAATTCCTTTTATAAAGGATACCACACTGCGGGATATGATAGGGTAGGGAAGGCGAAGATATCTGCCTTTAAGATCTTATCCGTTTTCGCACATATTGGAACTGTCAATCCAATCGTCAATTAATTTACGCGCAATTGAAAGTTTCTCAGGTATAGTTGGAAGATTATTTTTTGTGAACCAAGCTCCTTTGGAGAGTTCAGAACGTTGAAGGTGAATGTCGCCGGAGACATAATCAGCATTATATCCAACCATCAGACCGCAAGGGTAGGGCCATGGCTGAGAACCGAAATAACGAAGATTCGTTATTGTAAGTCCGGTTTCTTCCATTACCTCTCTGTGGACAGCTTCTTCCAATGTCTCTCCAGTCTCAACGAAACCGGCGACAAGCCCATAGAAATCGCCTTTAAAATTGCGGGCATGGACAAGTAGGACCTCGTCTCCCTTATGTACCAATACTATTATCGCCGTGGCCAATTCCGGCCAAACTTCCTTCCCACAATTGGTGCATCGCTTGGAGATGTCTGTATGCATTTTCATAGGGGCACCGCATACACCACAGAATTGGGTGTTATGATCCCAATATAGTATTTCCTGGCATTTGCCGGCTTTCAGATAAAGCTCTCGTGAGAGTTTATAGTACGACTTCCTGAGTGGACAATACTCAAATTCAGTGTCTTTAAACGACTCTGAACGCTCATTAATTTGTAAAGGATCATCGATCATTACCGTTTTAACCTCTGTTCCATCCTCCATAGGAGTAATGTTGTGAAGCTTTTGCCACTCATTGAGTTTTATAGGTGGGGTGTCCGCCTTCGGAATTGTAAAAGTCCCGTCAGCTAATTTCTGTAGCACAAGATCTGTCTTGCAAAATATAAAGTAGTACATTTCTTTATTTTTGAGAGTCTGTATAATCCTCAAAGCCATAGCCATCTATGTCTCCACAGTCTCTATAGCTTTTAATATTTTTATAGCATCTTTTGCTGTCTCTTTATTTCCCGAAAAGTAATTTACGGTCTCGCATTGCCGCTGGCTTCGTCCATTCTTCTGGAATAAATTTCCAGTTATGGTTAGGCTGTGGGTCGCAAACGCCTTCTTTCTCAATTTCCTTCATGAGATAATAGCGTTGGTCCAGTTCACTCTCCCATATAATGCGACTCTCAAGTGAGTCTTTTGGTATTCCGGCACCACGGGTCAGCAGTTCACCTCCGCCATTGCCGCGATAGCTGTTAATGGCGACTTTGTATACTGCTTTGGGATTGAATTCGCGCCCGTCAGACATACTAATAATCTTGACTTTCTGTCCATCAGGCTTAGTGACATCAACGACATAATCGATTCCGGCCGCTGCATCAAAGTTGAAGAGCAAATTTTTAAAGCCCATGCGTTGGGAATCGTCTCGTGTGTCTGTCTTTAGTTGTAACAAATGGTCATTAGGCGATTTCATAGTATTGCACCACTGGTCATAGCTCATCTCAAGATGCTTACGAATTTCCTCGCCAGTGAGTTTCATAACATAAAGATTGTTCTCGTACTTATAGAGCTTGAACATGTCGGCAACAGTAACGATACCGGAATCTATCTTCGTGTCGAAGGATAAGGGGGCATTGAATGTTATATCTGCTCCGGTAATCTTTAGTTGCATGTTCATGATAAAGTCATTGAAAGCGGAATTGCCAAAATAACAGTCTTCTGTTGAAATAGAATGCTTGAAAACGCCAATCTTGTGGTTTACCCAAGACTTTGTGGAATCAATGTCAGCTTTAAAGTGCTCTGTTAGTAATGAGTCTGGCTCATACTTACAGATATCAACTAATTTGCCGGCCTTGGAAACTACCTCATAGCTTTCTTTGCTGTTTTTCTTGAAAACCACATCGGCTTGTGCGATTCGAATTGCGTTGTTTGCCGGGTCAAGACAGACAACTTCATTACCGTCAGCTCCTTTAACGACACTGTTATGCGGGGTATGGTCATGACCAAAGAAAATTATATCAAACCCCGGGACTTTCTCTGCTACCAAGCATGCTTCATCTTCCTGATAGTCTGAAGTTTGAATGCCTCCTTCCCATCCAGAATGAAACAATCCTACAATAATATCCGGGTGTTCATGGTCTTTTATGTATTTAATCCAATATTTAGCTGATTCAACAATATCATCAAAATGCAGACCTTGCCATAGCTTTTCTTTCAGCCAGTTGGGGATTGCAGGAGTTAGCATTCCTATGACGGCAATGCGTACTCCGCTCTTGTTAATTATAGTGTATGGTTTGAAATATGGCTTTGATGTAGAATTGTCTATAACATTGGCTCCAAGCATCGGACATCTTACTTCTTTAGCCCATTTATCGTATACCTTATGACCAGTCTCAATATCATGATTACCAACAGTCTCAGCATCATATCCCATATAATTGATTAATGATGCCGCAATGTTCTCTCTTTGTGGGACTATATAGTTATAATAGTAGCATATCGGTTGTCCTTGGAGAATATCACCGTTATCAAGTAATACAACTGGTTCCGAAGGATTCTGACGCATACTATTTACGTATGTCATTACTCGTGCCAACGAGCCTGATTTTTGTCTGCCATTAATAAAGTCATATGGGAAGAAGCATCCATGCACATCTGATGTCTCGATGAAATGAATAGTTAAGCTATCTATAGTTTTATGACTTTTATTCAAGCTCGTCTTACTATCTGGATTAATTTGCTTTGTGTATGCCATTGAAATAGTTGTGGAGAATAACGCTAAACCCAATGCTAATAGGCTCTCACATAATCTTTCCATATTAAAGGGTATAAAGTTTCTATTTATCATAACAGTGATTACACAAATTAACTTTCAATTCCTTACCGGCGGTTTTCTTTGAGCACATAAAACCACCAATAAGTATTACCGTATTGCTTTTTCTTTTCATCCGTTGCAGCTTTGCGGAAATCATTAAATTTCTTGACGAGAGATTCGTTAAGATAGTCTTGTTTTATGATTGGATGCTTAGCTATACTTTTCAAAGAATTGTATAAGACTAAGGCTTCCTGATAATGGATCGGCAAACTTTTATATTTTATGCTTAACAAACTGTCCTTGTATGCATTCAACTTTGCTTGTGCTTTGACATTCTTAGTTTTTGAGCCAATACTGTCAGATGGAGCCTCGGCAGGTCCCAGTCCATAGTAGACCAAGAGATGACTATAGAAACCGTCCAAATCTTTCTTCACTAATAGTTCACAAAGTTGCCAGTCTATATTACGTTTATAAGCGTCTATAAGATGCTTATAGGACAATATTACAGGATAAGTGCCGTCTTGATTGGGAATTATGGTATTTAAGCCATTTAAAGGGGCTTTGAAAAGTTCCGAAGCAATGGTCTTCTGTTGTGCCAGAGCATACACTCGTAGCATTGTAAGTGCTTTGTCATCAGATTGGTATCCTTCATCAGCAGCTACCGCCTCTTTATATTCCTTTCGGCTGATAAGGTTTTCTACATGCATCCTTTGGTGGAACAGTCTGTCATCGTTACCAATAAGGCAGACCATAACCATCATTATCAGCAAAATAGTAAAATTGATACCCATATCTTGTGACAAGAATCCCTCTCCCCTAGTGTTCGACTCTATTGACTGGTATTGTCTGGCGAAGAATACGACTGCAACCCACGCAAGCAGCAATGGTATAGCCCACGTCCAAGCACTGAGAGTAACCTCATCTGTATAAGAAGGTAGGTCTGTTATCATTGCAAGGATGATAAATGACGGGAAATATGTTAGGGAAAAGAATTTACCCTTAAGCTTCACGACGGCCTGGATACCGTTTTGCAACAACTTCAAAGCGATTAGTATGAGTCCTGTTTCTATTACAGGCTCGTAATGGGTCTTCCCTTTTGAAGCTATATGCTGTCCTGCAGTCAGGATGTCCGTCTGGTAATAAAAGAGATAAATGAAGCAGAAAATTAAGAAAATAACGGCACAAGCCGCTTTATAAAAGCTGCCCGTACCGTTTTCTGTGTTACTCATTATTATACAAGTTTTTCAAGTCCAACATAATTACAGTTTCAATTTGTTTTCGTTGGCTCCTTTTACTTTTGCTGATGCATATATTAATTATTCCTCATCCCGGTTAAGGCGAAGTACAATTGCCGTACGCGCCGGCAGATACAGTTTCAACCATTCTTTCCCGTCCTTTTCATACAGAGGGTCGAAGTTGGTGAAATGTTCCATGGAGTCATCATTGAAACCATTGCCGCCAAAGTCCTTCGAATCGCTGTCAAGGACTATTCTGTAACTTCCCTTTGGAACCAGAAATCCATAGTCAGTAAATGACCTTGTCGGTGAGAAATTAAACACGAAGATTATGTTCCCTCTCATGTAGGCGAGTACTTGGTCTCCATCGTTATGCCATATTTCCTGTACAGGGGTTGAGTTAAAGTTCTTCTCGCTTTTAATTACGTTGAGCATCTCCCGGTCGAAGTCTCCCAAGTAGTGATAGCAAAGATCATGGTTGTCAACAAGGTTCCATTGACGACGAGCGTATTTATAGCTCCAGCCATTACCCTCGCGTGGGAAGTCGATCCATTCTGGATGACCAAACTCATTACCCATAAAGTTAAGGTAACCACCGTTAATCGTCGATGCTGTCACGAGGCGAATCATCTTATGCAGTGCTATTCCCCTGTGGACATTTTCGTTTTCATCTCCCTTCCTGAAATGCCAGTACATGTCGGCATCGATTAAGCGGAAGATAATGGTCTTGTCTCCTACCAGAGCCTGGTCATGGCTTTCACAATAGGAGATTGTCTTCTCATCGGGACGTCTGTTCTTTACTTCCCAGAATATGCTTGAAGGCTTCCAGTCCTCATCCCTCTTCTCCTTGATGGTTTTTATCCAGAAGTCAGGAATGTTCATAGCCATTCTGTAGTTGAAGCCATATCCTCCGTCTTCGAACTTTGCCGCAAGCCCAGGCATACCGGAAACTTCCTCCGCAATGGTTATTGCGTTAGGATTTATCTCATGTATGAGAATGTTTGCGAGCGTTAAATAGCAAATTGCATTATCATCCTCATGACCGTTGAAATAATCACCATAGCTGGTGAATGCCTCTCCGAGACCATGACTATAATAAAGCATCGAGGTCACTCCGTCAAACCGGAATCCATCGAAATGGTATTCTTCTAGCCAGTATTTACAGTTGCTCAATAAGAAGTGGATAACATCATCTTTACCATAGTCGAAGCAAAGGCTGTCCCATGCCGGATGCTCATGTCTGTCTCCAGGATAGAAGTATTGGTTGGGATCTCCGGCAAGGTTGCCCAATCCCTCAATCTCATTCTTCACCGCATGCGAGTGAACGATGTCCATGATGACGGCTATCCCGTTCCTATGAGCTTCATCAATGAGAGCCTTCAGCTCTTCAGGTGTGCCAAATCTCGATGAAGCGGCAAAGAAAGAACTGACGTGATAGCCGAAGCTGCCATAATAAGGATGTTCCTGAATAGCCATAATCTGAATGGCATTATATCCATCCTTGATTATTCTCGGTAATACGTTGTCCTTGAATTCTGTATATGTTCCTACCTTCTCAGCATCCTGTGCCATTCCTATATGGCATTCGTAGATAAGTAGTGGACTGGTATTTGCCTTGAACCTCTTTCTGTGCCATTTATAAGGCTTTGCAGGGTTCCACACTTGTGCAGAGAAGATCTTAGTCTGGTCGTCCTGTACCACGCGTTGGCACCATGCCGGAATTCTCTCACCCTCACCTCCATTCCAGTGGACGTGCATCTTGTAGAGGTCGCCGTGGCGCATTTTGTTCTCAGAGAGTTTCAACTCCCAGTTGCCGGTTCCCTCGATGCGTTTACACCTATATGCGGGTTCTTCTTTCCAATCATTGAAGTCGCCCACAAGATATATATCCGTTGCATTGGGAGCCCACTCTCGGAACACCCATCCGCGCGTGGTCTTGTGCAAACCATAGTAATCATATCCGCTGGCAAATTCAGACAGAGTCTGTTTCCCGTTGTGTGTGAGCTGTCCGAGTTTCCATAGTGCATGGTCGTGTCGTCCACGGATGGCATTCTCATATGGTTCTAGATATGGATCGTTCTTAACAAGGCCAATATGTTTTTCTGGCACTTCCGCCATACTAACTTTAGCCTTACTGGGAGTCTTTACGGTAGTCTTGCGTGTTTTGTTTGGCATAAGTTCTATAGTTTTTGATTAATCTTTGTTTCGAACCACAATTGGAAATTCAGCCTTAAGATTATTCTTGTGTTGTATAAGGCTGATACCCACTAAGAGCAATGTCTTTAAGCCTTAACCTTGAAGATAGCCTTGTGAATGTCTCCTTTTCCTATGCATGGCTTATGTCCGTCTTGTGGGAAGAAGATTGCGAACTCCCCCGGCTTGCAGGTGATAAGAGATCCTCCTGAGAGTCCCGGGTATTTTGTTACATCCTTCGTCTCATTATACTCGGCCTCTGGCATATCCTTAAGCGGCATGTAGCCATACGTCTCTGGAGCGGAGAGTGGAATTTGGATATCGAGCATTCTCCTGTGCGTTTCGTAAGTGGCATCCTCTTCTGTCTTTCCTGTTGCTGTGGTGATATTTACGAAGAGTTCACCTTCTTTGAGGTAATGTTTACCAGCCTCAAGTTTGTTAAGGTCGTTGTTCTTAATGAACTCCACTACTTCTGCGAATAATGGATTCACACCAATATACTTATCCAGATTATCAATAGTATCTACTATCATATGCTAATTATTATATGTGTTATTATTTTCTTGATTAATTGTCGTGGCGGACGCCGTTCTCATAATATCCATGACCGGTTATGGCTCCATTGGCATCTCTCTCAATGAACTTACCGTCGCGTTGGTCATCCCTGTAAGAGCCTTCGAAGCGCCTGCCGTCCTTTGTCTCTTCAATCGCCGGACCGTTGCGCCGTCCGTTTTGGAATGTGCCTTTGAACTTGTTCCCATTGGCGAAGTGAATTATCACCTGCCCGTCAATTCGTCCGTTGCGGAAATCTCCCTCGAACACGTCGCCGGAATGCTTTGTCAGCTTTCCATGTCCATTCTGCAAGTCATTGCTCCACTGCCCAGTGTACTCGTCGCCATTGCTCCAAACCATTGTTCCAATACCGCTGCGCTTTCCCTTAAGGAAATGTCCGGTATATGTATTTCCGTCTTTATATCTGAACAATCCATCGCCTGTGCGCTCGCCATCAGCGTAATCGCCCTCATAGATGTCTCCGTTTGCAAATGTGTAAATGCCTTTGCCGTTTTCCCTGTCATTTTTCCAATCTCCGGTATACTTGTCGCCCGAAGGGAAATAGTATGTACCATGTCCGGAGCGCATGTTGGCTTGGAACTGTCCGTCATACTTGGAGCCATCACCCCAGTCGAACACGCCCTGCCCTTCCTTCTTGTCGTCCTTCCATTGTCCCGAATAGTATGCGCCTTCTGCAAAGGTATAGCGTCCTGTTCCATTGCGTTTGTCTTGCAGCCAGTTGCCGTCGTACTTGTCGCCATTGGAGTAGTACATTATGCCATGCCCCTGCTGGTAGTCCTTGTACCAAAGGCCGTCGTATCTGTTTCCGTTCTTAAAGTAGTAAACGCCTCGTCCGTGTTGTTGGTCCTGGAACCATTGTCCATCGTATTTCTCTCCATCGGAAAAGGTATAGACTCCCCTACCCTGTCTTTTCCCTTTGTCGAACTGACCCTCGTAGGTGTCGCCGTTACTGTATTTGGCTTTTCCTTTTCCCCATGGCTTTCCACGGAACATTTCTCCTGTGTAGGTGCCACCGGCTACGGAGCATGTGCCGACAGTTATTTGTTGGGACCATCCGCATAAAGGGATAAGCATCAAGATGTAGAGAAACCAATTTTTCACTATTGTTTAAGGCGTTAATATTATGAGCACAAAGTTAAGAAATAAATCTGTAACAAAGAATGTTTTTAGGAATTTTTATATAACTTTGCGCTCAGAAAAACAAACAAAGTTAATTACATAATGGATATCAATGATTTTATAGGCATTATCCCAGCCCGTTATGCTTCAACGCGTTTTCCCGGCAAGCCCCTTGCAATTCTTGGTGGGAAGCCTGTCATACAAAGGGTCTACGAACAAGTGTCAAAAGCTTTAACACATATTTGCGTTGCTACCGATGACGAACGCATATATAATAAGGTGAAGTCTTTTGGTGGCAACGCTGTGATGACTCGCCCAGGCCATAAAAGCGGTACCGACCGCATCGAGGAGGCATACGAGAAGATAGACAAACCGTTCAAGGTTGTCATAAACATCCAGGGTGATGAGCCGTTCATCCATCCTGAGCAGATAGAGTCGGTGATAAGATGTTTCGATGACAAGGACGTTGAGATAGCGACATTAGGCAAGCGTTTCACCTCCTTCGAAGCATTGTCCAATCCTAACTCCCCGAAGATTGTCGTTGACAATCGCGGCTTCGCTATGTATTTCTCTCGCTCTGTCATTCCTTACATTCGCGGAGTAGAAAAGGACGAGTGGCTTTCTCGCTATCCTTTTCTAAAGCATTTGGGCCTATATGCTTATAGGACAGATGTACTTAAATCCATAACCGCTCTGCCCCAGTCGTCGCTGGAGAAAGCCGAGAGCCTTGAGCAACTCCGCTGGCTCCAGAACGGTTACAGAATACGTGTTGCCGAGACCGAATTCGAAACCGTTGGGATTGACACCCCTGAGGACTTGAAACGTGCCGAGGCACTATTGTAGTCATCCTTATTTCGTTCTTCTCTTGAACACAAGCTTTTTTGGTATCTTCACCCACTGACGGTTCACCACAATCTTTATGGTACTGCCTTCAGTACGTTCCAGGGTATATGTACCGTCGTGTGGGTTGAAGGTCAACTTTGCTTCCAGGTCTTCACTGCCATAATCATTTATAATGACCAGATAAGCCATATTGCCTTTGATGTTGCTGTCCTCAATGATCCATTTCCGGGTATCTCGAACAGCTCCGAAGTATCCAGGGTTCTGCCCGAATATCTCTTGCCGTGGACAAGTGATATTCTTCCTGTAGAAATCCATGACGATGTAAACTTGGTATTCATCGTTCTCTATTCGTCCTACGAAGACAGAAGAGTCGATCTTTGAAACCACATTGCCCGACTCACAGTCATTCACTTCAGAAGCCATTGATGGCAATGCAATACAGATAAATGATAATAAAATGAAAAGATGTTTCATATTTCGCTTATTTTCACTAAAAATCATCGCAAAGATACCAATTAAAGTCAACTTAAAAGCCATTTTTTTTATTTTTTACGCGATAATGCTTTGTTTTTATCATTTTTATATTACCTTTGCAACCATTAGTCGAGGTGATGGGTGCCTGTTCCCACCGCCCCTTACCATAGAGCGAGATATATGAATAAGGTGAATGAGATGCAGTTTCCTGACTATGTTTTCGAAACGAGTTGGGAAGTATGTAACAAGGTAGGAGGTATCTATGCGGTCCTTTCTACCAGAGCAAAGACACTTCAGGATAAGATTAATGACCACATAATATTCATCGGCCCTGATTGTTGGGACGATAAGCCATGTCCTTTTTTCAAAGAGGACGACAGTCTCTTTGCCGATTGGCGCAAAGAAGCATGTCGGGAAGGCCTTCGAATAAAGATAGGCCGATGGACTATCCCTGGTGAGCCAATAGCCATCCTTGTTGATTTCAAGCCGTTTATGGCACAGAAGGACCAGCTTTACGGCAAGTTATGGGAGGACTTTCAGGTCGACTCTCTCCATGCCTATGGCGATTACGACGATAGTCTGATGTTCT
>SAMEA3663069__coassemble_726_pt1 | contig 14910 bp, 9 predicted proteins | sample SAMEA3663069__metabat2_low_PE_007 | metagenome-assembled genome bin SAMEA3663069 (sample SAMEA3663069) | pig gut metagenome | biome: pig gut; feature: pig-associated habitat; material: faeces | place: France | collected 2012 | reverse complement strand
ATTGGGAAGTTGATAGAGATTTTTTTCGCCTATAATGTTATAATATACATTATATATAAATATTATAATTAATGTATTTTATTATATTACCCTTCCCCTTAAAAAACATGTGCGTGTTTTTGTAGCACAATGATAGCGTTTGTATCAGAGAAGAAATATGAATGTCGTAAAACATTCCCTGGCATTGCTTGAGTGTGTCTGTGTGTGTGAGCCATTTTCCCGAAAAAGTGAAATTTGAAATAAATTTCCCGTTAATATATTGGCAATCAATAAGTTAAGTGTATTTCAAAATTATTTCATCGATTTTTTTGAAATGTTAAAACGTGCAACGCTTTGTTACATAATGACTTATAAGGATTTCACTTTTCATTTTTTGAAATATTTGCCATTTTGAGGACTGAAAATAGGCTCAAAACTGCACACATCTTGAATGAGTGTGCATTTGGTTAACAGTTGTTCACAGTTTGTAGACCCTCTCAAATGCACACTCTGTTTTAATCTGTGCAATTCTTATTGTCTGTTAGCTATTCGAAAACGGAGAGCCAATTATGGAGATGAGATGCAAGAACTATGTTGAAGCATGTGATAAATTGGACTGCTTTGCATCGTGGAGGTTTGGGCGTGTTGTGATGGTTCATGGCTTTTAACCCCAAGAGCTTTTGTGTTAGCCCTCTTAGTCTTGGAGAAATATGCACATGAAACTATGATGTGAGCAAAAATAAATGGAAAACATTTGGCAGTAAGGAAATAATATAATAACTTTGCACGAAATTTAATACTTTGTGCAAAATAATATGGAATCTACCAAGGGTTTTAACTCTTTACTTGAAGATACGATAAAGAAGAATTGGGACAGGGATGCCCTTACCGATTACAAGGGAGCTACGCTGCAATTCCACGACGTGGCGCGTAAGATAGAGAAGCTTCATATCCTCTTTGAGCATAGCGGCATCAAGAAAGGCGACAAGATCGCCCTTTGCGGACGTAATTCCTCCATGTGGGCGGCGGCATTCCTTGCCACGCTGACCTATGGGGCCGTAGCTGTTCCTATCCAGCATGAGTTCACGCCAGACCAGATATACAATATCGTCAACCACTCCGAGGCGCGCCTTCTGTTTGTGGGCGATGTGGTCAATACCCAGGTGGACCCTGAGCAGATGCCCCGTCTGGAGGGTATCGTCTACATCCCCGACTACTCTCTCGTCATTTCCCGTTCCGAGGACCTCACCTTCGCGCGTGAGAACCTCAACGCACTGTATGGCAAGAAATACCCCAAGTACTTCCATCAGGAGCATGTGAGCTATTATGACGCCAAGCCCGACGACATCTGTATGATCAACTATACGAGTGGAACGACGGGCTTCTCAAAGGGAGTCATACTCTCATACCGTGTGATGAGCAGCAATATGGAGTGGGCGTTCCTGAACATCAAGCCGAAGGTGAAGGAGGGCAGCAACGTGCTCAGCATGCTGCCGATGGCGCACATGTACGGGCTGACCTGTGAGTTCCTCACCTCGTTCATTCTTGGCATGCACCTGTTCTTCCTCACGCGCCTGCCGAGCCCGAGTTTCATAGCCGAGGCATGTGCAGAAATCAGGCCTGCCTTTGTCGTCGCTGTGCCCATGGTCGTTGAGAAGATTATCAGGAAGAAGATTTTCCCAAAGATACAGAGCTATCCCATGCACCTGCTGCTCAACATGCCGGTTGTGAATAAGAAGGTCAAGGAAAGAATATGCCAGGACGTGAAGGATGTCTTTGGCGGAAAACTCTACCAGGTCCTTGTCGGCGGTGCGGGGCTTAACGCCGAGATAGAGCAGTTCCTCACCAGCATCGGCTTCCCGATAACGATGGGCTACGGTACTACCGAGACGGGGCCCATGATTACCTACAGCGACTATCACGACTTCGAGCGAGGGTCCTGCGGCACTCCCGTCGTCAACATGGAGGTCAAGATCCTCAGCCACGACCCCGAGAACGTGCCCGGGGAGATTATCACGCGCGGCGACAACGTCATGAACGGGTACTTCAAGAACCCGGAGGCCTCGAAAGCAGTCCTCGACGACGAGGGGTGGTTCCATACCGGTGACCTCGCTACCATGAGTGCCGACGGTCATGTGTTCATCCGCGGACGCATCAAGAACATGCTTCTTGGAGCCAACGGGCAGAATGTGTACCCGGAGGAGATTGAGAACAAACTCAACTCGATGACCATGGTCAGCGAAAGCCTCATAGTGCAAAAGGGTGACAAGCTTGTAGGACTCGTCCATCCAGACATGGAGACTGCCAACTCGTTGGGACTTAACGAGACTGACATTGCTGAGATAATGGAGCAGAACCGTCAGGAGCTCAACCGGACGCTGCCGTCGTTCTGCCGTATTTCAGAGATGAAGATTCATCATGAGGAGTTCAAGAAGACGCCCAAGAAGAGCATCAAGCGATATCTTTATCAGGATGCCGTCTGATGGCTCTGATGAAGGAGTTGCCGAAACGGAACATGCCATAATAGCACGAAATAATAGAAACTTTACAAGCGAAGAATAATTTTTTGCACAAAAAGTTTTGAAGTGTGTATATAAAATCGTAACTTTGCGCAAAATTTCAATAAATGTGCAATGGAAACAATTCCAAGTTTTAATGCCCAAATCGAAAAGAGTATTATCGACTTTTGGGATAGAGATGCGCTAACTGACTATAAAGGTAAAACTCTACAATACCATGACGTTGCGCGGAAAATAGAGAAACTACATATAATGTTCGAGGCAAGCGGCGTAAAAAAGGGCGACAAGGTAGCCCTCTGCGGACGCAACTCCTCGATGTGGGCGGCAGCATTCCTGGCGACGCTGACTTATGGTGCCGTGGCGGTGCCCATCCTGCATGAGTTCCTGCCGGAGCAGATACATAATATCGTAAACCACTCCGACGCGAAGATTCTCTTCGTGGGCGATGTCGTGGCCACACAGATAGACGCCACCAAGATGCCGGGACTGGAGGGAATCATCTACCTGCCCGACTACTCGCTGGTCGTTTCCCGCACGGAGAAGCTCACTTACGCACGCGAGCATCTCAACGAGATGTATGGACAGAAGTACCCTAAGTACTTCCGCCAGCAGCACGTGCACTATTACCGCGAGCAGAGCCCCGACGAGCTGGCACTTATTAACTATACCAGCGGGACTACCGGGCACTCCAAGGGCGTGATGATTCCGTACCGTGCCCTGTGGAGCAACTATGACTTCGCGGTGCATGTCCTCGGCAAGACGCTCAAGCCCGGCGACAATGTTATCAGCATCCTCCCAATGGCGCACATGTACGGCATGTCGTTCGAGTTCCTCTTCGAGTTCCTCCACGGACTGCATGTCTTCTATCTTACACGCGTGCCGTCGCCGGCAATCATCTCCCAGGCTTTGGCTGACGTGAAGCCAGTGATACTTATTGCCGTGCCGCTGGTTATAGAGAAGATTATACGTAAGAAGGTGTTCCCGAAGATACAGAACAACCGTATGCGGCTGCTCCTGAATATGCCTGTCGTCAACAAGAAGGTTCGCGAGAAGATTTGCGAGCAGGTGCTGGAGGCATTTGGCGGAAAGCTCTATGAGGTGATTATCGGCGGTGCAGCTCTCAACGGCGAGGTGGAGCACTTCCTAAAGCAGATAGGATTCCCGTATACTGTCGGCTATGGCGCTACCGAATGCGCGCCGATTATATGCTATAGCGACTGGCATGAGTTTGCAGAGGGCTCATGCGGAAGAGCCGCATACCATCAGAAGGTGAGGATTGATAGTGAGAACCCGGAGACCATTCCGGGCGAGATTCTTACCAAGGGTCCGAACGTGCTGCTCGGTTACTACAAGAACGCGGAGGCGACGGAAGCCGCCATCGACAAGGACGGATGGTTCCATACCGGCGACCTGGGACTGATGGACGGTGACGGCAACGTGTTCATCAAGGGACGCTCGAAGAACTTGCTTCTCGGCTCTAACGGACAGAACATCTATCCGGAGGAGATAGAGGACAAGCTGAACTCTTTGCCGCTGGTCAACGAGTGTCTGGTCATACAGGAGGACAACAAGCTCGTAGCTCTCGTCCATCCCGATTATGACGAGGCAAAGTCGATAGGTCTCGGCAATGAGGACATTGAGAAGATTATGGAGCAGGACCGCGAACAGCTCAATACGCTTGTCCCGACCTATAGCAAGGTCTCGGAGATACGTATCCAGGAAGAGGAGTTCCAGAAGACGCCTAAGAGAAGCATCAAGCGTTATCTCTACACATAACATCCATACAAATCAACTGAAAACTTGTCAAATGAGGGTGTGCTGAAATTCAACACAGGCATTCTGCTATTAGCAACTACAGGTGCAGGAGAATGTTTCTGAATTTTAGCACATCCTCATTTTCTTTTTTATAAGACTGTACCGCCCTTTCCACGAATAAAGGCATTAATCGTTAAACAATCTTTAAAACCTTACAGTTTGCCATCTAACCTTTTCACGGGTCATTTTTTTTTAGTAATTTTACACCTTGAAACTGGGTCGAAAACGGTTTAAAACGCAAATAAAGGGCATTTACTGCGATTCTGGCGTTTTTATTGCCCATTGTGAACCATGCCTCTGTTTCTAAAACCAATAAGGATAAAAACAACTAAATAATAATGGACGAAAATAAGACAATAGATCAGGACAGAATCATGAAGATCAACATCGAGGAAGAGATGAAAAGCTCCTATATCGACTATAGTATGTCGGTGATAGTAGCCAGAGCACTTCCTGATGTCCGGGACGGATTCAAGCCTGTACACCGCCGCATACTGTTCGGTATGCGCGGCATCGGAAACCTTAGCAACCAACCATATAAGAAGTGTGCAAGAGTCGTCGGCGAGGTGCTTGGTAAGTACCATCCACATGGCGACAGCTCAGTGTATGGAGCCCTTGTGCGCATGGGGCAGAACTGGAACATGAGGTACACGCTTGTCGACGGACAAGGTAACTTCGGTTCGGTCGACGGGGATTCGCCTGCCGCCATGCGTTACACCGAGTGCCGCCTCTCGAAGATGGGCGAGCATATCATGGACGACATCGACAAGGACACCGTTGACATGGTGAACAACTTTGACGACACGCTGAAGGAGCCTTCAGTGATGCCGACAAAGATTCCTAACCTGCTCGTCAACGGCGGAAACGGAATTGCCGTGGGTATGGCGACAAACATTCCGACGCACAACTTGAATGAGGTTATCGACGGGTGCTGCGCATATATCGACAATCCCGACATCGACCTTGACGGACTGATGAGGTATATACCCGCTCCTGACTTCCCTACAGGCGCGTATATCTATGGCCTCAAGGGCGTCCGTGACGCTTACGAGACCGGACGCGGCAGAATAATCATGCGCGCCAAGGCAGAGATAGAAAGCGGCGAGCAGCATGACAAGATTGTCATAACTGAAATACCTTACGGCGTCAACAAGCAACAGCTCATCGAGTACATTGCCGACTTGGTAAAGGAAGGCAAAATCGACGGCATCTCCAATGTCAACGATGAGACTGGACGACAGGGCATGCGCATCGTTGTGGATGTCAAGAGGGAGGCTAATGCCAATGTCATACTCAACAAGCTCTTTAAGATGACAGCCCTGCAGAGCTCGTTCTCCGTCAACTGCATCGCTCTTGTGAACGGACGCCCGCGCCTACTGACGCTCAAGGACTGCATAAAGTACTTCGTAGAGCACAGGCATGAGGTAACCATACGCCGCACGAAGTTTGACCTGAAGAAGGCGCAGGAACGTGCACACATCCTCGAAGGACTCATCATTGCCGTGAACAATATCGACGAGGTGGTTGACATCATCAAGAAGAGCAAGACTCCTTCGGACGCACAGCGCAACCTTGAAAAGCGCTTCTCGCTGGACGAGATACAGTCGAAGGCTATCGTCGACATGCGGCTGGGCTCTCTGACGAGTCTGCAGGTCGACAAGCTGCATGCTGAGTATGATGAACTGATGGAGACCATCAAGAACCTGCAGGAGATACTCGACAACCCTGAGCGCTGCAAGCAGGTGATGAAGGATGACCTTATTGAGGTGAAGGAGAAATACGGCGATGCCAGACGTACGGAGATCATACCGGACGAGCATGAGTTCAACGCTGAGGACTTCTATCCTAATGATCCGGTAGTTATCACCATCAGTCATCTCGGATATATCAAGCGCACTCCGCTGGCCGACTTCCGCGAGCAGGCTCGTGGTGGCGTAGGCTCGAAGGGAGCCAGGACAAGGGAGAAGGACTTCACGGAGTTCATCTATCCGGCTACCATGCACCAGACAATGCTGTTCTTCACACGTCAGGGACGCTGCTATTGGATGAAGTGTTACGATATTCCGGAAGGGGACAAGAACTCGAAGGGACGCGCCATTCAGAATATGCTCGCGCTGGAGCCCGGCGACACTGTAAACGCTTGCCTGCGCTTGCGCAGCTCTGCCGATGACGACTTCCTCGACAACCACTTCGTGGTCTTCGCCACTAAGAAGGGACTGGTGAAGAAGACCAGTCTAAGGGCTTATTCGAACCCGCGCTCGAAGGGTATCATCGCTATAAACATTAACGATGGCGACGAGGTCGTCGACGTCAGGTTGACAAACGGCCACAACGAGCTGATACTTGCTGACAGGAACGGGCGCGCCTGCCGCTTCGACGAGGGCAAGGTGCGTACCATGGGACGTGTCTCCACAGGTGTCAGGGGCATGACGCTCAGCGATGACGGACAGGACGAGGTCGTAGGAATGATCGTTGTCAACGATCCGCTCAGTGAGACCGTCATGGTCGTCTCGGAGAATGGATACGGAAAGCGCTCGCAGGTCGAGGACTACCGCAAGACCAACCGCGGTGGAAAGGGCGTCAAGACTCTCAACATCACCGACAAGACCGGAAAGCTTGTCGCCATAAAGAACGTTACTGACGACAATGACCTGATGATTATCAATAAGAGTGGTATAGTAATCAGTCTTGCTGGTGCGGAATGCCGTGTCATGGGACGTGCTACCCAGGGCGTAAGGCTTATAAACCTCTCAAAGAAGAACGATGTCATTGCAAGCGTATGCAAGGTCATGAGCTCTGAACTGGAGGCTCAGGTGGAGGAAGAGAGCCGTGCGGCATGGGCAAAGACCAACGATGAGATAAAGAGCGATACTGTCAGCGCGGACTTCTCCAGGAAGGCGGATACCGATGAGCGGCAAGCCGATGATGATGTTACGGAAGGCGACAATGGCTCTGACAATGCGCCCGTTGACTTCGATTAGTAAACATGCGTCAGGTGAACGCTATAGAACGTAAGATATAAAGAGAATAACCAAATATTAAATTTAATTCAACAACAAAATGAAAAAGATGATGATGTTTGCGGCATTGATGCTACTCTCTGTGTCTGCCGCATTCGCTGGAAACAGCGACGCTTTGAAAGCCATCCTCAAGTGCGACTCCTACGCAGAGGCTAACAAGCTCGTGCAGTCGACACTCGACCAGCTTGCCGACAACAGCGAGAAGGCTACAGCCTACAACAAGGTCGTAGACCTGGCGCTTGGTACTTTCAACGACCAGGCAAAGCTCGCACAGGCTCAGAAGGCTGACGAGGCTACTATGTACGATGCGCTTGAGACAGCCTTTGCTGCTGCTGACGAGTGCTACAAGTATGATGTCCTCCCTAACGCTAAGGGAAAGGTAAAGGAACGCTACGGAAAGGTCAACGCCGTTCGCCTGTCGCAGCTCCGCCCTTATCTTATCAATGCCGGCGGTTTCTATCAGGGCAAGGACAACGCTCGTGCATTCAAGCTCCTCAGCTCTTACATCACAATTAACGACAACCCTATGTATGCCGGGGTAAAGACTGACCCGGCAAAGGATCCTAACTATATGCTTGCTGCTTACTATGCTGGATATATGGCACTCATGGCAAAGGATTATCCTAACGCTGAGAAATATGCCGGCATGGCTGTTACTGACTCCGTCAATGGTGCCAACGCTCTTCAGATCCAGCTCCAGGCTATGAAGTCGCAGCTCCAGACTGCTGAGGACTCCGTGAAGTTCATCGATAAGTGCAAGGCTCTCTACGAACAGCACCCCGACAACCAGGCTATCTTTGCTAACCTCGTCGATGCCTACAACCAGATGAACCGCTCTGCCGACGCAGAGAAGCTCGTCGACGACCGCCTGGCTAAGCAGCCTAACGACTTCATCGCACTCTGGGTGAAGGGACAGCTTCTTGAGCAGCAGAATAAGTTTGAGGATGCTGCTACGACACTGAAGAAGTCGCTTGAGAATGCTCCTGACCAGCCGCAGACAAAGCTTCAGCTGAATGCAAGCATCGGCGACTGCTATCTCTACCATGCGCAGACGCGACTTGAGAAAATCAAGGGCGTGCTCTCGAAGGCTGCAAAGGACCAGTTCGTTCCGGTTTACCAGGAGGCTATCAAGTATTATGAGGCTGCAAAGGCCCTCGATACCGACCAGACGCAGAAGAGCAAGTATGCTGCAAGGCTATACAACTGCTACTACTTCGTCTATGGCGAGAATGATCCCAAGACCCAGGAGGCTAAGACCTATGCTGGATATTAATAACTGATTATTGCATTCCCTCCTTTGTACTCTATGGTTTACAAGGGAGGGATTGTTTTTTAAAAGAACGCTTATGATAAGAATTCTCCCGACTTTTGTGTTGTTCGTCATGCCGCTGGCAATGCTTGCCCAAGAGCTTAACCCAAGAAAGGAATCTGAAAAGATGAACCAGCGTGCACAGATAATTTATTACGAGGTAGAGAACCAGCAGACTGGCGATTCCCTACGCTATTACCGTAATATCATGGACGTGGTGGACTATAGCATCAAAAGCGATGAATTCGACAGAAAGCCTGACAGAAAGGGACAGGTGAAACTCCGTCATGAGGAAGACAATCATAAGCGTGTTTCTACGTTAAGACCCTATCTTATTGACGCGGGGTTATACCTTACGGCGCATAACTACCGCCAGGATGGCATCAATGCATGGAAACTATATATCAAAGCCTCGAAGTCACCGTTGCTGAAAGACGATAAGACCACTGACGAGACAGGAGTGGCAGCATTCTATATAGCACAATCGGAACTCTATGCACGCAATTATAAAAGTGCGGACCGATATGCTGACATGGCATTGCAGGACGATGATGTCGCACAGGACGCAGCGGAAATAAAGGCACGATGCATGCACGACCAGATGGTCAACCATGAGGATTCTGTCAAATACCTCTCTGTACTGGCTGAGCTTTACCGGTCGGATCCTTCGAGCAAGGTCTACTTCGCATGGATTATGCAGTTCTACAACAGTAAGAACAGAAGCTTTAACCTGGAGAACTTCATTGACCAGCAATTGCAGCAGTTCCCTCACTCCTCCATACCATGGTTGCTCAAGGGGGAGACGGCAATGCACGCCAAGCACTGGGAAGAGGCCGCTGAGGCATATAAGCAGGCAAACATCATTGACCCTGACCGCCTGCCGGTAATATATAATATCGGTGTCAGTATGCTTAACTGGGGCATCGGGATAAAGAACGAAGAGACTAAAAAGAAGAAAGACAGAAAGAGAGAGACGTTGGCTGACAGCATATTCTCAGAGGCGCAAGGCTTTCTGGAGTCGGTAAGAAAGATGGATCCACACAGAAAAGAGGTCGACTGGGTAACGCCATTGTATCAAATATATGTCATTAAAGGAGAGGATGCCAAGGCTGAGGAGCTGCGTCCCTTGATAAGGAAAGGGTAGGAGAGACCGCCCTTTCAACGCTTTAGTAAAAGATTTAAGAAGGATAATGTTCAAGAGAAGTTTCAAATATTCATTGCTGTTCTTGCTGCTGTTGCTGATGCCATCGGGGCTGTCGGCGCAGAAGAAGCAATTGTCCCAGGCAAAAGACTACATTAAGAGCGGAAAGAATCTGGACAAGGCTGAAAGCCTGGTCAGGGCCGTTCTTGCCGACTCAGCGGAAAAGGACAATCTTAAGGCATGGCAGATGCTTGTGGAAACCCTTAGAAAACAGTATGAGCAAGGCAATGAGCTAATGTACCTGAAACAAAAGTATGACACGCTCTCGTTTTTCGTTACTACCAGGAAACTTTTTGTGGCCGCTGAATCCGCGGATTCTGTCGACGCGGAGCCTGATAGGAACGGACGCATAAAACCAAAATACCGCGAACGCAATTCGCAATATCTCAAGACAATCATGCCGAACATATTCTATGGCGGATTGTTTTTTATTAATAAGAAGGAATACAGGACGGCTTACCAATATTTCAATCATTATTTAAGTCTTCCAAAACTGCCATTGTTCAAGAGTTTGAAGCTTCCTGCCGACAACGATATGATGATAAGCGCCGCTTACTGGACAATGTATTGCGGCTTCAAACTCGATTCTGCAAAAATAATCCTTGAACATAGTAAGCTGGCGGAAAGGGATACCTCTCAGCTGGCTTTCGTGTGGCAATATGAGGCGGAGGCTTATTCCTTGAACCGGGACATGCCGAAATATTTAAGTAAATTACGCGATGGATTCAACAGGTATCCGAAATTTCCATTCTTCTTTCCTCGTCTAATTGAATATTATGATGACAACAACCAGCTTGACTCTGCACTTGCACTGACGGAGAAAGCTATTGCCATCGACTCCGCAAGCCATTTCTATCGCTATGCGAAAAGCTCCGTGCTGCTCAATATGGGACGGTATGACGAATGCATCAAGGTCTGTAAGGAGCTCATTGCTGAGGATGATAATCTTGCCGACGCATATTATAATGCCGGACTGGCATATTTCAACATGGCTGTGGAACTGGACAAGGACCGCAAGGCGGCGAGACAAAAGAGACAGAAGATGCTGATGTATTACCGTGAGGCTCTTCCTTTCCTTGAAAAGTACCGCTCACTGGCACCTGACCGTAAGGACAATTGGCTTTCGCCTCTGTATACGATTTATCTCAACTTGAATATGGGTAAGAAATTTGAAGAGATTGACAAGATAAGAAATGAATACAAACGAAATAATCAATAAGCTTGGAATTAAGCTCAACGATATGCAGCAGGCTGCATGTAAGGCAATCGCTGAGGGGAATGGTGATGTCGTTATTCTGTCGCCGACAGGGACGGGAAAGACGTATGCCTACCTCATACCCCTGGCCGCACGGATAGATGCGGAGTCGGATGAATTGCAGGCTGTAGTCATACTGCCGGGACGTGAGCTGGCTTTGCAGTCCGCAAATGTCCTGAAAGCCATGGGAACGGGACTTAGGACGATGGCACTCTATGGAGGGCGACCGACAATGGAAGAGCACCGCAAGCTCAGGGAGATACGACCGCAGATAGTCTTCGCGACACCGGGAAGACTCAATGACCATATCGATAAGGGAAATATCGCTGTAGACAGTGTCAGCACGCTGGTCATTGACGAATTTGACAAGATGTTGCAAATGGGATTTCAAGATGAGATGAGCCAAATTACTGCAAAGCTCTCTTTCACCGAGCGGCATATCCTGCTCTCTGCCACCGATGCTGAGGAAATCCCGGCTTACCTGCGCGATGGATTCAAGCCTCTGCGTCTTGACTTCCTTCCAAAGGATGGCACTAACGGTGAGCGGGTCAATATCTTTAAGGTTGAGAGCCCTGGCAAAGACAAACTGGACACTCTATCGAAATTGCTCGTTAAGCTTGGTAATGAAAGCAGCATCGTTTTCCTGAACTACAGGGATTCTGTTGAGCGCACCGCATCGTATCTGAAAGAGGAGGGCTTCACGGTGAGCATGTTCCATGGCGGACTTGACCAGGCTTCACGAGAGCACAGCCTGTACCTGTTTAGTAATGGAACGGCGAACATTCTCGTCTGCACTGACCTTGCAAGCCGGGGACTTGACATTCCGAATATAGACAATATCATCCATTACCATCTACCAGAGGGGGAGGATGCCTATATACATCGTGTCGGCAGAACGGCACGATGGAACAAGCACGGACGCACATTCTTCATCCTGTCACCAGAGGAGAAAATACCGGAGTACGTATCTTGTCCCTCGGAATCCAGTGCCGCACCGGCTATCTCTGAATATAAGGTAGACGAGGATGATGGGTCCGTGAGCCCTGCATCGGATAACATGAAGCAAGGCGTCATCCCACAACCTAAGATGTCAACCATATATATTGGTAAGGGAAAGAAGGATAAGATCTCCAAAGGCGACATAGTGGGGTTCCTATGCAAAAAGGGCGGTCTTAGGGGCGATGATATAGGCCAAATAGATGTCTTCGAACGGTATTCCTATGCTGCTGTACCACGTGAGAAGCTCCGGCAAGTGCTTAAACTTACACGTAATGAAAAGATAAAAGGGCAGAAGACAATCACGGAGGAAGTAACGCTTGGCTTTTAATCTTACTAAAATTATGCTCAATTATTTGCGTATGTGAAATAAAAAGTGTAATTTCGCACTCGATAATTAAGAAAACGAAAGAAAAAAACAACAAATATTAAGCAGCAGATCCAACAATAATGAACTTAAATTAACATAAAGATGAAGAAGTACAATTTTAATGCAGGTCCGTCAATGCTTCCACGCGAAGTGATTGAGAACACAGCAAAGCAAATCCTGGATTTCAACGGCAGTGGCCTTTCCCTGATGGAAATCAGCCATCGTGCGCCTGACTTCAAACCGGTTGTCGACGAGGCCGTGTCGCTTATCAAAGAGTTACTCGACATTCCTGAAGGCTACTCTGTAATATTCCTTGGTGGCGGCGCTTCTCTGCAGTTCATGCAGATACCGGCAAACTTCCTCATCAAGAAAGCTGGTTACGTTAATTCTGGTACATGGGCAAAGAAGGCTATGAAGGAGGCAAAGCACTTCGGAGAGGTCGTTGAGGTCGCTTCCTCTGCTGACGACAACTATAAGCACCTTCCGGAGATAAAGGACATTCCTGCCGATCTCGATTACCTGCACATCTGTTCTAACAATACAATCTTCGGTACGGAGCTGAGAAAGGATATCGACGCTCCTGTTCCTCTGATTGCTGATATGTCTTCCGACATCATGAGCCGTCCGGTCGACGTCTCAAAATATACTGCTATTTATGCAGGCGCACAGAAGAACATGGCTATGGCTGGTGTAACCGTCATTATCGTTAAGGACGATATGCTTGGAAAGGCTCCACGTGAGCTCCCGACAATGATTGACTACCGTACTCATGTTGAGAAGGGCTCTATGTTCAACACGCCTCCAGTGGTTCCTATCTATTCTCTGCTCGAGACCATGCGCTGGTGCAAGAAGCAGGGTGGTGTTAAGGAAATGGACCGCAGGGCACACGAGCGCGCACGCATCCTCTATGATGAGATTGACCGTAACAAACTCTTCCGTGGTACTGTCGAGGAGAGCAGCCGCTCGGTTATGAACATCTGCTTTGTCATGAACGATGAGTACAAAGAGCTTGAAAAGCCGTTCCTCGACTTCGCCACATCTCGTGGCATGGTTGGTATCAAAGGCCATCGCTCTGTGGGCGGCTTCCGCGCTTCTTGCTACAATGCACAGACCCTTGAAGGTGTCAATGCGCTTGTAAAGGCAATGAAGGACTTCGAGGCTGAACACTAAAGTCTCCCTGCTTATTCTTTCTTAATTAAAGGAAGACAGTAGGATTCACAGGTTAACAACATATAGTAAAATAATAAAAAGCAAGTTCCATCAAGTCTTTCCGATGTCGGACAATGGAAATAATCCATCACGGAAAGACTTGTTGGACATTATATATTTTATGAAAGTATTAATTGCAACCGTTAAGCCTTTTGCACCTGCTGCTGTAGAAGGCATAAAGAAAGAACTTGAGGGTGCAGGACATGAGGTCGTCCTGCTTGAGAAATATGCTGATAACGCAGAGCTCCTGAACGCTGTCAAGGACGTTGACGCAATGATTGTACGTTCTGACAAAGTAACTAAGGAGGTGCTTGATGCGGCAAAGAACCTTAAGATTGTCGTTCGGGCCGGAGCAGGCTATGACTCTATCGACACTGCCTATGCCAAGGAGAAGAATGTCGTCGTTGAGAACACACCGGGACAGAACTCAAATGCTGTGGCAGAGCTTGTCTTTGGCTTGCTCGTTTACGCTGTCCGTAACTTCTATAATGGCAAGGCAGGTACCGAACTGAAAGGAAAGCGCCTGGGTATCCTCGCTTTTGGAAATGTTGGTCGTAATGTAGCTCGCATTGCCAAAGGCTTTGGTATGGAGGTTAGTGCTTTCGATGAATTCGTACCGGCTGAGAAGATTGAGGCTCAGGGAGTCCATGCTGCAAAGAGCCGCGATGACTTGTTTGAGACTAACGACATCGTTTCACTTCATATCCCGGCTACTGACGAGACACGGCAGAGCATCAACTACGAGATCGTGAATAAGCTTCCTAAGAACGGCATACTCATTAATACGGCAAGAAAGGAAGTCATCAACGAGCCAGAATTGTTAAAGCTTCTTGCCGACCGCACAGACCTCAAGTACATTACAGATATCAAGCCTGACGCTGATGCTGATTTCCAGAAGTTTGAAGGCCGCTACTTCTCGACACCGAAGAAGATGGGTGCTCAGACTGCTGAGGCAAACATCAATGCCGGAATTGCTGCCGCAAAGCAAATCAATGCTTTCTTCAAGGATGGTGACACAAAGTTCCAGGTAAACAAGTAATTGTTCATAATAATATACTAGATGCTTGCTGGCATAGTAAGTAAGTCTTAGAGAAAGGCCTGACGGATGACAACCGTCAGGCCTTTTTTATAACCTAACGTACAGTTTATAGCCTAACGTACAGTTTATAACCTAACGTACAGTTTATAACCTAACGTACAGTTTATAGCCTAACGTACAGTTTATAACCTAACGTAC
>SAMEA3663069__coassemble_710_pt1 | contig 15497 bp, 16 predicted proteins | sample SAMEA3663069__metabat2_low_PE_007 | metagenome-assembled genome bin SAMEA3663069 (sample SAMEA3663069) | pig gut metagenome | biome: pig gut; feature: pig-associated habitat; material: faeces | place: France | collected 2012 | reverse complement strand
AACGGTTTCGTATTGATTCATACTACTTAAAATGTGATAAAATTAATAATACTTTATGCGCTTTTCAAAAACGCGGTGCAAAGGTACTGTTTTTTCGGCAGTTAAGGGCTTTATTCTCATTTGCATTCCTGCTGTTTTAACAAAGTTTAGGAATTTAACCATAAAAAAGCCATTGCTCCAATGCCTGCGAACGGAATCTTTACAATATCTTTGCAAGCAAAAGCGATTTCTTATGAGAATGATTAAAAGATATATTGGCATTACACTTATAGTCTTAGGGGTTGTCTTATTTTCCATCGACTACTTTGCGAAGGTCGACAGCAATGCCCTATTGCTGATTGGTCTTGCATCCATTATTTTTGGCGTTATAAGCCAAATATGGAATATGAAGAAGGAAAACAGCGGAACAGAAGGAAACAACCAGAATAGACCTGCAAACTTCCAGTCATGAAAAGAATAGAGTTTGAAAACAGTTTAGTTTGAATTATTTTTTATTATCACAATTATTAACTACTTTTTTAAAGACAATAATAAAAAACAGGCACGTAAGATGGTATCCTGCGTGCCTGTTACTATTTTCTTCATACCCGGCGGAAAAGAACTGGGTACAAGCCTTACTCTGCCTCAGGGACAATAAGCTTATAGCCCTTGCCGTGTATATTGATGATCTCTATCTGGTCGTCCGCCTTCAGATGCTTGCGCAGTTTAGTGATGTATACATCCATGGAACGGGCGTTGAAGTAGTTGTCGTCAATCCAGATGGTCTTAAGGGCATAATCGCGCTGGAGGATCTCATTGGCATGACTGCAGAGCAAACCGAGGAGCTCATTTTCCTTAGTGGTGAGCTTTGTCGTCTTGCTGGGATCACCGTCGAGGGTGAGCAGCTGCTTCTGTGTGTCGAAGGTGAAGCGTCCGATATGGTACAGCGTGCTCTCCTTGTTCTTCTTGCCACGGACGCGGCGAAGGATAGCCTCGACGCGCAGGACAAGCTCCTCCATAGAGAACGGCTTGGTGATATAATCGTCGGCGCCAATCTTGAATCCCTCCAGGATATCGTCCTTCAGCGTTTTTGCGGTAAGGAATATGATTGGTATTTCCGAATTGGCCTGGCGTATTTCCTGCGCAAGCGTGAATCCGTCCTTCTTCGGCATCATGACGTCAAGGACGCAGATGTCGAACTTGCTCTTCAGGAATGCCTTGTAGCCAGCCTCACCATCAGGGCAGAGCTCAGCCTGATAGCCCTTTGCCTGTAAGTACTCGCGAAGCAGCATTCCGAGGTTCTCATCGTCCTCACATAAAAGAATCTTAATTGTTTCGTCCATAATAGTATTCCTTTTTATTAATAATATCTTCTAAATGTTTATTCCGTATATTCCTCTTCGTCCGGGGTGAACGGCATCTTGATGGTGAACGTCGTGCCCTTTCCGTAAGTACTGTCCACCTTTATCTCGCCATCATGCAGGTCAACCATCTTCTTCACGTAGGCAAGTCCCAGGCCGAAGCCTTTCACATCGTGGCGGTTTCCAGTATGCACGCGGTAGAACTTCTCGAAGATTTTCTTCTGGTCTTCCTTCTTGATACCCTGTCCGGTGTCCCTGACGCTAACGCAGACCTTGTCGCCCTCGTTCCATGTGGTAATGTACACGCTTAACGGCTCATCGGGCTTGGCATACTTGACGGCATTGTCCATGAGATTGAAGATGACATTCTGGAAATGCATCTCGTCGACATAGATTGTCGAGTCGACGGCTCCTATCTCCGTGTACACCTTGCCTCCGGTGTGCTCCACCCTCAACGTAAAGCTGTTGGCGATGGTCTCAACCATCTCGTTAAGGTCCACATGCTTCTTCTTCAGCACGGCCGACTTCTTCTCGTACATGCTCATCTGCAAGACCTTCTCAACAAGGAACCTCAGGCGCTTGCTCTCGTCAAGGACTATTCCGCAGAGGTGGTCGAGCATTGACGGTGTCTTCTGTATGCTCTTGTCGTTCATCATCTGCGCGGCAAGCGAGATGCTTGCGATAGGCGTCTTAAGCTCATGGGTCATATTGTTGATGAAGTCGTTCTTTATCTCCGAGTAGCGCTTCTGCCGGAAGACTACCACAATGGTGAATATGAACGTAACGAGTAAGACCAGCGTGAAGATTACGGACGGTATCATAAACCGCACACTGGAGTAGATGTAGCTGTTCATGTCAGGAAAGTACACCTTGATGATTCCCATTTTCGACTGGGGGTCATTCCTGAACAGAAGTTGCGTGTACGACTTCTCGTCAATATCATCCTCACTTGCATCCGCCGGCCAGTCGGCACACCTGTAGACCTCACGTCCATCCTGCGTAGTCACCATGAAGTGGTAGTTGATGCTCGTTCCGACATTTATGCCGTTGTTCAGAAGCTCTGCACGCAGGTCCTGGTCGAGGAGCTTGAAGTTTATCCTCTCCTGCAGCGGCTTGTTCGATGCCGAGTAAAGGATGTTGTAGACCACCTCATTGACCATTGCCTTCTGGTATACGAAACGATTCCTGACCATTTGCTGGATGCTTTTCTTGGTCGACGATATCGTGCCGCTGTCGTTCCGGAGTATCATCGCCTTTGGTATCTGGGACGGCTTCACAAGAGCCGTCTTCTGCTCGAAGGACGTGTGAACCCTGCTTGTGCTGTCTGGCTTGGAACTGGCGGAATCCTTGCCGACATAGTTCTCCAAGTAACGCATCGTCTCGTTTAGCTCGAGGTTCCGGGACGCCTGGTAGAGCGCGCGGTTCACCGACTCATCGAACTGCTCCTTCTTCATCTCAGCCATCTCCTCGATATAGTTGAGCTGAAGAAAGAGCAAGGCAAGGAACGACAGCCCCATGATGATTGCAACAGTCCAAATCGTTTTCTTCTTCATTGTCTTAATCTTTATGCTGCAAAATTACTTTAATTATTAAATGATTAACAAGGAAAAGTTAATTATTTTATGCGCTTTCATTAATATTAACATTATCGGATGACTATAATTCATAATTATCAAACAGAAAAAGGAGGACAACCCTATTTAGCTGTCCTCCTTGTATCATTCTATACCATCAAGGCATGATGTCATGTCCTTTCTGTCCTTCAGATTATCTGTATGAAGTAATCATTCTCCGACAGACACAGGACTATTCCTCCTCAGCCGCGGTTTCCTTTTCATGAGCCGCGATAAGCTTCTGTTGCAGGTCGTTAGGCACAAGCTCGTACGATGCAAACTTTGCCGTGAACGAAGCCCTTCCGCCCGTGAGGCTGCTCAGTGCCACGGAATAGTTGGACAGTTCCTTGAGAGGTATCTTCGCCTGCAGCTTCTGATAGCCTGCCTCAGCGTCCATACCCATAATCATGGCACGCCGTCCTTGGAGGTCGCTCATCACGTCGCCCATATAGTCGGCCGGCACGAACACCTCAAGGTCGTAGATAGGCTCCAGAATCTTTGGACCGGCATCCTTGAACGCCTGTGAGAACGCATGGCGCGAAGCCAGCGTGAACGAGAGCTCATTGGAGTCCACCGGATGCATCTTACCGTCATAGACCACCACACGTACGTCACGGGCATAGCTTCCCGTCAACGGTCCGCTCTCCATGCAGTCCATGACGCCCTTCAGAATGGCAGGCATGAACCTCTGGTCAATGGCTCCGCCAACGACCGAGTTGATGAATACGAGCTTTCCGCCCCAAGGGAGGTCGCGCTCCTCCTTGCCTTTGATGTTCATCTTGAATTCCTGACCGCCCAGCTTGTAAGTCGTCGGATCAGGCATTCCCTCAGCATAAGGCTCAACGATTAGCGACACCTCACCAAACTGTCCGGCACCTCCCGACTGCTTCTTATGGCGGTAGGTAGCCTTTGCCTGCTTGGTAATGGTCTCCCGGTACGGTATCTTCGGCTCCTCAAACTCCACGGGTATCTTCTCGTTGTTCTCCAACCGCCATTTAAGGGTACGCAGATGGAACTCGCCCTGTCCGTGGACGATGGTCTGCTTCAGCTCCTTGCTCTGCTCCACCACCCATGTCGGATCCTCTTGCCGCATCTTCAGCAGAGCCGCCATCAGCTTCTCAGTATCAGCCGAGTTCTTTGCCTTAATGGCACGCGAATACTTCGAATTTGGATATTTTATATAGTCAAACCTGTCGTCAACGCCCTTGCCGTTAAGGGTGTTGCCGGTCTTGACATCCTTCAGCTTCACCGTACAGCCGATGTCGCCGGCATTAAGCTGGTCAACAGCTATGCGGTTTGCACCGGCACACGCATAAATCTGGCCTATACGCTCCTTCGATCCACGGTCGGCATTCGTAAGGTCGTCGCCAGGCTTTATGCATCCCGACATGACCTTGAAGTAGCTCACCTCGCCAATGTGCGGTTCCATACCCGTCTTGAAGAAGTAAACGCTCTCTGGACCATTGGCGTCCGGTGTAACCTCCTCACCACGCGTATTGTGCACCTTCGGCATGTCGCTGACAAACGGAACAACGTTACCAAGGAACTCCATAAGGCGCTGCACACCCATGTCCTTTACCGCGTCGACGCAGAACACCGGGAAGATGGAGCGCGTGACGAGTCCCTGGCGGATACCCTGACGAAGCTCGTCCTCGGTAAGCGTCTCCTCCTCGAAGAACTTTTCCATAAGTCCCTCGTCGTTCTCGGCAGCAGCCTCCACAAGGGCGGCATGCAGCTCCATAGCTTTGTCCATCTCCTCCGCAGGAATATCTTCACGCTTGGGGGCTCCGCCCTCGGCAGCCCACGACAGCTTCTTCATGATAAGAACGTCGATAATCTCATGGAAGTCGGGACCCGTCTGCACGGGGTACTGTATCTGGACGCACTTCTGGCCGTAGATCTCCTTCATCGAGCTGATAATATTGTCGAAATCGCATTTCTCCGAGTCCAGCTGGTTGACAAGGAATATCACCGGCTTCTTCAGCTTGTCCGTATAACGGAAGATGTTTTGCGTTCCCACCTCGGGACCATACTGCCCATTGATGAGCACGAGGGCTGTATCCGTCACGTTGAGAGCCGTTATCGCGCCTCCGACAAAGTCGTCACTGCCCGGGCAGTCAATAACGTTCAACTTCTTGTTGTTCCACTCAGCGTGGAAAACCGTCGGGAAGACGGAATAGCCGTATTCCTGCTCCACGGGGAAATAGTCGCTAACGGTGTTCTTAGCCTCTATAGAGCCACGACGTTTGATTACACCGGCTTCGAACAGCATACTCTCGGCAAGCGTGGTCTTGCCGCTACCCGCACTGCCAACGAGGGCAATGTTCTTAATCTCATTTGTCTGATATACTTTCATATCTAGGTAGACTTAAGTTGTTAGTAAAATGTTCACTACTTTCTATACAAGCCTTGCGGCATGCATTTCGCCGTCTAAAGTACTGATTTATTTTGAAACTACCAAAATATCTTTCGAAAACTGCAAATAATTTAATTCTTATTAGTACTTTTGCGCTGGATTGTTTAAACAATTGCCATAAACACATTAACTATATAAGCGTGTCAGGATTATACATTCACATACCGTTTTGCGAAAGCCGGTGCATATACTGCGGATTCTACTCCACAACCAACAACAAGGAGCAGGACAACTACGTCGGTGCCATTTGTCGTGAAATGGAACTCCGCAAGGACGAGGCAGAAAGTATCAGCACAGTCTATCTCGGAGGAGGAACACCAAGCCTGCTGTCGCCAGGCAACCTGCACAAAATCTTTCACAACATCGACGACCTGTATTCTCCCAACTGGAAGGCGATGGAGGTTACCATTGAATGCAATCCGGACGACATCACATCCGATTTCTGCTCACTCCTCCGCGACATACCCGTCAACAGGGTGTCAATGGGTGCACAGACCTTCTCCGACGACCGTCTGCGGTTTCTCCGCCGGCGCCACAATGCCAAAGAGGTCTCCATAGCCTTCGAACGGCTCAGAGACCATGGCATAAGGAACATTTCCGTCGACCTGATGTTTGCATTCCCAAATGAAACCTTAGACGAGTGGTCCGACGACATCGACAAAGCCATCGGACTGCATCCCGAGCACATCTCAGCCTACAGCCTGCAATACGAGGAAGGCACGCCACTGTACCGCCTGCTACAGAAGGGAATGATCAGGGAAATCGACGACGAGCTCTACCGAAGAATGTATTCCATGCTCTGCGAACGGCTGAAGGACGCCGGATACGGACACTATGAAATCAGCAACTTTGCTCTGCCGGGATACCAGTCACGACACAACTCATCCTATTGGCACAATATCCCATACATAGGCCTGGGAGCATCGGCACATTCCTACTCGGGTTCCACACGCTCATGGAACGTCAGCGACCTGCACGCCTACATCTCAGCGATAAACTCCGGCTATCTGCCCAGCGAGAGAGAAATCATCACGCCACAGACGCATTACGACGACAGCGTCATGACGGCCCTACGAACCCGGGAAGGCATAGACCTGAGCTCTTTACAAGAACCATATAGAAGCTACATCAAAAGAGCAGCACAGACATACATCAGACAAGGATGCCTGCAAGTCGAGGACAATCACCTCGCGCTAACAAAAAACGGAATTTTCATAAGTGACATGATCATGGCGGATCTCATGTGGGAATAAGGAGAACAAGCATCAGATATCACGCCAAAGCGTATTGCTCATAGAAACAAGCCTGGAACAAATATTCAATTACTCAGTGTTCAAAACAAGAACCTGCAAGTCAGTTTGTATCAGTGGTTAAAACGAGGGTTCAATCTGTAAAATTTCCTCTTCAATAGGTATAATTTACCCAGTGGTCTTGACAAATGGTGCCGGTTGCCTTATCTTTGCAATGAACTAAGATACCATCCGATGGCAGTTGATACTTTAATACGAAACAGCAGAATGTTTTTCTGGAGATGGGCAGGACTTATCGTCTTGTTTCTTGCAGTAATCGCTGTAGTTGCGTCATTCAACTCTGGCCGTGGAAAGATGCTCCGCAGCATACTGCCAGACACCATAAGACTCCGTGCCGGCGATATCGTGTTCCGCCGCGGCGAAAGTATGACAAGTCATGTTGTTCTCGCCGCCGACCCGCACGGCAACTACTCCCACGTGGGTATCGTCGTCGACTCTGCCGGAAGTCCGATGATTGTACATGCTGTGCCGGGCGAAGCCGACTTCGAGGGTGATGTGGATCGGGTGAAGATGGAAAAACCGGAGGTGTTCTTCTCCACTGAACATGCAGCAAGAGGTGAGGTGTGCCGACCTGTAGACTCCATGGCGGCTCGTCAGGCTGCGGCAACGGCACTGCGACTTTACCATAAGAAAGTGCTGTTCGACGATGCCTTCGACGACAGGGATACGACCAAGATGTACTGTACGGAGCTCATAGCCTATGCTTTCCGCCTCGCTGGCATCGATTTGACGGAGGGCCGGCGTCATGCCGTCGACCTGCCAATAATCAGTACAGAGTGCATACTGCCGTCCGACATCCACTCGTCGAGGTATCTGAGGACAATAGTAATGTTTCACAAATAAAAATACAATCACTATGAAAAAGTTATTATCATCCCTATTGTTTGCCGCTATGGCAATTATGCTTGTTTCTTGTGGCAAGTCAGAACCACGGGCCGTCGCAGAGAAGGCACTCCACTGTGTCATCGAGCAGGACTACCGCGGCTATTTTGACTGCGTCTACTTCCCTGCTGACAAGCAGGAGGAGAAAGAGGCCTACGTCAACATGATTGAGGTAAAGGTCAAGAAAGCTAAGGAGAAGGGTACCGTCAACGACGAACTTCCCGTGAGCTACGAATTCGTCTCCGAGAAAGTCAACGATGCCGAGGGCACTGCTGATGAGGTCTTCAATCTCAAATACTCCAACGGGAAGATGGAACAGACAAACGTGAACTTGAAGAAAGAGGAAGACGGCAAATGGTATGTCAGCAACAAGAAATAAGACATAAACATAAGGTACGACTATGAAGACAAGGAATTTTGTAATGGTGTGTATCGCCATGTTGACGATGGGCACCATACAAGTGCCAGCGCAAGGCTTAGGCGGCTTGTTGAAGAAAGGTAAAAGAGCACTGGAGAAGATCAACAATGCACTTGGAGCAACGACCGACGACAACAAGCAAGACTCGAAGACTGCAACCATGCAGACACGTGGCACCGACATCACACTACCCAATGGCGGCTCACTGAGGAATCCGATACCACAAGACGTTGATCTTCAGCTCGTTGGCGTATACGGCAAGAGTACATCACTGAACTATGGAACGGTGCAGTTGGTGTTTAAGGTGAAGATGATTGCCAACAAGTCAAGCGTAAGATTCGGAGTGAACTCAAGTTTTCCCGGACTGATGATCGACCAGGATGGCAACACCTATAAAACCCAGGATGGTGCAGGATGGTACGATTATCCCGTGACGGAGGGGGTATATATGAATATGCCGGTTACGAAGACTTGGTTTGCCGATGTCAAGAAAAGCGCCAAAACCATCCAACAGCTGCAGATAGGCATCAGCTCAAGCTACGAAAATACCGGGCTGATAATTCTGAAGAATGTCCCGATACAATGGGATGTGGAGCCGTAGAAATCCCGTATTCTGTTTCTGAATCCGGTATCACCAGTTTGGTCTGATGGTACCGGATTCTTCGTTTGGGCCGTTGAATTCTAAGCTATGCTCTTAGTAAGCTTAAAAGGGGTGGCTGGAAAATCCGCCGATATAACATTCAATGACCAAGCTATTTTTCTACAGAAACAATCCGGCGGCAGTTCTTCGTGATGATGCTCTCCGTGGACAGGTGCAAGGCGCAACCTATGATGCTGGCAATATCCCTGAAACCGTAACCGTACCAAGACGCAATATACATGTCGGCCGCAATTTCTTTGTAACCGCCCAGACGCTGCCTATATATGAGACAGCCTTTCAGTATACAGGACCCGTTATTCTTGTTCATGGCACAGCCGACCGTGCGTGCCCTATACTATTAGCGAGCGCTACAAGAACGGCTACAAAAATGCCGAACGTCTTTTCAGTTTTCAAGAACGTCTATTTCAGTTTGTTATATACTTCATCCGACACTGGTTCCAGTCACTCGTTGCTATGGTCCTCCTGCACATCCTTGTTGTAGGTGAGATGCTGGAACCGCATATTCCACTACAACAAGTGTTAAGACCCAACACTCTCAATATCAGCAGGGATCTAAGACTCGTCTGCTGTGCAGCCATTAAGGCAAAAAATATAGTCCATTACCAAAAATATTCCGTCGGAAATTTGTTTGTATAAATTAATTGTCGTATATTTGCCGACGGAATATAATTAATACGGAATACGAATATGAAATATGTGATCATAGGAGGTGTGGCGGGTGGCGCCACCGCTGCAGCAAGACTGCGCCGCCAAGACGAGGACTGCGATATTGTGCTCATTGAAAAAGGGAAGTACATCTCATACGCCAACTGCGGGCTACCTTATTATATAGGGGGTGTCATTGCCGACCGCGACAGGCTGTTTGTGCAAACACCGGCAGCCTTTTCGCGCCGGTTCCGAATTGACGTGCGGACGCAGAGTGAGGCAATGGGTATCAATACCGAGGCTAAGGTAGTCATCATCAAAGATGCCGACGAAGGCACCTACAGCGAATCTTACGACAAGTTACTCTTGGCTCCTGGTTCCTCTCCCGTCCGGCCGCCATTACCAGGCATTGACAACGAAGGCATCTTCACATTGCGCAACGTGGATGATACCGACCGCATCAAGCACTTCATCGACATTCATCCCAATGGACGTGCCATAATTGTAGGTGGTGGATTCATCGGACTGGAGATGGGCGAGAACTTAACGCACGCCGGCTGGAGCGTGTCCGTGGTGGAGATGGGCGACCAGGTGCTGGCTCCTGTCGACTACAGCATGGCCTCTTTTGTCCATCAGGAACTTGCCGATCATGGCGTCACCCTTCATTTAGGTAAAGCAGTTCAGAGTTTTGAAAAAAGCGGAGAAACCCTCGGCGTGATGCTCAGTGACGGGCAAAAACTTACAGCCGACATGGTGTTGCTGTCCATAGGTGTCAGACCAAACACGCAATTGGCCAAGGATGCCGGACTGACATTGGGCAAGCGAGGTATCAGCGTTAACAAATATCTGCAAACTTCAGACGCAAATATCTATGCTGTTGGCGACGCTGTGGAGTATGAGCATCCTGTCACAGGCGAACCTTGGCTCAATCTGTTAGCCGGACCCGCCAACCGACAGGCGCGCGTGGCTGCTGACAACATGGTGCAGGGCAATGTTGAGGCCTACGAGGGCAGCATAGGAACAGCCGTTGCCAAAGTGTTCGGCCTTACTGTCGCCTCCGCTGGCCTTCCTGCCAAGCAGCTGAAACAGCGTGGCATAGCCTATGCCTCATCAACGACGACGACGGCATCGCATGCCGGATATTACCCTGGTTCTTTCCCATTGACGACAAAACTCACTTTCGATCCCGTCACAGGACGGCTCTATGGCGCACAATGCATAGGGCATGACGGGGCTGACAAACGCATTGACCAACTGGCTCTTATCATCAAGCACAACGGCACCGTGTCCGACCTCATGGCTTTGGAGCAGGCTTACGCACCACCATTCTCGTCTGCCAAAGACCCTATTGCAATAGCTGGTTATGTGGCCGGCAATATCATCAACGGCTCCATGCCGGTAATCTACTGGAGACAACTGCGTGATGCTGACCGTAAGGACATCACTATCATCGACGTGCGCACAAAAGAGGAATTCGCTCTTGGAGCCATTGACGGGGCCATCAACATTCCTCTCGACGACCTACGCGACCGGATAGGTGAGATACCTTCCGACAAGCCCGTCGTGCTATATTGCGCCGTGGGACTGCGTGGCTACCTTGCCCAGCGCATTCTCTTAGGCCATGGCCTCAAGGATGTGCGGAACCTCTCAGGAGGCTACAAGCTCTATTCTTCAGCGACACGCACGTCGTGGAAAGTTCCCGCCCCTGAAGACAAGCCGAAAACCAGTTCATCTTCTACCACCATGCTGCGCCTTGACGCCTGTGGGCTGTCCTGCCCAGGACCCATCATAAAGCTGAAACAGACCATCGACGGCATGGCAGATGGCAGTCAGGTGGAGGTGACGGCCACCGACCCAGGCTTCCCGCGTGACGCCAAAGCCTGGTGCGAAAGTACGGGCAACAGCTTTATCAGCGCATCGGAAGAAGGCGGGTTGCACAAGGTGGTGATCAGCAAAGGCGGCACGCACAACACCACAGCGCACACCACGCCCTCACAGCGCAACAAAACCCTGATAATGTTCAGCGACGACCTTGACCGTGCCATTGCCACATTCGTGCTGGCCAACGGAGCTGCGGCAACCGGCACAAAGGTGTCGATATTCTTCACTTTTTGGGGACTCAATGTCATCAAGAAAGAGCATAAGCCACACGTGAAAAAGGACTTCTTCGGAAAGATGTTCAGCTGGATGCTACCCTCGTCATCGCGCAAGCTCCATCTCTCACAGATGAGTTTCTTTGGGTTGGGCGACCGTTTAATGCGCCATATCATGCGTAGTAAGAACATCGACCAGCTCGAAGACTTGCGTCAGGCAGCCCTGAATGCCGGTGTTGAGTTTATTGCCTGTCAGATGACAATGGATATGATGGGAATATCAAAGGAAGAGCTCATTGATGGCGTTACGGTCGGTGGTGTAGCCACATACATGCAACGTGCAGAGCAGTCTAATGTAAACCTTTTCATCTAAGACTATTATGTTTGACAGACAGAAAATGTGCCGTGTGCGCGACATTTACCGTGCCATAACGGAATTAGAGAATGATATGGAAGCAGCTTATGGTCTCAATCTCAATGAGGCCATGCTGCTTTGCAACCTAAGCGACAAGGGCAGCATGACAGCCGGGGAGGTAGGCGACTGTCTCGGACTCACGCAGTCGAACGCCTCCAAGGTGATACGCTCGCTCGAAAAAAAGAAATTGCTGAAACGCACACTCGACAAAACAGACAAGCGTGTGATGCATTTTCAGCTTTCCAAGGCCGGGGAAGAGAGGCTCGAAGGTATGGACTGCCATAGCATAACCTTGCCCCCGCTGTTGGAAAGTTGCGTTAAGTAGTAGTTGTTTGCCTGACGCCATCATTATCTTCCTACCACTGTCAATGAGTTGGAGAACCGTTTGAATGTCATTAGCTGTTGCCCTTTTGATTGCTCGATTTGTTGTCATAAACCTGAATATTAATGGTTAGCGCCTCGGTAATCTTGAGGACTTCAACCTACGATACAAAATTACATCAATTTATTTGGTTTCCGGAAAAATAATCGTATTTTTGTATCAAAAATCAAATTCAAAGTATGGACAAGAATATCGCAACGCAAGAGAGCAATGACAACAAGGCTCTGACTTATGACAAACTTATCCCCGAAGTAGCAGCCTTGATTGATGGCGTTGACAATCATATCGGCGCGTTGGCCAACGTATCGGCCCTCCTTCACTCGTCATTCCTTCATTATTTCTGGTGTGGCTTTTATATTGTCAAGGGTGAAGTGTTGGAACTTGGCCCGTTTCAGGGCGATGTAGCATGTTACGCTATCAAGAAAGGCCGTGGCGTATGTGGTAAAGCATGGGAAGACAAGCAGACGGTCATCGTTCCTAATGTACTCCAGTTCCCTGGACATATCGCTTGTTCGTCAAAGTCAAGGTCAGAGATCGTTGTGCCGGTATTCCAAGGCTCCGATGTGGTTGCCGTCATTGATGTCGACAGCACGGCATATAATTCTTTCGATGACATAGATAAGGACGGGCTGGAAAAGATTGCAAAAATAATCAGTCCGTTGTTTGATGCAAACGATATATAGAAAAGACGTTGTTCCCCGTTCGCAACTCTGCAACTCTAACATGTTTAAGACGATTTGTTGCTGCGAAAATATTGCTTTTTATAATTACAGGAACTTCTTCCCACCTGAAATCAATTAGTCCTTGTAAGGCGACATATATGCATTCGTGATAATTTTGGCAGCCTTACTTTGTTATTGCCAATTAATTTATTACTTTTGCGCGTAAAAATAAAATCTTAATATGAAGAAGGGTATTCTTACAATAGTATTTGCGCTCTTGGCACTTATTGCGAGTGCTCAGACAGGCTTGAAGAAAGTCTATGACGAGACCATCAATCCGATGGAACAGATTGACAAGGCTATAGCAACGGTCAAGTCAGCCAATCCAGAAAAGTATGTCATTTGTCAGGTTGGTGGCAACTGGTGTCCGTGGTGCCTTCGCTTTGCTGACTTCATCGGCAAGGACAGCGACATAGCAAAGGTTGTTAACGACAACTTCATCTATATCCACGTCAATTACAATCCGCGAAAGTCAGGCGGAGATGCTCAAGTCAAGGCAGCTAAAGCATTGATGCAGCGCCTTGACAACCCACAGCGTTTCGGTTTCCCTGTCTTTGTTGTCCTTGACCAAAACGGTAAAGTCATCCACATCCAGGATTCCAGTTTCTTAGAAGAGGACCAAGGCTACAACAAAGCGAAAGTCCTTCGCTTCTTCAACAACTGGACCCCCAAGGCAGTAGAGCAGAAGTAAAGCAAATAATCATGCTGCAATCACAACTCATAATATCGCCAAAAGGCAAGCTGCTGACAATGATACCTCATTACCTGCTTATCAATGACAAGCTATTGGGCGTGTTCAAGGGCAGTGAGGCTCACGTCAACTTACCTCCCGGCAGATATAAAGTGACCATCCGCAGTATGTACAAATTCATAGAGTCGTCGGCTGATGTATATGTCCCCATCGGTGAAAGCAAACGTCTAACCTTTACCGACAAGGATAAGATTTGGAACTGGCTGTTTAACATTGACCTTGTTCTATGGTTTCTCAAGCGCATACTGCATGTGCCCGAGCCGTGGGGAACCATCTATGAGATGGTCAGCAACGGCTTCTTCGCCGTTTGGCTTCTTCGCATTTGGATCATCCGCAAAAGCTATTTTAATATCGAGGAGAAACAACCCAAAGACGCATAGTTAAGGTATCGCCATTTTCAACGTTTGCTTTTGCTGCCTGACAAACGATTGTTCGCTGCGAAGGTTTTGATCATTCCCTGCGTAGCGAACAATCTTTTTCTATAGCATTACAACATTGGGAACATAGTTTCAACCCCACAGGAACATAGCTTCAACCCCACTGGAACATAGCTTCAACCCCACTGGAACATGGCTTCAATCCCACAAGAACATAGCTTCGACATTCTTAGGATACGACTTCGGCCTCATGGCAAAATAAAGGCGAAGTGGATGTTTTCCGCAGGTTCATAGTGCCCATGGGCTCATGGTGAGTGAAAGCATAAAATTCCCCATTGGACATAAAATAATGGGCTGTAAAGGCACATGGTGCCTTCAAAGCCAGCTAAACTGCTTGTGTTTCATTTGCAGTGAAGTTCTATATTTTATGCACCTTGGGCAATCTTATGCCAAGGCAATTTTCGTCATGAGCAATGACTATTTTCTTCCGCTTTGCTATGGCCTCTATAAGTTGTTGGCCATACTGGTCTATCAGCTCATCAAAGTCTATGTCTACTGATATGCCGTCATTCTTCTTGTTCAGATATAGTTCCATAGTTCTCCTCTTTTTATAAATCCAGTATCTTTCTTATATCTTCAAATTTCAGGAAATCCTCCTTTTGCAACGCTCCTTTACCATATCCGTTCCCATGATACTTGGCCAGCAGGAATTTTGTCCCATTGAGACTTGTTGGTTCGTGACATATCACATCCTTATTATCCTGAACTTTTTCGATCTTGTATATGTTGGTCTGTTTGCCTATGGGATTGTCTTCAAAATGCTTCATCTCGTATCCCATCCATGGAGTCTTCTTCTCAATGCCCCAATAATACCTGCTTCCCATATTTGGGTTGATTATCAGGCGTGGATGCAAACTTTCAATCTCCTGTCGTGTAACTTTAAGTAAGTCGACCTTCAAGCTTAACGGAATATTATTGTCATCCATGAAGTCCTTCTGTTTTGTCATTCTAATAGGGAAGAGATCAAGGTAAGCTGTAGCATCTAGAATCCCATCTACCATGTCTTTCTTTGTAGACCAATACTTTGTCTTGGCAGAGCCTTGGCATATTTCCTGAAAGTTTCTGTTTTCCACATCGATATGTTCTCTATTGAAGGAAGGGTTTATGCCCATAATAAGTATGCCATTAGGCTTTATGGAGCTGTTATTGCAGCACCAGATTGTCTCTTCAACAGAATTCGCAGCCTTGCCATCATCAAACTTGTTTATCTTGTTCCACTTGTCCAAGTAATCAAACTCTGGATGTCTGTTCTGCCATTCTTTGATAGCATTCACATATTGTTGTCGAAGGTTTTTCATACTTATACAATTTAGCTTCTAAGGCAATATATTTTCTTTGTTGCAAATATATGGATATTTTTTGGCGCAGGGGGATTTTTCCGTGGATGCCCCCTGCACTCGCCTAACCAAATA
>SAMEA3663069__coassemble_706_pt1 | contig 15675 bp, 10 predicted proteins | sample SAMEA3663069__metabat2_low_PE_007 | metagenome-assembled genome bin SAMEA3663069 (sample SAMEA3663069) | pig gut metagenome | biome: pig gut; feature: pig-associated habitat; material: faeces | place: France | collected 2012 | reverse complement strand
GCGTTCGGCAGACTTGGCTGGAAAGTAATTGTCTTTCTCCCACAACGCCATTCTTCCACATTTCTAAACGTATGTCCGTTTCCACGAGATTCAGTTGTTTCTGGCTTGCTTTTTTCTCGTTGTCATCGCTATACAATCTCCTTAATTGTTAAAAAACAGTACTTTTTGCTTCCCGGCTTTATTTTTTGATAAAAAGATTTTGCTTATATAAAAAATATTTAATATCTTTGCAAATAGTATTGCGGTATAGCGAACATTCGCACCATCAATCTAGCTTAAAAACTATAATCATAATAACTAAATCAAAAAAAAGACTAAATGAAAGATGCATTTCTAAAATCGCTTAGAATCTCTCTGGTGATGTTGTGCATGCTTGCCCCTGTCTCTCTGTTTGCACAGGGAGTCGTCAGCGGTACCGTCTTTGATTCGGAAAACGAACCGGTCATCGGCGCCACCGTCATCGAAAAGGGCAATCCAAGTAACGGTACCGTTACCGACATCGACGGAAAGTTCTCCTTGAAGCTGCAGAAAGGTAAGACAGCTACCATTAGCTATGTCGGTATGAAGAGCCTTGATGTGCAGGCTGGGGAAAACCAAAACCTTCAACTGAAGAGTAATGACGACCAGCTCGACGAAATCGTTGTCCTCGGTTATACCAGTAAGGCGCGTCGCGATCTCACTGGTTCTGTGGGTTCTGTGTCAGGAGCAAAGCTTGCTGCCGTACCTGTAACATCAGCAGCTGTTGCGCTGCAGGGTAAAATCTCGGGTGTGCAGGTAACCACAGTTGACGGTCAGCCAGGTGCAGACGTGAACATCCGCGTTCGTGGTGGTACGTCAATCACACAGTCGAACGAGCCTCTCTACATCGTCGATGGTTTTGAGGTGTCGAACATCAACGATATTCCTCCTACGGATATTGCAAGCATCGATGTCCTCAAGGACGCTTCCCTTACTGCCGTCTATGGCGCTAAGGGAGGTAATGGTGTTGTCGTGGTTACTACAAAGTCGGCTCAGGCTGGTAAGGTACAGGTAACCTTCAACGGCAACCTCTCCATCAGCCATATCTCCAAGAAGCTTGACCTTATGAACGCAGAGCAGTTTGCTGTTTACCAGTACCAGCGTCATGCCAGTGGCGGTACACGCTCATCGTGGGCAAAGTACTATAAGGCAAATTTCGGCGACCCGTATGATCTTGATATGTACAGCACTCTGCCGTCACACGACTGGCAGGATGAGATTATGAACGAGACTCCTCTAAACTATTCAGCCAACGTTACCGTTGGTGGTGGTTCCGAGAAAGTTAAGTTCAACGTCTCTCTTACCAATTCCCAGGACAAGGGTATCATCCTTGGCTCTGGCGTTCGCCGTACAAATGTCAATACAAAGCTGAATGCCCAGATTACCAAGAACTTGACATTGCAGTTCAATCCAAAGTTCGTCTTCCGTCGTGATGAGGGAGCCGGTGGTGAGTCTGTTGGTACAGGCGGTATCATTGATGTGCTGAAATACCGTCCTACAAACGGTCTCCGCGACTTCGGTTATGTGGATCCGTCGTATGCTGACCCTAATGAGGAGCAGATTTTCGCTTACACGAACCCGAAGAATGATATTGCGACAAACCAGCTTATTAAGCATTCGTATACCTATACTAATGCACTCGCGCTTGAGTGGAAGCCTATCAAAGGACTTGTGCTGCGTACTGATGGTACCATTGGGCTGCAGTGGATAGACCAGAGCCGCTTCTATGGCCCTCTGACCTCTGTAGGTAAAGACAATGACAACCTGCCGGTTGCGGAGATTACCAACTCACACAAGCTGAGCTATTCTTGGACAAACACCGCAAACTATTCGTTCTCTGTGAACGATCATAACTGGTCATTCCTTATCGGTCAGGAAATTAAGCACAGCGAGACACGTCAGAATTATGAGTTCAACCGCCATTTCCCGCGTAACTTCACGGCACGTGAGGCTTGGAACAACATGACGTTTGGTACTCCTTATCAGACAACATCTAATCTCTCGACGGCTGACCGTATGGCTTCATTCTTCGGACAGGCAAACTGGAACTGGGATCACCGCTACTTCCTCAGCCTGACATTCCGTGCCGATGGTTCCACCAAGTTCGCTCCGGGCAACCAGTGGGGCTACTTCCCAGCTATTTCTGGTGCTTGGGACATGAAGAAGGAGCCGTGGCTGAAGGACGTTAAGTGGATTGACCAGTTGAAACTCCGTATGTCTTATGGACTCACCGGTAACAACAATATCAAAAACGATATGTGGCGTCCTCTGTATGCCATTAACTCAACAGGCGGTCCTGGCTTCGGCGAGACAACACAGTATGGAGACCAGTACTACGATAACCAGAACGGTAACCGCTTCGAGAACCGCGATATCAAGTGGGAGAAGACAACAAAGCGTAACCTCGGTGTCGACTGGTCGCTTTGGGGCGGTCGTCTGACTATCTCTCCTGAAATATATTGGTACACAACGAAAGACCTTATTTACACCTCAGACCTTAACTCTACTGTAGGTTACACTTCCCAAATGCAGAACATCGGCCAGGTAACCAACAGAGGTGTTGAGCTCTCTATCACCGGCGACATCCTTCGTGGTGAGGACTATGTGCTCTCTGCTAATTTCAACATGGGACACAACAAGATGAAGATTGACAAGCTGAATGGTACTGACACTGAGGTTTGGGACAATAATGGACGCTGGCACTCTGCTTATAACGACTATTGCCTGCGCGTAGGTGATGAGGTCGGTATGATTTATGGTTTCGTATATGACGGACTCTATCAGCCTAACGAGTTCTATTTTGATCCGCAGAACAACTTCACAGCTCTGCCTTGGGGTTCTTCGGCTGCCGACAATGGTACCTCTAAGAACGTCCAGCCACGCGAGGACGGATATGTTACCGTAATTAACGATGTTTCAGGTAAATCACAGTCTGGTTCTGCTACACTCCCTGGTAAGGTTAAGTTTAAGGACCTTGATGGTGATGGACGCATAACGCAGAACGACCGTACCGTTATAGGTAAGACGACTCCTCAGATACAGGGAGGTTTCGGACTTAGCGGACAGTGGAAGAACTGGGATTTCTCAGCCAACTTCACATTCATGCTCGATTTCGATATCAACAACGCTACTGCTTATGCGCTGTCTTCGTCATCGACAGGACGTGACGACTACTATAACGTTCTTGCCAAGTTTGCCAACGGATGGCAGTATAATGACATAGACGGACATCTGACTGGTACAAAGGGAGACATACTTTATAAGTTGTACTATGTTGACAATGGCGTCCAGATTTACGAGACGGCGAACGCCGGCCGTACTCTGTGGAACCCTGCCGATGTTACCTCTAACATCACAAACTCGTACTTCATAGAGGATGCTTCGTTCCTCCGTTGTAATGATATAACGGTTGGCTACACTCTGCCAAAGTCGCTAACTAAGAAATTTGGTGTTTCGAAGGCCCGTTTCTATTTCTCAGCCTCTAACCTCTTCGTAATAACCAATTACACTGGTTATGATCCTGAGGTCGACATTCAGACGGGACTTACATGTGGTATGGACTATAACCGTTATCCACGTGCACGCAGCTTTGTCTTCGGTACAAACATAACTTTCTAACAACAGTATCTTCATAAAATGAAAATTAAGAATATATTATATGTAGGTTTGGCGCTAATGTCTCTGACAGCGTGCAGCGACTATCTTGATGTCGATGCGCCTTCGTCATACACAGAGGCTTTCGTATACAGCTCTACTGATGAGATGGAGCGCGCCTTGGACGGCGTCTATGCGCAGGCTCTGACCAACAACCTGTATGGCAACTACTATCAGCGCACGTTCATACTGAACTCGGATGTTGACATTCAAATCAACTCGAGCAATGCCGCCAGCCGTAATGCCTATGCACGTTTCGACTGTGATTCCAGAGGCTCAGAAATTTACAACTTCTGGACTGCAGCATATAATCTCATTGAATATGCCAACAGATTCATTTATGGATGTGAGAACAGTCCGATGCTTGATCCAAACAATGCTGCATACTCTGAGGCCAACAAGACTGCAATAATGCAGAAGATTGGTGAGGCAAAGTGCTTGCGCGATATGACTTATCATGACCTCGTGGTAATGTTCGGCGATGTTCCTTTCACATTCTCACGTTCGGCTGAGCGTAACGGGAGCGACTTCTTGCCGCCGGTTACTGACCGTCAGGACATCCAGGACAGTCTGATAAAAGACTTAAAGGGTATTGCTCCTTACATGAACAGTTCGGCATCAACTACTGTTGAGCGTTGCTCGAAGGAATTTGCCGAGGGTCTTATAGCTCGTATTGCTCTTACCGCCGGTGGATACTCTCTACGTCCGGACAAGAACAATCCTAACAGCTATGGAACGATGAAGCGTCCTGATAATTATAAGGACTATTATAAGATATGTAAGGATTATGCAGATTCAGTCATTCAGGCCGGCACGCATCACCTTACGCTCCCGTATCAGGATGTGTTCGTTAATGAGTGCAACTACAACGTTATCAATAATGACGATGTGATTTTCGAGATTCCGTTTGCCAAGGAGGCAAGTGGAAACACCGGATACATACAGGGACCGACTTACAGCGCTTACCAGGGAAATACTGTAGGCGTATGGGGCGCAACCTCGGGTAATGGACGATTGAATGCATTCTATCGCTTCCTCTTCCGTAATGGAGATGAGCGTCGGGAATTCGTAAACGGACTCTGGTATTATTCCTACAAATCTAATGCTGACGGTACTCTTTCTGATTCCGTTTACATTCGTAATGATTATTCTGTCCACGACAATAAGTGGTCGAAGCTATGGACGTCAGAAGGACAGGCCCTTGGCTCTCAGACGGAAGGTGCTACTGGTATCAACTACCCGTACCTGCGTTATGCCGATGTGCTCCTGATGTATGCTGAGGCTGCCAATGAACTTAACGACGGACCTACCGAAAAGGCTGTTGAGTGCCTTCGTGAGGTGCACAACCGTGCGTTCATGAACACCGCTGACCATGATGCTGCGTTCATCACTCAGGCACAGGGGTCAAAGGATGAATTCCAGAAGGCCGTTATGCATGAGCGTATGTGGGAGTTTGCTGGTGAGAACAGCCGCTGGCGCGACCTTGTACGCACGAACACGTACGGTGAGGAGCTCGTGTACAGCTTCCTGCGTTACTACTCTATAGGTATGCAGGGTGCTTCAGGCCCTACAGGATACGAGGATGCTATTGTTGCGCATGACTCTTATTGCGACAATCCTAACTATATAAATACTATTCAGGGACTGCTCGTCTATTACCATCCGTACAAGATTGGAGAGGCTAACAAGACTGCACTTATCACCAACATGCGTAAACAACTGTATGGTTACCAGGTCGTAAGCGGTAGTGTAATCAGTCAGTATCCTAACCAGTCGCTGCCTTCACTGCGTATATACAATGCATATTCCAAGGCTACATCGGCTCCGACCCTCGGTGCTATCCGTCGTGGAGGATTCTCGGCTGCCGGATGGACATCAACACGATTCTACAACTGGAACGTGGAGGACACTGGTCTTCCCACTGACCAGTGTAAGTATTCATTCTATGGATATGTACGCTGCGATGCCAATGGCAATCTTTGGATTAACAATAATGGCGTTACTGAGCAGTTGCCGTCAGAAATTCCTTCTGCCGACAAACTCCCTCCGGTAAGATACATACTGCCTTATCCTAACCTCGTTATTCAACGTTCGGGTGGGGCTTACACAAACTACTACGGATACTCTAATTAATTATTTTAAGAACGAACCAAAATGAAACGAATATTATATTTCTTTTTCATGATGTTGGTGGCATGCCCGTCGTTACTGTTCGTGGCTTGCTCGGATGATGATGACGTCAACGCGTCAACAGACCGTGAGTTCATGACAATGTTCATCACCGACAATACGCGCGGACGGGGCACTGACTATCCTTACAACTGCGGTCTGGACGGCAACTACCCTCATGGAAATACTATTCACCTTTACTGGTATGGCGTGAACGACTGTGCCGGATATCAAATCCAGATGGCCCTGCAGCCGAAGGTGTCTAATGGTGATGACGCTTGGAACGCTATCCAGGGTACAAGCGATTTGTTGCTCGATACTATCGTAGGACCAAATGTGCTCGATCTGGTCATCCCTGACTTGCAGTACTCTACCGATTATCGCTTCGCTATACGAGCACTGTCGAAGAAAGATGACAACGTTACCGATTTCTCGCATGCTTCTAATTGGTACGGACATGGCAATGGACGCCAGTGGCAGGAGTATCTTGGCATTAAGACCAATGACCGATACGCTACTCCTATGGCCATATATGTCAACCAGGCTCAGACCACTGAGACCACGATGCACGTCTATCTCAACAGGAATATCAATCAGTTAGGACTTGACCTCAATAAGGAAGAGGATAAGGAGAAACTTCAGGCTTACAAGGAGAACTTCAACATCGATGCTGACGGTAACCTCGGTTATCAGTACATCACTGTTTCGCCGTCGCCAAGTAACCCTAACTCTACTGTTGGCGAGAAGTGGCGCAATTACAAGATTACCGATGAAGACTGGGCCAGGGGATACATCACCGTCGATGGACTGACAGCCAACTCTGTCTATGTCATTGACGCTATTGATCCAAGGGTAAAAGCTGCCGTTGATGCTAAGTACAATACTGTTACTGCACGCTCTGACGGTCAGCCTGGTCCTCCAATCCTTCTCAAGCACGACTCTCTCATCAATGCCCTGAATGGTCAGCCGGTAGATGCCGACCATCCAAATATCTTGAGAAGTGATGTGTTTGGACTTGCAGCACAGTACAATGCCGCTCCTATCAGCCCGGTATTGCTCGACTTCATATCGAACTCTAACTATGCTGAGGGTCAGACTTATTATCTTGAAGGCGGAAAGACCTATTACATTGATGGCAACGATATCACTTGTAAGGGATTCACGCTGCGTACTAATCCTGCCGATGTGGCAAAGGGACTGCGTGCTAAGGTCATTTGCGGTATTGGTAAGAACTCGAACATTTATCAGAGCAATACCAACGGAGAACAGTGGCAGGGCTCTTACACCATGTTCATGTTCGGACGTCAGCCGGAAGCTGGTGAAGGCGGTGAGATATATATGAAGAAACTTGCTTTCTACGATATCGACTTCGATAACCCGACTGCACTCAACTATGGTGATAATGCTGCGGGAGCTGGAACGGTCGCCGGAAACTATTTCTTCAATATGTATTCCAATGGTATGGCTGTAACACTTGACTCTCTCGTTATCGACAACTGTACGTTCAAGCGTTGTGTTCGTGGATTCATTCGTGAGCAGGGCGCTAACTACAAGGTTTGGAACCACGTGCTCATCCAGAACAACCAGTTCTTCGACTGTGGTTACTACAACCAGGGTGCCGGCGGCTATTGCTGGATACATGGCTCAGGACAGAATGCGGCCTCGAACCTGTATAACGATATGAAGGTTATCAACAATACGTTCTATGACAGTCCGTTCCCGGCTTTCTTTGCCGAACAGACTGATAATATGAACTGGACCGCGGGATCGTGGAACATTACCTTCTCGAACAATACGCTCATAAACTTCAATACCCGAAGCAATGGAGCTATATTCAAGATGCGTTCTATACCTGATGGATCTGTATATAATGTAGAGAACAACTTGATTGTTGTTACCAAGAAGGAAGGAGACCAGCGTGTGCTTGGCTCGTGGGGCTGCGATATACGTGGCACACAGACAAACTCCGATGGGTCTATGGGACATGCTATATTAAATTTCCATAACAACTGGTCGACAAACAATAACCTCTCGAACGGTCAGATATTCTCTGGAAACAGATGGGATACTGGCTCTAACAGCTTCGGTACGCTCGTTAAGGATGGCAATGCTACCTTGAATGGTACTCTTGCCGTGCAGGTCGCAAACATATCTGCTACACAGCTCTTCACAAGTCCTAACCCACCGCATGTGGCACAGTCGGCTAACGACCGGAACATGCACAGGGCTGATGCACTTGATGGAACGGCAAAGCAGTACAATGTCAACCTGTACTTCAAGAATACTAACAATGACATCTTCAACCATAATGTTGGAGACCCACGTTGGCGTTCAAAGGCTGCTACTCAGGCTAAACAGCGTATGCGCGCTTTCCGACGCTAACAGATACTTCTACCAGCCTTCCCGCTCAATAGGGAAGGTCTGGTTCAAGTCTATAACATCTATCAAGTCTATAATAGTCTATAAAATATATGAAACTAATTTCAAAGACAATTCTCATCTCCGGTCTCTTCCTTGCCGCTTTCGCCTTTGCGTCTTGTGACAATGATGTTGACTTTGGGGATACAAATACGAACAGCCCGTCGTTCGTTCCTGACTACAACGACTCAACCACGGTTGTCCATCCAGAAAGCCTTGCCAACACATCCTGGACACGGGGCGCTGGAATAAAGAAAAACGCCTTCGGTCAGGACATCGAAGGATATGTCGAGAGCCTTTCCTTCGAAACCGACTCTGTCGTTGTCAAGATGAGTGAGCCTGCTTCGATTGCGCAACTCAGCGACGATGCAAAGGATTCTTACACCTGGACCGATGATTCGAACAATGATGCTACTCCGAAATATGAGTACACATATTCTAATGTTACTGGTCGTGTTGAGATTCTGAAGATGGTGAAGAACGACAAGGGAGCTGTCTCTAAGTCGGCTATTTTCACAGGAATCGTAGTTAGCGGTACACTCAATGGCAACGCGATTGATGTGATAACGCTCTCTCATTTCGGTGATGTTCCTTCCCAGACGTATCTTGTTAGACAGTAATCTTTTATGCTTAAATATAAGAAAGGCAGTGTCTATTAGGCACTGCCTTTCTTATATCAAATTATTTCATATTTTTTAAGTATTCTCCTTTTGTATTCTCAGAATATAATTGTACTTTTGCAATCAGAAGACAAAAACTAATTAATACGGACAAATTAAAAACGTTCGTCTGGTAATTTTATAGAAACCGATTCATCTTGATGGGAGCATAGGCTCTTGTCATGTAATGGAAAAGCTATATATAAATTAATTTATTAACATTTCAAAAAAAGCTTTTATGAAGAAGATTTTTACTCTAATCGTAGCCCTCGTCGGATTTGCAGGCTTTGCAAGTGCATCGACCGTCGACGACATTCAGCCACTGAAGCACAGTTATGTCTTCGTTGCTGATGACTACACAAGTAATGGTACAGGTTCCCGTACAAAGGGCGGCTTGTTCGGTGATGATCACTTCCTGGATTTAAATGGTGGTTCTGTCTCCACGGGCAAGGGCAGTTTTGATTTGTCAGTTGTTGACGACTATGGTATTGTTACTGCCGACATTGCCGCTAAGTATGGAAAGACTTATGCCGGCTCACATTTTAACTCGCTTCGTCTGAAGAATGCCCAGGACGTTATCGCTTTCAAGGCTACTGCCGGTTCCAAGATTATCATTTTCTACCAGAACAACTCTAAGGACCGTTATCCTTATTTCGCTAAGGACGCCGCTCTTACAAAGCCTTATACGACTCAGGGAACAAAGTACATAGCATACGATAAGCCAGGTGTTGATAAGGCTCATTCCGCACTTGCCCGTATTGAGTGGACCGTCCCTGGTGATGCTGATGGCGTAACAACATATGTCGGTTCTCAGGGTGGTGATATGTTCCTAAGCTATATCATCGTTGAAGCTAAGGAAGATCCGGGTACTCCTCTCTTCAGTGTCGGTGCTCAGCAGTATGAGAATGGCCGTTACTTCAAGACTGTTACTATCACTCCGCAGGAGGCTGATGGCGCTACAACAGTCGTCCAGTACACTACCGATGGTACTACTCCTACCGCTACTAACGGTACTCTTTACACTGAGCCGTTCAAGGTTTATGGCAATACAACAGTAAAGGCTGTTCCTTTCTATGACCAAGTGGGTGAGGGCTTAGCGGTTGCAAGTTCTGATGGTGTTAATCCTGTAGAGAATGAAGTTGCTGTAAGCTTTAAGTTCAACGCTCCGACTATTAAGGACGATGGCAATGGTAATGTAACCATCTCTTCTGAGTACAAGGGCGGTGAGAACTATGCTTCTTATCTCGACCAGTCTGATGTTCAGACAAATAGCTTTACGCTGACAGAGTCTTCATCTGTTGATGCCTACACTGTTATCAATAATGGCCAGTACAATGGCAAGGATGTTGAGTTCGAGTCTGCTCACTCAACTGCTGACGTCTATGTCCTTACTCCGATTGCCGGAGATGAGACCCTTGATTTCGCAAAGGCTGCTGTTGAGGAGGATCCTGAGAAGACAACCGCTGATGCTGTTGCTTATAAGTTCTCTGACATCACTACCATCGCTCCTAAGGCTAAGTTCTACTTCAACGGTACTCCTCAGGTAGGTATTGTTAAAGACGCTGCTTATCAGGTCGACAATGACTCCGTATATATTAAGATGTCCAACGCCAAGAACCTTACCTTCAAGGTCGCTGAGGGCGATTCTGTTGACGTAACGGTTGTTACTTCAAAGAACTCTTGCAAGAACATCACCGATGTTGAGACTGTTAAGGATGGCGTTTATACAAGTCTCCAGAACTTCGTAAATGTTGACGGTACCAACTATGGCTTCGCCAACACTCCTGACAAGTTCCAGAACGTTATTAAGTTTGGTCTGAAGGATGGTGTCCACACCTTCCAGAAGTACTCTGGCACTGGTAACATCCTTGTTAAGTCTATCAGCTTCAAGAAGGTTGCTACTACAGGCATCAAGAATATCAATGCAGCAGAGAATGTCAATGGCGCTCACAAGCCTGTAAAGGTTATTGAGAACGGTCGTCTCGTTATCAAGAGTGCCAAGGGTACCTTCGCTGTTGATGGCTCACGCCTGAAATAAAGTCAATTTCCACCCTTTATTATGAGGGGGCTTCAGGTTTCCTTTTGAAAACAGGAAACCGTAAGAGTAATTATAATAGGCAGAGGCTCAGAGCCTCTGCCTTTTTATTTTCCCTCAATTCCTTGCATTTACCAATTATAATGTTTATCTTTGCCACAAAATAGGAGGTAACATGGAAAGTAAAAGAAATATAAGACAAGAATTTATTAATAAGTTTAGGCATGCCATAGATGCAAAGACTTCTTTCGCGGATATGGTAAACGGCAAGATATCTAAGAAAGAGTTTGAAGCAAGGGGTTATAAACTTGCAAAACTTAGTTAGTATGCTAAAAATCCTTATCTTATACAATTTGCCCATAAAAGAAAATCGTGCCAATGTTAAAGTGGTAGGAAATATTTGGATTTCCTCTTTGATTTGATTACCTTTGTATCCGAATAGACAGAAAAATAAACAAATTAACAACAAGCTAATAAAAACTAACGTCAGACTTACTCGTTTCTAAAGAAGAGTATGTCTACTATCAAAAACTAATTATGAAACGGACATATTTTTTAGCGTCATTGTTGGGGGCATTTTTAATGTTTCCGCACATTGTAGATGCTCAGACTTATGGCGTAACAACAGAAGAGAAAAACGAGCAGAATACTCCTGATGGTTGGACAAAAGTCTCGTTGCCATCGTTAACCGTTACTAATCCTTCTGGAACGCGCCTGCAGAATATTGTAGATTATGGAGCTTCCACCGAGTCGACTGATAATCATAAGGCCATTCAGGATGCTATCGATGCACTGCCTTCACGGGGTGGTGTAGTTGTCATTCCTAAAGGAACATGGCTGACAGGTGCTTTTACGCTTAAGGCTAAGACAATCCTCCACTTAGAGAATGGAGCTACATTAAAGATGCTGCCAATGGGGGAGTGGAAGGATGGTGAGTCACCTCTGATTTCCTTTAAGAGCGGTGCTACTGATATTATCGTTGAAGGAGAAAATGAGGATTCTTGTTTTATTGACGGACAAGGTGCCGACTGGTGGGCTGTACGTGATAAGTATGGCAAGGAGTCTTCCCAATGGGCGAATTTGAAACGCCCTGGCATCATGGACATCCGCAGTGGCAGTCGTTTCCTGATAAAGAACTTTACCATTAAGAATTCCCCTACTGTAAATATCCATGTTGGTAATAAGAACACGGGAGGTATGCATACCACCTTTCATAATGTAAGAATTCTGGCTCCGGCTTCAGAACTCCGCTACAGTTCCAGCAATGCGGAAGGCAAGAATCCATCGCACAATACAGATGGCATATCTGTCTGGACACGCTTTGTGAATATTTATGATTGCGAAATAAGCACAGGCGACGATAATGTCGTTATGGATGAGGGCGCACAGTATGTTCATGTTTGGAACTGTTCCTTCGGTACTGGTCATGGTGCTTCCATAGGCAGCTATACAACGAACGTGCATGACATCCTTTGGGACTCCATAGATTTTGAAGGCACATCTCTCGGTTTCCGCTTGAAGAGTAATGTCGGACGAAGTGGCAGCGTGTATAATATTACCGTGAAGGATTGCAACATGAATAATGTTGGTGGAGCAATAAGCATGACGGCATGGTATGACGATGAGCCAAGCAATCCGGCAACGGTTACGAAGACGGATTCTGTAGCAGATACCCCTTACTATCATGACATTCTTATTCAAAATCTTAAGGCAACCAATGTCAAGGGAGAGTCAGTCCACATGTACGGCCGTCCGGAGAGCTATATCAGTAATGTAACGCTTGACAACGTTCAGATCAAGGCTTCTCAAGGTATGTATCTTGCTTACGTCCGTGGCTTGAAGTTTATTAATGGCTGCAATCTGGCCACAAACTCCGGTAACTTTATCAAGAAGCAATACAAGGCATCCTTTTCGGGAAGATACGATGGGATGGATGTCCCTACCGGCATATCTTCTCCAACGATAAATACTCCCTCCATCACAACTGACAATGCGTGGTACAATCTCAGCGGTCAGAAGGCGGACTCAAGCAATATGTCTAAGGGAATATTCATCCATCAGGGCAAGAAATATGTTGTGAAGTAAAAGGTAATTGAAAGGCTATAAAACGGAAAAGGGCAGGCGAGGAGCCTGCCCTTTTCCGTTTTATAGCCTTTTATGACGTCGATGGACTTTATTTCTTTTTCTTTAGCAATGGCAGGACGACGGAGGGCTTCGGACGCTTGACGTCCTTCGGATGCATGCCGCTGTCGTCCTCGTCGAACCAGCTGACCATGACGCCTCCGCCGAAGTCGTCGACCTTACGGTGTGTGAGGTCGTCGCGCCGCCCTGAAGGCACAAACTTCAGCTTGATGTCGGTGATGTTCTCGTCAATGTCGAAATCCTTCGGGTTCTCCACGGGCTTGCTTTCCACTGCCAGATGGAACCGGCCCAGTCCGTCAATGACGACCGTGTGTCCGGCACGCAGGTTGCGTGCCACCACATCCACGAGCTCGGTTATCAGTCCCTCGACCTCACCGCGTGTGAACGTCGTCTCATTCTGTATCTCCTGTGCCAGTTCTTTTGTCGTTACATCGCCGGTGTTCACCGTCCGCGCGTGCCATTTGCCCCCACGGTTTGCTTCCTTAAACTTGCTTTGCTGTAGTCTTATCTTTATTGACATAATCCCGTCTTCTTGTTTTCAACAATTTTATATGTGGCTACAAATTTACAAAAAATAATTTAAAAAAGTATATGCCGCCATCCTTTTCTTAACTAAAAACAATATTAATACAGCTGAAATAAAAATTATTAATATTGGATTAGTAGTTCTGAATTTAATTGTTACCTTTGCACAATATGATACGGAATATTATCTTCGATTATGGCAGTGTACTGATACGTACCGACTGCCGTCGCGTCTATGCCGGTGTGCTTGGCTCATGGGACAAGGCAACCTGGTTCCGGGACAATATCCTTGACGAGGAGTTTATGCACCGGCTGGACAGGGGCGATGATTATGGTCAGTGCATTTCCGACTTGCAGGCGAAGCATCCTGACTATGCGGAGGCAATAGCCATGTATGACACCCGTTACCTGGACTTTGTCGTCGGTGAGATGCCGGGTATGCGCCAGCTTCTCATGCACCTCCGTGTCTATGGCTATCATCTCTACGGCTTGTCGAACTATAGCCATAAGATTTATGACATAGAGCAGCGGCTGAAGATATTCCGGAATCTTGAAGGGCAGATAATCTCTTCCGATATCCATATCACCAAGCCCGACCCCCGCATCTTCAAGCTTTTGCTTGCCAAGTATGGCATCAGAGCCGAGGAGAGTGTGTTTGTCGATGACCGTATTGGGAATGTTGAGGCGGCACGCTCGCTTGGCTTCAACGCTATTGTCTTTCCGGAGGTGCCTTTCACGCAGGAGCAAATCATAAAGGGCTTGCCGGAAGATGGTGGGGATGCGGTTCCAAGGACAGTCGTCAAGGGCTTGTCGGGTGCTGGCGGGGAGACGGTTCCCAAGGCGGTGGCTGACTTCTCGCAGGTACTGAAGCACCGTCTGGAACTGGCATAGCCTTGGATTGTTGCTTGTATCTTCTTGATCATTCGTTGCTTATATCTTAAACATTCCAAAAATAATGTCTCAGCGAAAAACATACAGATGTCAACAGTGCGGCTATGAGGCTTACGACTATGAGGGCCGTGGGTTTATGGGCCAGCATATAGAGGCTGTCAGCTGTCCTGATTGCAAGACTATCCAGCCACTGGTTGTCGGTGGAGTCATTGGCGACTCTGCCCCGTCGTTCGCAACGCTGGTGGGACGTATCTGCCTGAATTGCGGCAGCGACCGTATAAGGCCTTGGGACCACAAGACCTGCCCCAAGTGCGGCGGAACCATGGTCTATACCGGTGAGCATGAGTTCTGGACATGAGTCGCACGTTATTCACAGATGGTCTTTCACATGTATTAGTTCTCACACGGATTTTAAAATTTTAAAATCCGTGTGAGAAAAAACTGTTTGATAAAATTTTTCGAGGACGGAGAATTATTCAGCGTGGAACGCACGGATGGCACTTTCTATGACCGGGGCCATGTCGTAGTACTTGTACTCGGCGAGACGGCCACCGAAGATAACGTTCTGCTCCTTCGCGGCAAGTGCCCGGTAATCGTTGGCAAGCGCATTGTTGCGCTCGTCGTTGACAGGATAGTAAGGCTCCATCCCCGGTTTCCATTCCGTGCTGTACTCCCGGCTGACAACCGTCTTTGGACACTCATAGACAGCCTTGCCGAACATCTCGAAATGCTTGTGCTCGATGACTCGCGTGTATGGAACCTCCCTGTCGGTATAGTTCACGACGGCATTGCCCTGATAGTTCGGCTTGTCGATGACCTCGGTCTCGAACCTCACAGTCCGGAAGTTGAGATGTCCGAGCCTGAAACCGAAGTATTCGTCAATCTGTCCGGTGAAGACGATCTTCCTCGCCTTCGCGGTGGCGTTCCCTTCCGACACCGTCTTTGAAGGAATGTCGAAGAGCCATTCCCCCTCCGGCGTTCTGCGGCTGTTCATCTTGAAGAAATCAACGCCTGTCATTGCCTCCATGCCATCGAGGAGTCCTTCCACCAGTTTGTTGTATCCTCCGATGGGTATTCCCTGGTAGGTGTCATTGAAGTAGTTGTCGTAGACCAGTCTCACGGGCAGTCTCTTGATGATGAACGCCGGCAGCTCAGTACATTTCC